>Ga0247610_10001385_pt1 | contig 30204 bp, 19 predicted proteins | sample 174DNAGHGhighgp2_FD_193483 | JGI IMG/M metagenome (GOLD analysis project Ga0247610, IMG submission 193483) | Sheep rumen microbial communities from Palmerston North, Manawatu-Wanganui, New Zealand - 1742 DNA GHGhigh gp2 | ecosystem: Host-associated > Mammals > Digestive system > Stomach > Rumen...
GGGTTAAATAGCGTAAAAAACGTCCTCTTTTCCCGGCGATTATTCGCCTCCGCCTCCGAGAGCGATATAGAGGGCTATGAGGGCCTGAGCACCGTCATAGAGGTTCATCGCCTCGCTGAGTTGGGCGTTGAGCAGAGTCTCCTGTGCCGTGAGCACCTCGAGGTAGCTGGCCTTGCCGTTGTCCATCAGCTCGTGGGTGCCGGTGTATGCCTCGTGGAGCACCTCGACCTGACGGTTGTAGAACTTGCTCTTCTCGCGTGCTGCCTCACAGTCGGCAATAGCCTCGTTGACCTCGTTGCCGGCATCGATGACAGTCTGCACGTACTTCTGCTGCATGTCCTTCTCCGTGAGCTTCGAGATCTTGTAGTTGGCGCGGATCTTGCCACGTGCGAAGATGGGCTGTGTGAGCTGTGCTATGGCATTGAAGAGGATTTTTCCGGGGTTCACGATAACGCCGCCGGCATCGTTCGTCCATCCGAGCATCCCGGAGAGTGTCAGCGAGGGATAGAATGCTGCCCGTGCCACCTGGGTGTTGTAGAAGGCCTCCTCCATGACGTGGTTTGCCATGCGTATGTCGGGCCGGCGCTCGAGCATCTCTGCCGGCACTCCGACCTTGAGGTAGCGTGTGTCGAACATACGCTGTGCGAACTCATTGGAGGAGTGCTGCAGTGTGGAGTTGCCCCACCACTTGGCACGGTCGATGTGCTGCGGCGTTATGCCTGCGAGGCGGCAGATGGCATTCTCTGTGGCACGTATGAGGCGTCGTGTATCTACGATCTGTGTCTTCACGTTGAGGTGCGACGCCTCCATCTGGTTGACGGCGGTGGAGAAAGCCTTGCCGTTGTCGTAGAGTGCCTTCTGCGTGTCGAGCGATGTGTTCCAGAGGCTGTCGGTGGCTATGAGGATGTCCATCTGTCGGTCGAGCAGCTGCAGCATGTAGTATTGCTGCGCTATGGCCGAGATGAGGTTGGCGCGCACGGCCTCGGCGTGCATCTGCGTCTGCAGCAGCACGGCCTTGGCGGCACGTTTCTTGTTGGTGATGGAGCCGAAGATCTCCACGTCCCAGCTCAGCTGCAAAGGCAGGTTGTAGGTCTTGCTGACGGGTCGGAAGTCGAAGCTCGACACGGCTCCCTGGGGTGCTATGCCGATTGAGGGCAGGTATGCCAGCTTGGCGGCCTTGAGTGCTGCCTCGCTCTTCTCCACGGCGATGCGTGCCGAGTTGAGGTCGGTGTTGTTGGCCAGCACGAGTTCTATGAGTCCTTGGAGCTTCGTGTCGGTGAAGAACTCGCGCCAGGAGATGCGCGCGATGGACTCGCTTGTCTCGCCGGCAGAGCTGCCGAGGGCACGGCTGTCGGCGCCGAGGCCGAAGACGTTGGCGGGAGTCTCTGTCTGCGGTTCGTATTTCTTATAGAGGCCGCAGCCTGTGAGCGTGATGCTCACGGCTGTGGCGAGGAATAGGCTTTTATAGTTCATAATTTCGATATCACGATATTTCGTTATCTCGTTGTCACGTTGTAGCGTTGTAGCGTTATTTCGTTGTAACGTTATGCCGTCGTAACGTTATGCCGTTATTCCGTCGTAACGTTATGCCGTTGTTTCGTTGTCACGTTATGCCGTGACGACCTCGTTGCTGGTTTTGCCCTGGAAGCGCTCATGGAGCTTCTGGAACACGATGAAGAATGCGGGCACGACGAAGAGCAGTGCGATGGTGCCTATGCTCATACCGCCGATGACGCCGAGGGCCAGGGCGCGGTTGCCGTTGGCGCCGGCGCCGCCCTCGATGACGAGGGGAATCATACCGATGATCATCGTGAGCACGGTCATCAGGATGGGGCGCAGACGCTCCTTGCAGGCCTCGAAGGCGGCCTCGGCGATGCCCATGCCCTGGGCGCGGCGCTCGGAGGCGAACTCGGTGATGAGGATTGCCGTCTTGGCCAAGAGGCCTATGAGCATGATGACACCCGTCTGAAGGTATATGTTGTTGTCCATGCCGGGAATCTGGTACCTATAGCCGATGTAGGCGAAGACGAAGGCGCCCATCAGTCCGAAGGGCACACTAAGGAGCACGGCCATGGGCGTGAACCACGAGTTGTAGAGCGATGCCAGGATGAGGTAGATGAGGATGACGCAGACGAGGTAGATGACGGCCGTGGCGTTGGAGCCGGCGGCCTCCTCCAGCTCGCGCGACATGCCGCTGTACTCGTAGGTGGCCGTCGGGGGCATCACCTCCTTGAACACCTCGTCGATGACCTTGTGGACGTCGCCCTCGGTGTAGCCGGCACCCGGCGTGACATAGCATGTGATGCTCTGGAAGAGGTTGAAGTGCTCGATGTTGGACGGACCGACGATCTGCTTGAGGCTTACGAACTCGGAGATGGGGGTCATCTTGCCGCCCTTCACCTGCATGAAGATGTTCTGCAGCGACTGCGGGTCGAGACGGTACTCGGGCGATGCTGCGGCCATGATGCGGTACACCTTGCCGAACTGGTTGAAGTTGCCGATATAGGCACCGCCGCAGTAGGCGCCAAGCGTGTTGAGCACGTCGGCGGGCGACACGCCTGCACGGTCGCACTGGGCGGCATCGACATCCACCTGGTACTTGGGGAAACGCTCCGAGTAGGTTGACATGGCGGAGGCCACTTCGGGGCGCTCGGCGAGCTTGGCCATGAGGAGGTCAGTATAGTGTGCAAACTCCGAGAGGTTGCCGTCGGTGGGGTCTTCGACGACGAGGTTGATGTCGTTGCTCGTGCCGTAGCCGGGAATCTGAGGCATGACGAAGGGCACGATAGCAAGTTCCTTCAGATCCTCACATTCTATCATGAAGCGCTCGGCCACGAAGGCGATATTGTGCTCGAGACCCTCGCGCTCGTCCCAGTTCTTCAGGCGCACCACCATGGTGGCGTAGTTGGAACCGGCTCCGGAGAGCATGGCGTAGCCGCAGCTCACGGCATAGCTCTCCAGCTCGGGAATCTTCTTCACCTTGTCCTCCAGCTTCTTCACCATCTCGCGCGTCTGCTTCAGGGTGGAGCCCTCCGGGGCATGGATCTCGAGGAGGAACACGCCCTGGTCTTCCTGCGGCACGAGGCCCGATGGCAGGCTCTTCATGAAGAACACCAGCAGACCGCCGGCCACTGCCAGCAGTATCCACGAGAAGACGGGATGCTTGATGAACTTATGCACGGCGCTGCTATACTTGGCAGAGATGGCGTTGTAGCTCACCTCGTAGGCGCGCTTGGTGTAGTAGGAGAGGCTCTTGCCGGACTCCTTGCCCTCGGTGACGCGCATCATGATGGCACACAGTGCCGGACACAGCGTGAGGGCCGAGATGCACGACAGGCCGACGGACGAGGCTATCGTCACGCCGAACTGCGTGAAGAACGTTCCCGACGTGCCGGGCATGAACATCACGGGCACGAACACGGCCATGAAGACCAGCGTACACGAGACGACGGCCACCGACACCTCGTTCATGGCCTGGCGTGTGGCCTCGCGGGCGTCGCTAAGGCCGTTCTCCATCTTGGCCATGACGGCCTCCACCACCACGATGGCGTCATCGACCACCGTACCGATGGCCAGCACGAGGGCGAAGAGCGTCAGGATGTTGAGCGAGAAGCCGGCCATCTTGACGATGGCGAAGGTGCCCAGCAACGACACGATGATAGAGATTGAGGGTATGAGGGTGGCCTTGAAGTTCTGCAGGAAGAAGAACACCACCAGTATGACCAGTATGATGGCTATGACGAGTGTCTCTATGACGTTGTGGAAGGCGGCGAAGAGGAAGTCGTCGCTCGTCATCAGCGTGACGAACTCCATGCCTGCCGGCATCGTCTCCTTCAGCTCCTCGAAGGTCTTGTTGATGTTGGCATTCACCTCGGTGGCGTTGGCGCCCGGGGCGGCAAACACCAGGAACATGGCTCCCGGACGGTCCATGATGCTCGACGTGAAGTTGTAGCTCATGGCACCGATCTTCACCTCGGCCACGTCGCTCAGGCGTAGCAAGTGGCCGCCCTCGTCGGTGCGCACCACGATGTCGTTGAATTCCTCGACGGTCTTCAGCGTGCCCTTGTACTGCATGGAGTACTGGTAGGAGTTCTCCGACTGCTCGCCCAGCGAACCCACGGCGGCCACGAAGCTCTGCCCGCCGATGGCGGCAAAGATGTCGTTGGGCGTGAGGTTATACTGGGCCATCACGTCGGGCTTCATCCAGATGCGCAGGGCGTAGGTGTTGCCGAAGCTCTGCACGTTGCCAACGCCGGTGATACGCATCAGGCGCGGCTTGACGTTGATATCCACGTAGTTGGACACGAAGTCCTCGTCCAGCTTGCCGTCGGCGCTGCGCACGGCAAAGATCTGAAGGATATTGTTCTGGCGCTTCTCCACCTTCACGCCGACCTTGTTGACGTCGGCAGGCAGCAGCGCCTGCGAGCGGCTCACGCGGTTCTGGACGTTCACCGTCGCCATGTCGGGGTCGGTGCCTTGCTTGAAGAAGACGTTGATCTCAACAGAGCCGTCGGACGACGCCTTGGAGGTCATGTACGTCATGTCCGTAACACCGTTGATGGCCTCTTCCAGGGGCTGTATGACCGACTTCATGATGGTGTTCTCGTCGGCGCCGGAGTAGCTGGTGGAGATCTGCACCGTGGGCGGTGCTATGTCGGGGTACTGCTCAACCGGCAGGGTGTTGATAGAGATGTAGCCCACCAGCGATATCACTATCGAGATGGCACACGCCATCACGTACTTATTTATAAATATATTGTTCTTCATAATGCTAATTTACTCTTTGACTATTTACCATTTACCCTTTGTCTGATGGCCGTGGCGTCTGAGGCCGCGCCATCTGAGGCAAGACAATAAAGTCGTGCAACAGAATCGTGAACCGGAAATTGTAAATTACTGTTTGACGACTTACCCTTTGTTTGATGGCCGTGGCGTCTGAGGCCGTGCCATCTGAGGCAAGACAAAAGAGCCGTGCAACAGAATTGTGAATGGGAAATTGTAAATTGTAAATTGTTAAATTGTAAATCAAAACAGGACTTTCTGCCCTTCCATCACGTTGTTGGCACCCGTGGTGACAATCTTGTCGCCGGCTTTGAGGCCGCTGGTGACGATGAAGTCCTTGCCGTTGCCCGTGTCGGTTGTCGTCACGTCCACAGCCGTTGCCGTGCTGTCGGGCTGAACCTTATACACGAGCGACTTGTCCTGCAGACGCACCACGGCAAACTGGGGTATGACAATCACGCCCTTCTCCTGGAAAGGCATGACGACGGTGCCCTGTATGCCGGAATAGAGAAGTCCGTCGGGGTTGGGGAACTCCACCTTGCTCGTCAGCGAGCCCGTGGTGGCATTGACCATACCGGTGAGGCTCACCACGCGGCCCTTGTGGGGATATTCCGTGCCGTTCTTCATCACGAAGGTGGCCTCGGGCAGCTTGGCGATGTACTTGTTGACATCAGCAGCCTTCACGCCTTCCTGCACCATCTCCTCGATAACAGCCTCTGTCACGGAGAACTCGGCATGCATCGTGGTGTTGCCGCTCACCATGGTCAGCGGTGTGAGTGGCGACACCTGGTCGCCCGTGCGCACGTCAATCTCGCCAATGTTGCCCGCCACGGGGGAGGTGATGGTGCAGAAGCCCAGCTCCACCTTAGCGCGGTTGACGGCAGCGCGGGCCTGGGCCACGGCGGCCTTGGCCTGCTTGTACTGGTTCTCGCTGTTGTTAAGCATGTAGCTGCTCACAATCTTCTTGTCGAACAGGTTCTTGTTGGACTCATATTCCAGCTTGGCAGAGTTCTCCTGAGCCAGCGCGGCCTGAAGGTTGGCCTGTGCGGCCTCCAGCTCCAGACGGGCGTTGCGCGAGTCGATGACGAAGAGCGTCTGACCCTTCCTGACACGCTGACCCTCGGCAACGCAGATCTGCATCAGCTGGCCGGAGACTTGAGGGGTGATCGTGACGTCGTTCTGGCCGGTCATCCTGGCACTGAACTTGTAGGGAATCTCAATGTCAGACGTCTTCACTGTCATTGTCTCGTAGGACGTCATTGTGACTTGGGGTGCATTATACCCACATGAGGTGAGGCTGCCTACCACACAGGTGAGCATCAAGCCCCATTTGATGTTTTTTTGCATAAATAGTGTGAGATTAAGTGTGTTGTGCTATTGGTTCCATCATGCTTTGTTGAGTGTCCATGTGGCGCCGTCCTTGGTGTCCTTCACCACGAATCCCAGCTCCGTGAGGCGGTTGCGTATGGCATCGCTGGTGGCCCAGTCCTTGGCGGCCTTGGCCTTGGCGCGGAGGTCGAGCAGCATATCCACTGCCGAGCCGAAAGCCTCCTCGCGTGCGGCGCTGGCACCCTGAGTCTCGCCCTGTGGCAGCAGCCCGAGTATGTCCTCTGCGAAGAGGTGCATGGCAGAGGAGAGCTCGTCGAGGTCGGCCTGGCTGATGGTGCCTTTGTGGTCGATAACGCGGTTCACTGCCGACGATGCCTCGAAGAGATGGCTGATGACCGTGGGCGAGGCGAGGTCGTCGTTCATGGCATCGTAGCACTTCTGGCGCAGCTCGGTGGCCACCTTGTGGGTCTCGGCGTCGCTCTCGCCTACGGGCGTGATGCGCTTGATGTCGGCGATGGCCTGCTGCAGGCGCTGCAGGCCTTTCTCGGCGGCCTGGAGGGCCTCGTTGCTGAAATCGACGGTGGAGCGGTAGTGGGCCTGCAGTATGAAGAAGCGCACCGTCATGGGCGAGTAGGCTTGCGAGAGCTTCTCGTGCTGGCCGGTGAAGAACTCGCTCAACGTGATGAAATTGCCCAGCGACTTGCCCATCTTCTGGCCGCCGATGGTGATCATGTTGCAATGCATCCAGTAGCGCACCATGTCGTCGCCCTGCGAGGCCACGGCCTGCGCTATCTCGCACTCATGGTGGGGGAACACCAAGTCCATGCCGCCGCCGTGGATGTCGAAGTGGCTGCCCAGGTACTTGCGGCCCATGGCCGTACACTCGCAGTGCCAGCCCGGGAAACCGTAGCCCCACGGCGAAGGCCACCGCATGATGTGTTCGGGCTGGGCGCGCTTCCACAGCGCGAAATCCACCTGGTTGTGCTTCTCGCCAACGCCGTCGAGCTCGCGCGAGGCGTTGATGACGTCAGAGAGGTTGCGCCCCGAGAGCTTGCCGTAGCGATGGTGCTCGTTGTACTTCTCAACGTCGAAATACACACTGCCCTGGCTCTCGTAGGCATAGCCGTTGGCCAGGATTTCCTTCACCAGCTCTATCTGCTCAATGATGTGTCCGGTGGCGTGCGGCTCTATGCTTGGCGGCAGGCACCCCAGCGCACGCATGGCGTCGTGGAAGCGGTTGGTGTAGTGCTGCGCCACCTCCATGGGTTCGAGCTGCTCCAGGCGCGCCTTCTTGGCAATCTTGTCCTCGCCCTCGTCGGCGTCGTGCTCCAGATGGCCCACGTCGGTGATGTTGCGCACGTAGCGCACCTTGTAGCCTATGTGCTGCAGGTAGCGGAACAGCAGGTCGAAGGTGATGGCGGGCCGCGCGTGACCCAGGTGGGCGTCGCCATACACGGTGGGGCCGCACACGTACATGCCCACGCGCCCTGGCGTGAGGGGCCGGAACAGCTCCTTCTGGCGCGAAAGGGTATTGTATATCAATAGTGGTTGGTTGTTCATTGTCGTTTGTGATTTATGAATTAAAGATATAAGTTGTCTCGTCGCCGCAGATGTTGCGTATCCTCATGCGCAGCGGACATCGGTCATCAAGAGTCTGGATGATGCCGTCCCAGAGCATACGGTTCTTCTCGCCACCGCCTATGCGGACTGTGCAGTCGGGTTCAATCTTCACCTCGGCATCGCTGTGCCCCAGTATCTCGTCCTCCAACTCGTTGGAGAGCTTTCGGCCTTGTTTGTCGTAGAGACGGGCGTATTCCAGAAGAGGGGAATCGAACCATTCGGCGCATTTCCGCTCTATCTGTTTGTAGAACACGACTCGGTTTACGATTTGGGAATTTACGATTTGCCATCCTCCTCTATGAGCGCCAGCAGCCGCTCCACGGCATCGGCCTCGGGGATGTTCTTTTCGACGCACTCCTTGCCACGGTAGAGGCTCACCTTGCCGCGGGCGGCGCCGACGTAGCCGTAGTCGGCATCGGCCATCTCGCCGGGGCCGTTGACGATGCAGCCCATGATGCCTATCTTCAGCGAGGCGAGGCGTGCGGCCAGGGCGGGGTCGGCCTCTGCCTGCTGGCGGGCGAAGGCGTCGCGTATGCTCTGTATGGTGGCGGGCAGGTCGTAGAGGGTGCGTCCGCAGCCGGGGCATGAGATGAACTCGGTCTTGGTCTGGCGCAGGCGTGCGGCCTGCAGGAGGGCGTAGGCCACGGGTATCTCGTTCTCGGGCGGCTCGGAGAGGCTGACGCGGATGGTGTCACCGATGCCGTCGATGAGGAGGGCGCCGATGCCCACGGCGCTCTTCAGGCGCCCGTCCTCGCCCTCGCCGGCCTCGGTGACACCGAGGTGGAGGGGAAAGGTCATGCCCTCACGGTCCATGGCCTGGCAGAGGAGGCGCACCGACTCGACCATGACGACGGTGTTGCTGGCCTTGATGCTGACCACCACATCCATGAAATGCTTGCGCTGGCAGATGCGCAGGAACTCCATGCAGCTCTCCACGATGCCTGCGGGGGTGTCGCCATAGCGCGACATGATGCGGTCTGAGAGCGAACCGTGGTTCACGCCGATGCGCACGGCGGTGCCATGCTCGCGGCAGATGTCGAGGAATGGCGTGAGGCGGTCCTCTATCTTCTGCAGCTCGGCGCGGTACTCGTCGTCGGTGTATGTGAGTTTCTTGAACTGGCGGGCGGCATCGACGTAGTTGCCGGGGTTGATGCGCACCTTCTCACAGTAGCGTGCGGCGACGTCGGCCACGGCGGGGTTGAAGTGGACGTCGGCCACCAGCGGCACGTCGCAGCCTGCGGCGCGCACCCGCTCGCGGATGACGCGCATGTTCTCAGCCTCGCGCACGCCCTGCGTGGTGAGGCGCACCAGCTCGCCGCCGGCGCGGGCTATTGCCAGGATTTGACGCACGCAGGCGTCGGTGTCCATGGTGGAGGTCGTACACATGGACTGCACGCGCACGGGGTTGTTGCCGCCGATGCCGATGGTGCCTACGCGCACCTCGTGGGTCTTTCTGCGTTGCATTATTGCTAATTAGTCTTATACTTGAACTGCACCCCCGCCAGCTCCTCGTTGGCCTTGACGATCTTCTGCGCCAGACCGGCCTTGTAGTCGGCCATGCGTGTGGCGAGGGCGTTGTCGGCGAGGGCCAGGATCTCGCAGGCGAGCACGGCGGCGTTCTGTGCGCCGTTGACGCCCACGGTGGCCACGGGGATGCCCGGTGGCATCTGCACTATGGAGAGCAGGGCGTCGAGTCCGTCGAGCATACCCTTTATGGGCACGCCGATGACGGGCAGCGTGGTGTTTGCCGCTATGACGCCTGGCAGTGCTGCTGCCATTCCTGCTGCTGCGATGATAACTCGTATGCCTCGGCTCTCGGCCTCACGTGCGAAGGTCTCCACCTGTGCGGGTGTGCGGTGAGCCGATAGCGCGTTCATCTCGAACGGCACCTGCATGTCGTCGAGGAAGCGGGCAGCCTTCTCCATTACGGGGAGGTCGCTTGTGCTGCCCATGATGATGGATATGAGGGGTGACATTTTTGTGTGTAAGTATCTGTTGGCGTGTCGGCTGCAAAGTTAAGTGCTTTTTGGCAAATGAGCAAACATTTCCTCTATTAAATGTTTTTCATGTGTGAGAAATGCAGTAAAGCCCCGGGTAAAGCACGAAGTCACGGAGCTGTATCTCCGTGACTTCGTGTCTCTGTGCTTTACGGTATGAGTGGCCTTCGGGCCTTGCCCGTTGGGACTACTCCCACTCAAAATCGAAAGAAGACTTGGCCCAGGCGTTCTCGCCATCTACCGGCGTCTCAGGGTGTACACCCTCGCCATGCTTCTCGCCCTCGATGAAGTTGCCGGAGAGGGCGAGCATAGTGGCGGTGCTGACGTCCAGCACCACCGCCATAGGTTTCAGATATTTCTTTTTCGTCATAGCGCACACATTTTATTTGATGGCAATCTTCTTACCGTTCACGATATACACGCCCTGCGGCAACTTCTTAGCATCGAACGTGTCGGCGACCTTACGTCCTGCCATGTCATAGACAGCAGTGGGCAGCTGACGGCCGCTGAACTCGGTAGCATCGATGCCCGTCTCGTAGCCCTCGAAGATGAAGCCGACAGCCTTGACGCCGTTGGAGAGGGCTGAGGTGGGCAGTTGCAGATAAGCCTTGCCTGCTGCTACCGTGCCGCTGCCGGAGGACTTGTAGAAGCCCTTCACGCCGTTCACTTCGCTGTAGAGGAAGTTGGTGCAGCCGTCTGCTTCGCTCGGTACGGTCTGAGCGGTGAGCACTGGCTTGAGCAGGTTGATGTAGAAGGCCGACGAAGCGGTAAACGGAACCTTATACTCCGCACCTTCCGTGCCCACGAGGAAGAGACCCGTGGAGGCCGGCACCTTGTCAACGCAGGTCAGGACAACCGTGCCGTCGATGTAACCGCTGGCGATGTAAGCCTTCAGGCCGGTGACACCGGTGAAGTCAAGGGGCTGCGTGCAGCTGAAGGTCTGCTGGGCGTGAGCCATGGTGATGAACGCCTTGTTGGCGTTGTAGGTAGCTACGACAGCGACGTTGGCGCTCACGCTGCTGATGGTGTACTGACCGCCGGAGATCTGCGACGTCACATCGACGCCGTCCACGGTGAGCGATACGAGGTCATAGTCCTCGTCGTCAGCGATGGTCAGCACCACGTCGTCCTCATATTGGGGTGAGGTCGTCGAGGCGGTCACTGCGTTTGCAAGGTTCGAAGTGATAGACACGGTATAAACCTCGCGTTCCCAAGTAGCGGTGTATGCACGGGTGCCGATCGAACCCTTGGCGATGGTCACCGTCTGCGCAGCTGCGCTGAGGCCAGTGCCTGTCCAGCCCTTGAAGATCCAGTGGGCCTTCGTCGGGTTCGTCAAGGTGAAGGTAGCGGTCTCGATGGTGTAGCTCGTCGGGTTGGCCGTGGCAACGCTACCGCCAGCGAGGTCGTAGGTGATGTCATAGACGATAGGTGTCCAGGTGGCGGTGTATGCGCGGTCGCCGATCGAGCCCTTGGCGATGGTCACCGTCGTTGCGGTACCTGTGATGCCTGTGCCTTCCCATCCTGCGAAGTCATAGCCTTCGCGGGTCGGGTTCGTCAGGGTGAAGGTAGCGGTCTCCACGTTGTACTCCGTCGGGTTGGCCGTAGCAACAGTGCCGCCAGCGAGGTCATAGGTGACGGTGTACGGGATGACCTGCCACTGAGCGTAGATATCGACGATGCCGTTCAGCTCGGCGGTGAGGTTCTTCACGCTGGCCTTGTCGGCGTAGGTAGCACCTGTGCCGTCGGCATTGGCTGTCCACTGCTTGAAAGTATAGCCTGTGCGGGAGAAGGCGTTCTCGGTCAGGGCCTGCTGGGTATCATAGACGAAGTCCTGGTTGGCCATCGTGCCAGTGCCGTTGTTAGCGTTGAAGCGCACCTGATAGGGGTTCGGCATCCACTGAGCGTAGAGCATCACCACCTCGTCGCGCACGGCGGTGAGGTTCACCACCTCAGCCTTGTCAGCATAGACAGTGCCTGTGCCGTCGGCCTTGCTGTTCCACTCCTTGAAGGTGTAGCCCGTGCGGGTGAAGGCGTTCTGGGTCAGGTTCAGAGGAGCATCGTAAACGTGGTCTTGGTCGGCCATCGCCTCGGTGCCGTCGCCGCCGTTGATGTCGAAGCGTACCTTATACGGGTTCGGTTCCCACGTAGCGGTGTAGCTGCGTTCGCCCCAGTGACCGGTGGTCACGGTGACGGCCATTGTCTTCTCGGTGAGGTCAGTGCCCTCCCATCCGGTGAAGGTGTAGCCCAGCTTCGTCGGGTTGATCAGCGTGAAGTCGGCTGTCTCGATGGTGTACTTATCCAAGTTGGCAGGATCAACAGCACCGCCAGCGAGGTCATAGGTGATGTCATAGACGATGGGCTCCCACGTAGCAGTATATTCGCGGTCACCGATGGAGCTGGCAGGGATGACGACGGTCATCGTGGCTTCCGTCAAGTCGGTGCCCGTCCAGCCCTTGAAGTTATAGGCCGTACGAGTGGGATTGACCAAAGTGATGGCGTTGTCCTCCACGGTGTATGTGGCGGGATTGGCCGGGTCAACGACGCCGTTCAGCAGGTTGTTGTACGTGATATTATATTTAATAGGTGTAAACGTAGCCACAATGGTCTGGTCGGCGGTGAGGCTGCTGACAACCACGCTGCTGGGATCGTTGCCTGCGGTGACGTCCTTAGCTGTGCCGTTGGCAGTGAAGCCGTTCAGCTCGTAGCCACGGGCAGGCGTAGCGGTGAAGGTCACGTCCTTCTCGCGGACGAAGAGGCCGCTGACGGGTCCTGCGGCAGCCTCGGTAGCGAGGGCTGTACCTGTGACGCTCTTCGCCGTGTTCGTACCGTTGTCGGTTACGGTCTCGCCGTTGCTCCAAGCCAGTGCGCCTTTACCCTTTACGGAGGAGTTCACCACGAAGCTCCAGTAGTCGAAGTTTTGGAAGCGCTTCCAGCCGTCGGCTGCCTGATACTTAGCCAATGTGCCGCCAGGCACCCAGAGCGTCTGATTGTCGGCATAGCGGAACGTTCCATACGATTCAGTATCGTTGGTCAGTGCTAACGGGGCGTCAATCCAAGGCACATAGATGTCCTTCAGGGTGTTGGGATAAGTGTAATGGCTTGCAAGGGCCTGTTGGCCGATTTCTGTCACCGTGATGGGCAGTACGAGTGCCTCTGGGCCGTTGTACATGTATTCGAAGGCCTGCTTGCCGATGGTCTGCAGATTCTTGCTCAGCTTCAGTTCCTTGGTCGATGTGTCGCTGAAGGAAGTCACGCAGAATGCCTGTTCGCCGATGCTCGTCACGTTGTCGGTCATCGTGATATTTGTCAGTTTATTCGACTGATACAATGCCCTTGCGGGGATAGCTGTGACGTGTTCGCCGAAGGTGACGTTCTCTGCATTTTTGAAATATTGGTTATTAGAAGTGCTTGTCCACTCGAAGGGGCGGTCGATGATGAGGTTGGTGCAGGGCGTAGAATAGAACACATCGCTGGCCATCTTGAGGGTCTCTGCGCCATTCTCAATCGTCACAGTCGTCAGGTTGCTGCAATTTGCAAACTCTTGGCGGCTCATTGTTTTCAATGTACTGGGGATGGTGACGGATGTCAGACCCGTACAGCCGTAGAAGGTGTACATACCCAGATCGGTGATGCCTGCGGGGATTGTCACCTCCGTCAGCGACTCACAGCCAGAGAAGGCGCTCTGTCCGATGGTCTTCACCATACTTGGGATGGTGACAACCAACTTCTTACAGCCTGAGAAAGCACGCGTGTCAATGACCTCTAATCCGATGGGCAGTCCACCTGGTATGGTCAGATTCGCACAGTTGGCAAATGCGTCGGGGCCAATCGTTTTCAGCGTACTTGGCAGAGAGATGGTGGTGAGGTTCGCTAAATTAGAGAAATTAGACGAACCTATCCCCGTCACACCTTCATTCAAGGTGATGGACGCCAGATTGGTGCAGCCGCTGAAGGCGGATGAGCCAATCGTGCCGCCTCCGATAGTCAGGCTCTCTATGCTCGTACAATTCTGGAAGGCATTGCTGCTAATCTCCTCAATGGCACTCAGGTCGATGGTGGCAGGCAAGCCGGTGCAGCCCCTGAAGGCATCATTGCCAATCTTCTTCAAATTGCTGAAGGGGATGACAACGCCATCAGGCAGTATACAATTAGTGAAAGCATAGTTACCAATCTCTGTGACGTTCTCGCTTACGACAAGCTGCTCCAAAGTCAAACCACTGAACATATATGGTTCGATGCTGGTGACATGTGATCCAAAGGTAGCACGCTTTAGAGTTGTGAAAGGTACTGAATTTCCACCAGTCTTAAATGGGCGGTCGGCAACAAAGTCGGTGATGTTGGTCTGATAGAATGGAGTTCCGTTGAACAACAGGACGCCCTTACCGAACATCCAATTCCCATCGGTTAGGTTCTCACTGTAGTCAAGGGTGAGACTTGTCAGGTTCGTACAGCCTTTGAAAGCATTGCTATCGATTTTCTTCATCGTGCCGGGGATAGTGACAGCCGTGAGGCCGGTACATCCGTTGAAAGCTTCCTGACTGATGGTCTCCAGTCCCTCCGGCAGTGTGAGGGTTGTGACGGTGGTCAAATCCTTGAAAGCTTGGTAAGGAACCTCTGTCCAGCCGTCCAACAGCTCTATCTCGGTCAGGCCGGTATACTGGCTCAGGTTGAGGCTCTGTATGGCCGATGTCGAAGCCATGTGCGAGCCGAGGGCGACCTTCTTCACAGCCGAGGTGCTGAAGGGTGTTGTGCCGCTGATTTTGCGGTCGATGGTGAGGTTCGTAGCATAGCTGAACGTGCCGTCCTCGAGGGTTAGCGCAGTGCTGCTGTAGTCGAAGGTGACATTCGTCAAGGCGGTGCAATACTGGAACGTAGCGGCGGTAAAGCTGTTGATGCTACCAGAAATGTTGATAGCGGTGAGTTGGTCACAATAACTGAAGGCACCATTACCTAATGTAGTCAGGCTGCTGCCCAACTTTACAGTTTGTATTGCACAGTTGGCGAAGGCATTACTCTCTATGGTCTCCACGCCCGACAGGTCGAGATTGGCTGGCAGGTTTTGGGTGGGGTAGAATGCCCCCTCCTTTATCTCCTTGATTTGGGTAAAGGGGAAATTGTAGCCCTCGGGTAGCGTGCAGTCCGCAAAAGCGTTTCTGTCAATGGCGGTGACGTTGGCACCCACGTTCAGCTCGTTCAGCGACATTCCTTGACAAACACTCTTTGGTATCGTGGTGAGATGTTCGCCGAAGGTGACCTTCTTGACGGTGTTGTAACTGATACCATTACCATTGCCAAAAGTATAATAGCGGTCGATGACCAACTCGGTGACGTTGTTGGTGCCGTTGAATACATTCCCATCCAACGCCAACTCCTCCGTACCATACGCGAAGGTCAGCTTGGTGAGGCTCGCCATGCCTTCCATGGCATAAACGCCGATTGTGGTCACCGTGCCGGGGATGGTAAGGGAGGTGACAGCACTATGTTCGAAGGCATAAGCACCGATTTGCTCAAGTCCTTCAGACAAGTTGACTTCCGTCAAGCTGGCACAACCTTCGAAAGCAGAGTTGAGGATGTCCGTCACTGAACTAGGGATGGTGACCTTGGTGACGGCAGACTCCTTGAAGGCATTCCCTCCAATATATTTCACCGTGTAGTCCTCGCCGCCATAACTGACGGACGACGGAATGTTGATGACGCCAGAGTAGGTGCCCGATGCGGGTGCCTCCACCTCTGCGTACTTGGGGGTACTGTCATACAGGTAGAACCGCAGTCCGCCCTCCTCAACATACTGTGCCCACGCCGCTATCGAGGCGGTGAGCATCATCACTAATGATAATAGAAGTTTTTTCATAAGCATTAAGTTTTATGAGTAGTTATTGATATTAATTGGAAAAATAGATTGTATGGATATTGATGGTTGTTAGTGTGTTTGGCGAGACATAAAAAAAACGTGGACTACTTACTTCGTCTACGTTCTAGAGGTATCGCCAAACACCTTAACTGCATATCCGAGTAAAAGCCCACGCCATAGGCGTGAGCATCCGAGCTTTTACTCTTGCAGTTCTGTTAAATTTTGGCGAAATTTCTAGAACAAGATCTGAAGCGGACGCAACTAAATATATCTAATTATCCTATCTTAGCCCATAGGCATTTGATGTATTTAATAGTTTAAAATGATAACTTACAGCTGTATTTACTATCATCACGCAAGCGTTTGAAAAGCTCGCAATGAATCATGTTTGAACAGGACAGATGTTACATTTCATCTGTCTTTGCGGTGCAAATATACATAAAATTTCTGAACGGAAGAATAAAATGTAGAAAAAGTGTGCAATAATTTGCAAGGATGGTATCAGAGAATTGTTTTATGCGCGTAAAAGCCTTGAGGCTTGGTGATGATTGACGAACAGCGCCGGCCCCAAGGAGGAACCGGCGCTGAGAGGATGATTGTTTGTCGTGCGACGTGAACGTCAATCAGTCCATGTCGTAGTCGAGGATGGCCTTGCGGTTGGAGAGCACGCGGTCGTAGTCCTCCTTGGAGCCCACGATGATGCGCTCGAACTCGCGCAGACCCGTTCCTGCGGGTATGAGGTGTCCGCAGATGACGTTCTCCTTCATGCCCTCGAGGGTGTCGCTCTTGCCGTTGATGGCGGCTTCGTTGAGCACCTTGGTAGTCTCCTGGAAGGATGCTGCCGACATGAAGCTTGTGGTCTGCAGTGCGGCACGTGTGATGCCCTGGAGGATCTGTGTCGATGTTGCGGGCACGGCATCGCGCACCTGCACGGGGCGCAGGTCGCGGCGCTTGAGGGCGGAGTTCTCGTCGCGCAGACGTCGTGCCGTGACGATCATGCCGGGGAGCATCGTCTCGCTGTCGCCGGCATCGGTGACGACCTTCTTGCCCCAGATGCGGTCGTTCTCCTCGGCGAACTCCTGCTTATCGACAATCTGCTGTTCGAGGAAGCGTGTGTCGCCGGGCTCGTTGATCTGCACCTTGCGCATCATCTGTCTTACGATGACCTCGAAGTGCTTGTCGTTGATGGTCACGCCCTGCAGACGATAGACGTCCTGCACCTCGTTGACGATGTACTCCTGCACGGCCGTCGGGCCCTGGATGGCGAGGATGTCGGCCGGTGTGATGGCACCGTCGGATAGCGGTGTGCCGGCGCGTACGTAGTCGTTCTCCTGCACGAGGATCTGCTTGCTGAGCGGTACGAGGTAGTGGCGTTCGTCGCCGACCTTTGATGTCACGATGATCTCGCGGTTGCCGCGTTTCACCTTGCCCATCGTCACCTCGCCGTCGATCTCGCTGACCACGGCGGGGTTGCTCGGGTTGCGTGCCTCGAAGAGCTCTGTGACACGCGGCAGACCTCCGGTGATATCTCCGGCCTTGCCCACGGCACGCGGTATCTTGACGAGGATGTCGCCGGCCTTGACTTGCTGCTTGTCCTTGACGCTGATGTGTCCGCCGATGGGGAAGTTGTATGTGCGCAGCAGCTCGCCGTTCTCGTCGAGGATGTGTGCCTGCGGGATCTTGGTCTTGTCCTTCGACTCAATGACGATGAGCTCGCTGAGTCCTGTCGTCTCGTCGTTCTCCACGCGGTATGTCACGCCCTCGATGACTCCCTCGAACTCTATGCGTCCGGCCGTCTCGGTGACGATGACGGCGTTGAAGGCGTCCCACTTGGCGATGACCTCGCCCTTCTCGACCCTGTCGCCGTCTTTCTTGTAGAGGGTGGAGCCGTAGGGCACGTTCTGTGTGAGCAGTACGATGCCGGTGTTGACATCGACGAAGCGTATCTCTGCCAGCCGGCCCACGACCATCCTGGCTTCTCTGCCGGAGGCTTTCTGTGTTTCGCCCATGAGCATACTGGTGTCGTCATCTTCGATGATATCCACTGTGCGCAGCTCGTCGAACTCGATCTTACTGTCATACTTGGCCTTGATGGTGGCGTTGGCGGCGGCGTTGTCGGCCACACCACCGGCGTGGAAGGTACGCAGTGTGAGCTGTGTTCCCGGCTCGCCGATGGACTGTGCAGCGATGACGCCCACGGCTTCGCCCTTCTGCACCATGCGTGCCGTTGCCAGGTTGCGTCCGTAGCACTTCATGCACACGCCGTGGCGGCTCTCGCAGGTGAGCACGGAGCGTATCTCGACGCTCTCGATGGGGCTTGCCTCGATCTCGGCGGCGATGGGTTCGGTGATCTCCTCGCCTGCTGCCACGATGAGCTTGTTGGTGGACGGGTTTATGATGTCGTGCACGCTGACGCGTCCGAGGATGCGGTCGCCGAGCTTTGACACCACCTCGTCGCCGTTCTTCAGTGCCGTGCATACTAGTCCTCGCAGAGTGCCGCAGTCCTCCTCGGTGATGATGACGTCGTGGCTGACATCGACGAGTCGTCGTGTGAGGTAACCTGCGTCGGCCGTTTTCAGGGCGGTGTCGGCAAGACCCTTACGTGCGCCGTGGGTTGAGATGAAGTACTCCAGCACGCTCATGCCCTCCTTGAAGTTGGAGAGGATGGGGTTCTCGATGATCTGCGCCTCGGCGCCAGCCTTCTGCGGCTTTGCCATGAGGCCGCGCATGCCGGAGAGCTGGCTGATCTGTCCGGCGCTGCCACGTGCTCCTGAGTCGAGCATCATGAAGACGGCGTTGAAGCCCTGGTCGGCACTGGCCATCGTGTTCATGAGTATCTTCTGGAGGTCGGTGTTTACGTGTGTCCACGCGTCGATGACCTTGTTGTAGCGTTCCTTGTCGGTGATGATACCCATGTTGTAGTTCTCGGTGATGAGCTCCACCTCCTCGTTGCCTCGCTGCACGAGGGCTGCCTTCTCCTCGGGGATGATGATGTCGCCGAGGTTGAACGACAGTCCGCCGTCGTAGGCCAGCTTGTAGCCGAGGTTCTTGATACCGTCGAGGAACGAGCATGCTCGTGCCACGCCCACGGTCTTGATGACGTCGGTGATGAGGGGTCGCAGAGTCTTCTTGGAGATGATGTCGTTGAAGAATCCGAGCTCCACGGGTATGATCTCGTTGACGATGATGCGTCCCACGGTGGTCTCCACCATGCGCGGGCCTATGGTGCCGTCCTCGAGCTTGTCCTGCACGATGACCTTGACGGGTGCGTGCACGTCAACGCGTTTCTCGTTGTAGGCGATGATGGCCTCCTCAGGGCCGTAGAATATGAGGCCTTCGCCCTTGGCTCCCGGGCGCATCTTGGTGATGTAGTAGAGTCCGAGCACCATGTCCTGCGACGGCACGGTGATAGGTGCGCCGTTGGCGGGGTTGAGGATGTTGTGGCTCTGGAGCATGAGGATCTGTGCCTCGAGGATGGCCTCGTTGGAGAGCGGGAGGTGTACAGCCATCTGGTCGCCGTCGAAGTCGGCATTGAAGGCGGTACATGCCAGGGGGTGCAGCTGTATGGCCTTGCCCTCTATCATGTGTGGCTGGAAGGCCTGTATGCCGAGTCGGTGCAGTGTCGGTGCGCGGTTGAGCAGCACGGGGTGTCCCTTCATGACGTGCTCGAGGATGTCCCAGATGACGGGGTCTTTGCGATCGACGATCTTCTTGGCCGACTTGACGGTCTTGACGATGCCGCGCTCGATGAGCTTGCGTATGATGAACGGCTTGTAGAGCTCGGCAGCCATGAGCTTGGGCAGTCCGCACTCGCCCATGTTGAGCTCGGGGCCTACGACGATGACGGAACGTGCTGAGTAATCGACGCGCTTACCGAGCAGGTTCTGGCGGAAGCGTCCCTGCTTGCCCTTGAGGGAGTCGGAGAGAGACTTCAGCGGGCGGTTGCTCTCGCTCTTCACGGCGCTGGCCTTGCGGCTGTTGTCGAAGAGGCTATCTACGGCCTCCTGTAGCATGCGCTTCTCGTTGCGCAGTATGACCTCGGGTGCCTTGATCTCGATGAGTCGCTTGAGGCGGTTGTTGCGTATGATGACGCGGCGGTAGAGGTCGTTGAGGTCTGACGTGGCGAAGCGTCCGCCGTCGAGGGGCACGAGGGGTCGCAGGTCGGGCGGCGTGACGGGCAGGATCTTCATGATCATCCACTCGGGCTTGTTACGGTCGCGGCTGGCGCGGAAGCTCTCCACGACCTGGAGGCGCTTCAGCGACTCGGCCTTGCGCTGCTGGGCGGTGTCGCTGCTGGCACGGTCGCGCAGCTCGTAGCTGAGCTTGTCGAGGTCGAGCTCCTGCAGGAGCTGCAGGATGGCCTCGGCACCCATCTTGGCCACGAACTTGTTGGGGTCGTCGTCGGGCAGGTACTGGTTGTCGGGCGAGAGGCGTTCGATGCGCTCGATGTACTCCTCCTCGCTCAGCAGGTCGTAGCGGGCCAGGGGCGCCTCCTCGCTCTCGGCGGCGAAGGGTCCGGGGTTGATGACGACGTAGCGCTCGTAGTAGATGACGGCGTCGAGCTTCTTGGTGGGCATGCCCAGGAGGTAGCCTATCTTGTTGGGCAGCGAGCGGAAGTACCAGATGTGTGCCACGGGCACCACGAGTTCTATGTGTCCGCTGCGCTCACGGCGCACCTTCTTCTCTGTGACCTCCACGCCGCAGCGGTCGCAGGTGATGCCTTTGTAGCGTATGCGCTTGTACTTTCCGCAGTGGCACTCGTAGTCCTTCGTGGGGCCGAAGATGCGCTCGCAGAAGAGGCCGTCGCGCTCGGGCTTGTAGGTGCGGTAGTTTATGGTCTCGGGCTTGAGCACCTCACCAAAGGAGTTCTGCTTGATCTCCTCGGGCGATGCCAGGGAGATGGTTATCTTGGTGAAATTGTTCTTGACTTTTGTATCTTTCTTGTAGGGCATAATGCTGGTGTGTTAAATGTTAAATGCCGTTTTACATTTCACATTACATCCGTCACTCCAGTGTAACGGAAAGTCCGAGTCCGCGCAGCTCATGCAGCAGCACGTTGAGCGACTCCGGTATGCCCGGCGTGGGCATGGGGTCGCCCTTCACGATGGCCTCGTAGGCCTTGGAGCGTCCCGTGACATCGTCGGACTTGATGGTGAGAATCTCCTGGAGGACGTGGCTGGCACCGAAAGCCTCGACGGCCCATACCTCCATCTCTCCGAATCGCTGGCCTCCGAACTGCGCCTTACCTCCGAGCGGCTGCTGCGTGATGAGGCTGTAGGGGCCTATGCTGCGTGCGTGCATCTTGTCCTCCACCATGTGTCCGAGCTTGAGCATGTAGGCTATGCCCACCGTTGCCAGCTGGTCGAACTTCTCGCCCGTGGCGCCGTCGTAGAGCTGTGTGGAGCAGTAGCGCGGCAGCCCGGCCTTGTCAGTCCACTCGCAGAGGTCGTCGAGGGTGGCTCCGTCGAAGATGGGTGTCGAGAACTTCACGCCGAGCTTGCGTCCTGCGGCTCCGAGGACGGTCTCGAAGATCTGTCCGATGTTCATTCGCGAAGGCACGCCGAGGGGGTTGAGCACGATATCCACCGGTGTGCCGTCGGCCAGGAATGGCATGTCCTCCTGGCGCACCACCTTCGACACGATGCCCTTGTTGCCGTGGCGTCCGGCCATCTTGTCGCCCACGCCGATCTTGCGCTTCTTGGCGACATACACCTTGGCCATCTGCATGATGCCGCTCTGCAGCTCGTCGCCGATGGTGATGGCGAACTTGCGGCGGTGGCGCTCGGCGTCGAGCAGCTTGTACTTCTTGATGAAGTTGATGATGAGCTGCGAGATGAGGCTGTTGGTGTGGTCGTCGCTGGTCCAGCGTGAGAGCTGAACGCCAGTGTAGTCGAGGCCGGAGAGGTTGCCCTCGGTGAACTTGGCACCCTTCTGTATGACCTCGGCGCCCATGTAGTCCTTCACGCCCTGTGAGGTGTATTTGGCGGTGAGCTCCAGCAGCTTGTCGATGAGGATGGCGCGCAGGTCGTCAACCTTGGAGTTGAACTCTTCATCAATCTTGGGCAGGCGTATCTTGTCCTGGGCCTTCTCGGTGCGTGTCTTGATGGCTCGCGAGAAGAGCTTCTTGTCGATGACGGTGCCGGAGAGTGAGGGCGATGCCTTGAGCGATGCGTCCTTGACATCGCCGGCCTTGTCGCCGAAGATGGCGCGCAGCAGCTTCTCCTCCGGCGAGGGGTCGCTCTCGCCCTTAGGTGTTATCTTGCCGATGAGGATGTCGCCCGGCAGGATCTGTGCGCCGATGCGCACGATGCCGTTCTCGTCGAGGTCCTTGGTGGCCTCCTCGCTGACGTTGGGGATGTCGGAGGTGAGCTCCTCGACGCCGCGCTTCGTCTCGCGCACCTCGAGGTTGAACTCCTCGACGTGAACGCTGGTGAGGATGTCCTCGCGCACCACACGCTCGTTGAGCACGATGGCGTCCTCATAGTTGTAGCCCTTCCACGGCATGTAGGCCACGAGGAGGTTCTTGCCCAGGGCGAGCTCGCCGTTGCTGGTGCTGTAGCCCTCGGTAAGGATGTCGCCGGCCTTCACGCGCTGACCCTTCTCGCAGATGGGTCGCAGGTCGATGGTCATGTTCTGGTTGGTGCGGCGGAACTTGGGTATGCGGTACTCCTTGAGGGCGGGCTCGAAGCTCACGAACTCTTCTTCGTCGGTGCGGTCGTAGAGTATGCGTATCGTGGTGGCATCGACGTACTCGATGGTGCCGTCGCCCTCGGCCGTGATCATGGTGCGGCTGTCCTCGCAGACCTGACGCTCGATGCCTGTGCCCACGATGGGTGCCTCGGTGAGCATGAGTGGCACGGCCTGGCGCATCATGTTCGAGCCCATGAGTGCGCGGTGGGCATCGTCGTGCTCGAGGAATGGTATGAGCGATGCTGCTATGGATGCTATCTGCTGCGGTGCCACGTCCATGAGGTCCACCTCTGTGGGCGGCACCACGGGGTAGTCGTCGTCCTGGCGGCACTTCACGACCTTGCGTATGAAGGTGCCGTCGTCGCGCAGCGGGGCGTTGCCCTGGCCGATGATGAGCTTCTCCTCCTCCTCGGCGGTGAAGTATTTTATGCCCTCCGGCGAGAGGTCAACGACACCGTTGTTGACCTTGCGGTAGGGTGTCTCTATGAATCCCAGCTCGTCGATCTTGGCATAGACGCAGAGCGACGAGATGAGTCCGATGTTAGGTCCTTCGGGCGACTCGATGGGGCAGAGGCGTCCGTAGTGGGTGTAGTGCACGTCGCGCACCTCGAAGCCGGCGCGTTCGCGTGAGAGTCCGCCGGGGCCGAGAGCGGAGAGGCGGCGCTTGTGTGTCACCTCGGCCAGGGGGTTGGTCTGGTCCATGAACTGGCTGAGGGCGTTCGTGCCGAAGAAAGAGTTTATGACGCTCGAGATGGTCTTGGCGTTGATGAGGTCGGTGGGTGTGAACACCTCGTTGTCGCGCACGTTCATGCGCTCGCGGATGGTGCGGCTCATGCGTGCCAGTCCGATGGCGAACTGGTTGGAGAGCTGCTCGCCCACGGTGCGCACGCGGCGGTTGGAGAGGTGGTCGATGTCATCGACCTGGGCCTTGGAGTTGATGAGCTCGATGAGATATTTTATGATCTCGGTGATGTCCTCGCGAGTGAGGACGCGCACGCCGGGGTCGGTGTCGAGGCCCAGCTTGCGGTTGATGCGGTAGCGGCCACGTCGCCGAGGTCGTAGCGTTTCTCGGAGAAGAAGAGGTTGTTGATGACCTCGCGGGCGCTGGCGTCGTCGGCAGGGTCGGCGTTGCGCAGCTGGCGGTAGATGTAGAGCACGGCCTCCTTCTCGGAGTTCGACGGGTCCTTGGCGAGGGTGTTGAAGATGATGCTGAAGTCGGAGACGTCGGCATCCTCGCGGTGCACGAGGATGGTCTGTGCGCCGCTGTCGAGGATGTCCTCGATGTTCTCGGCGTCGAGCTCCACCTCACGGTCCATGATGATGTCGTTGCGCTCGATGCTGACGACCTCGCCGGTGTCCTCATCGACGAAGTCCTCGACCCACGACTTCAGCACGCGCGCGGCGAGCTTGCGTCCGATGCATTTCTTGAGGTTGTTCTTGTTGACCTTCACCTCCTCGGCGAGGTTGAAGATCTCGAGTATGTCCTTGTCGTTCTCGAAGCCGATGGCTCGCAGCAGGGTCGTCACGGGCAGCTTCTTCTTACGGTCGATGTAGGCATACATCACGTTGTTGATATCTGTGGCAAACTCAATCCACGAACCCTTGAAGGGGATGATGCGGGCGCTGTAGAGCTGCGTGCCGTTGGCGTGGATGCTCGAGCCGAAGAACACGCCTGGCGAGCGGTGCAGCTGGCTCACCACCACGCGCTCGGCACCGTTGATGACGAAGGTGCCGTTGGCTGTCATGTAGGGGATGGGACCGAGGAAGACGTCCTGTATCACCGTGTCGAAGTCCTCGTGGTCGGGGTCGGTGCAGTAGAGCTTCAGCTTGGCCTTGAGGGGCACGGCATAGGTGAGACCGCGCTCGAGGCATTCCTCGATGCTGTAGCGCGGCGGGTCGATGTAGTAGTCGAGGAACTCAAGGACGAAGTTGTTGCGGGTGTCGGCGATGGGGAAGTTCTCGGAGAACACCTTGTAGAGACCGTCGTTCTTGCGCAACTCGGGCGGTGTGTCGAGCTGCAGGAAGTCGTTGAATGATTTCAACTGCACGTCGAGGAAGTCCGGATATGGCATCGGGTTCTTCACCGAGGCGAAGTTGATTCTGTCGTTAATGATGTTTGCCATCAGATATTAGTATATGTGTTATGGTGAATTGTCTTGTCGGGGGGAGCCAGACAGGTGCCGGCAGTGGTGTGGGGCGTTGGTGTTGCTGTGCGGGTGGCGTGCGGGCCTTTGTGTGCGGGCTGTCGGGGCGTTGTGTGCTCTCCGTGCGCTGTGTCCGCATAAGAGAAGCAAAAGGTAGAGGACTCTCTACCAGAGAGTTCTCTACCGTATTAGATCAGGATCTGTGTGCGCGTGTCGTGCTTACTTGAGCTCGATCTCTGCGCCAGCCTCCTCGAGGGTCTTCTTCAGAGCCTCAGCGTCAGCCTTGGGCATGCCTTCCTTCAGAGTGCTGGGAGCACCGTCAACGAGCTCCTTAGCCTCCTTCAGGCCCAGACCGCAAGCCTCCTTGACAGCCTTCACGACCTGGAGCTTAGCAGCACCTGCGCTCTTGAGGACGACGTCGAAGTCTGTCTTCTCTTCAGCGGCGGGAGCGGCACCGGCAGCGGGGCCGGCAGCGACAGCGACAGCAGTAGCTGCGGGTTCAATACCATACTCCTCTTTCAGGAGGTTCTTCAAATCGTTCACTTCCTTCACTGTCAAGTTAACCAACTCTTCAGCGATAGCTTTGATATCTGCCATAATAGTAATTATGAATTTGTTTGTTTTGTACTTGGATGTTGTTTAATAGGTGATTATTCGCCCTTTTCGGCGAGTGTCTCGAGCACACCGTGTATGGTGTTTGCTCCAGACTCGAGTGCAGAAACGACGCTCTGCATAGGACCTTGCAGCATGGCCACAATGTCTGCGATGACCTCGTTCTTGCTCTTGATGGCGCACAGGGCGTCGAGCTGGTCGGCTCCCACATAGAAGCCTTCCTCAGCGTAAGCTGCCTTGAGTGCGGGGGTCGTAACGCCCTTGGGGTTCTTCGAGATGATGTCCTTGAGCATCTTGGCAGGAGCGTTGGCAACCTGCGCGAAGAGGACGGCCGTAGTACCCTTCAGCGTCTCGTAGAGAGGGGTGAAATCGATGTCGCTGTTCTCGAAAGCCTTGTGCAGCAACGTGTTCTTCACCACTACCATCTTCACTTCGCTCTTGAAGCACTGACGGCGCAGGGCAGCTGTGCGTGCACTGTCGAGACCTGACACGTCAACGAGGTAGAAGTGGGGGAACTCCTTAAGCTTCTCGCCCAGTTGGCCGATGATGATGCCTTTATCTTCCTTTCTCATGATAATGTTTTCGTCTTTTTGTTAGATTTCATCCACTGCCTTGGGGTCAATCTTGACACCGCGGCTCATGGTACTTGAAAGATATATGCTCTTGAGATACGTACCCTTGGCAGCGGCGGGCTTCAGCTTGATAATCGTTGCGATGAACTCCTTGGCGTTCTCGGCAATCTTGTCGGCAGAGAATGACACCTTGCCGATGGATGCGTGAACGATACCGGTCTTATCGACCTTGAAGTCTATCTTACCTTGCTTGACCTCACGGATTGCCTTTGCAACATCCATGGTAACGGTGCCGCTCTTGGGGTTTGGCATCAGTCCGCGGGGACCGAGGATGCGACCCAGGGCACCTATCTTACCCATGATTGAGGGCATAGTGATAATAACGTCGATGTCAGTCCAGCCACCCTTGATCTTGTCGATGTACTCCTCAAGACCAACGTAGTCGGCACCTGCCTCCTTGGCAGCAGCCTCCTGGTCGGGGGTACACAGGCAGAGCACGCGGGTGACCTTGCCGGTGCCATTGGGCAGGGAGACGACACCACGGACCATCTGATTGGCCTTGCGGGGGTCAACGCCGAGACGGCAGTCGATGTCCACGGAGGCGTCAAACTTGGTCGTGGTGATGTCCTTGACCAGCTGTGCAGCTTCCTTCAGAGTGTAAGCTTTCCCGGCTTCAATCTTATCGGCGACCAACTTTTGATTCTTTGTCAGTTTACTCATAATGAATTGAAGTTTTACGTTAATTAAGCGGGAAAGTCACCCTTTACAGTGATGCCCATGCTTCTGGCAGTTCCTGCAACCAACTTCATAGCTGCCTCGACCGTGAAGCAGTTCAGGTCGGGCATCTTATCGGTGGCGATGGCACGGACGTCATCCCAGGTCACAGTGGCCACCTTCTTACGGTTGGGCTCTGCGCTGCCGCTCTTCACCTTTGCAAGCTCCAAGAGCTGCACTGCCACGGGGGGAGTCTTTACGACGAAGTCGTAGCTCTTGTCGTTGTAGTAGGTGATGACAACAGGGAGCACTTTGCCGGCCTTGTCCTGAGTTCTGGCATTGAATGCCTTGCAGAAATCCATGATGTTGATACCCTTGGAACCCAGGGCGGGACCCACTGGCGGTGATGGATTTGCAGCGCCTCCTTTAATCTGTAGCTTGATTAATCCAGCAACTTCTTTTGCCATTGTTGTAAATTCGTTTGATAGTTGTTATATGCGACGAGAGCGGACGCGTAACAGTTCGTCCTACTCCTTCGCGACTTGCATGAAACCTAACTCCAAAGGAGTCTTCCTTCCGAAAATCTTGACCGAAACCTTCAGCTTCTTCTTCTCGCTGTTCACTTCCTCGACGGAGGCCTCGAAGCCGGAGAACGGGCCGTCGGTCACCTTCACGGCATCGCCGACGACAAACGGTATCGTCACGTCCTCTGGGATATCGGCCATCTCATCGACGACGCCGAGCAGACGCTTCATCTCGCTCTCGCGGATGGGCATCGGCTTGGAGCTGTCTTTCGTCTCACCGAGGAAACCAAGCACATTGGGGGTGTTGCGTAGCATTGCCTGCACCTCGCCAACCAGGTCTGCTTCTACAAGAACGTAGCCAGGCAGATGGACGCGCTCCTTCACGGTGCGCTTGCCGTTGCGCACAACGACAAACTTCTCCGTGGGAATGAGCACCTGTGACACTTTATCCCCATAGTCACCTTGGGCAACCTGGGCGTCAACATACTCCTTTACCTTGCCTTCTTTTCCGCTTATGGCACGCATGACGTACCAGCGCATTCCTTGCTCAGCCATTGTCACTGATTAGTTGGGATAGACAAATTCCATCAAGTGCTGGAATGTGAAATCCATAACGAAAACTACCACCGCGATGAGTAGGGAAGCAGATAATACTACAATCGCGCTGTTGAACAGTTCCGAACGCGTGGGCCAAGAGGTCTTATGCACGAGTTCTTCGTAGGATTCCTTGCAATAGTTCACACAACCATTGCAAAGGCTTTTGACTTTGTTTAACATGTCTTCTTTGTTTTGGCACGGGAAGAGAGGCTCGAACTCCCGACACCTGGTTTTGGAGACCAGTGCTCTACCAACTGAGCTATTCCCGTGTGTAAGGGAGTCTTGTGACTGTGCCGCACAGGACTCCCTGCTGTTATCTTACTGCCCCGAAGGGTGAGTGTTAATCGTCAAGGATCTCTGTGATCTGACCGGAACCCACGGTGCGGCCGCCTTCACGGATAGCGAAACGCAGACCGACGTTGAGAGCCACGGCGTAGATGAGCTCAACCTTGATCTCGACGTTATCGCCGGGCATCACCATCTCGGTGCCTTCGGGGAGGTGAATCTCACCCGTGCAGTCCATGGTGCGGAGGTAGAACTGAGGACGATACTTGTTGCCGAACGGTGTGTGACGGCCACCCTCTTCCTTCTTCAGCACGTAGATGGATGCCTTGAACTTCTTGTGGGGCTTGATGACACCCGGGTGGGTGATAACCATACCGCGCTTCACCTCGTTCTTGTCGATACCGCGGAGGAGCAGACCGACGTTGTCGCCAGCTTCACCCTCATCGAGGATCTTGCGGAACATCTCGACACCGGTGATGACGCTCTTCTTGTCCTCGCCGAGACCCAGGATCTGGACCTCGTCGCCGACCTTCACGCGGCCAGTCTCGATACGGCCTGTGGCCACTGTGCCACGACCTGTGATGGAGAAGACGTCCTCGACAGGCATCAGGAAGGGCTTCTCGACGTCGCGTACGGGCTCCTGAATCCAGTTGTCGCAAGCGTCCATGAGCTCCATGACCTTCTCTTCCCACTGGGGCACGCCGTTGAGTGCGCCGAGGGCAGAACCGCGGATGATGGGAGTCTCAGGCTCGAAGTCATACTGAGCGAGCAGCTCCTGCATCTCCATCTCAACGAGCTCGAGCATCTCCTCGTCATCGACCATGTCGCACTTGTTGAGGAACACGACCAGACGGGGCACGTTCACCTGACGGGCGAGCAGGATGTGCTCACGAGTCTGAGGCATGGGACCGTCGGTGGCAGCGACAACGATGATGGCTCCGTCCATCTGGGCAGCACCGGTAACCATGTTCTTCACATAGTCGGCGTGACCCGGGCAGTCAACGTGAGCGTAGTGACGCTTGGCTGTCTCGTACTCGACGTGGGCGGTGTTGATGGTGATACCACGCTCCTTCTCCTCGGGGGCGTTGTCAATCTGGTCGAAGCTCTTCACCTCGGAGAGACCCTTCTTAGCCAGCACGGTGGTGATGGCGGCGGTCAGTGTTGTCTTACCGTGGTCAACGTGGCCGATAGTACCAATGTTGACATGGGGTTTGGTTCTTTCGAATTTTTCTTTAGCCATAGCTAATCTTACTATTTAAAATTAATAATGTAATCCTTTGTGGTGATCAGCCATCTCCCGTCCTTCGAGAGAGCTGTTGACGAGGATTGAACTCGTGACCTCTTCCTTACCAAGGAAGTGCTCTACCACTGAGCTACAACAGCGTTGTTTCAAAATTGTGAGCGGAAGACGGGGCTCAAACCCGCGACCCCCAGCTTGGAAGGCTAGTGCTCTATCAACTGAGCTACTTCCGCAATGTCTGTGCACTTCTGCTCATCGGGTGGGCAAAGATGGATTCGAACCACCGAAGGTAACAACCAGCAGATTTACAGTCTGCCCCATTTGGCCACTCTGGAATTTGCCCTGAGAGATTAGAGCGCGCTGTGCTGTGCTTGCTTGCTGATGCCTTTGCAGCCGCCTTGAGGCGGTGTGCCATCTCTAAGCGGCTGCAAAGGTAGGCATTATTTTTGGAACGCAAAAATTTTCGGGGACTTTTTTTATCTATTTTGCGTTTTTTCTTTGTTTTTCTGTAGTTGGCGCACCAAAGCGTCCATGCAATTGTCTATAGCTTCTTCAAAAGTGTCGCAAACCTTCTCGGCGAAGAGCTCGCTGCCGGCGTTGACGCGGATGGATACCTCCTTGTTCATGGCCGTCTCGGGCTTGACGACTTTCATTGACACCTCTACCTTTCTTATTTCGTCGCTGAATTTCTCGAGCTTGCCAACTTTCTTGTGTACGAAGTCTTGCAACTTCTCTGTGGGTTCGAAACGGATGGCTTGAATCTTGATTTCCATAAAAACCTCCTTTGTTAAATGGTTTGACGTTTACGCCCGGGGGTGGGCGTCGTTATACTCTCGGCGAAGCTCCTCGAAGGTTGTGTGGGTGTAGATCTCGGTTGTGGCGAGACGGCGGTGACCCAGCAGTTCCTTGACGGCTTCGAGATTTGCCTGGTGGTTGAGCATCGTAGTGGCGAAGGTGTGGCGCAGCACGTGTGGCGAACGCTTGCCTTGGTCGGTGACGAGACCGAGCTGGCGTCTTACCATGGCGCGCGTCGCGCCGGGCTTGATGCGGCGGCCGCGGCCGTCAACGAAGAGCGCCTGTGTGTCGGGACCTTCGACCTTCGCGCGCGAACCTATATATTTATTTAATAGGCCGGTGAGCGAGTCGCCGAACGGCACGATTCTCTGTCGGTTGCCCTTGCCTGTGACGTGCAGCGTCTGCTGGCCGAGGCTCACGTCCCCCATGTCGAGGCCTATGAGCTCTGCGAG
>Ga0247610_10001386_pt1 | contig 30200 bp, 27 predicted proteins | sample 174DNAGHGhighgp2_FD_193483 | JGI IMG/M metagenome (GOLD analysis project Ga0247610, IMG submission 193483) | Sheep rumen microbial communities from Palmerston North, Manawatu-Wanganui, New Zealand - 1742 DNA GHGhigh gp2 | ecosystem: Host-associated > Mammals > Digestive system > Stomach > Rumen...
CTTACGCCAAATCGGCTATGATGAAGAATATCACAAACATTGGCAAGATAACGCCATAGACATTACAAACTTAAAGATAACCAACCTCATCAGCGCCCAGTCTGCCGAAATAGGTCAAGGTGTAGAGAGAGACGGCTGGGGTGACCAAGGTGTGTTTGTCGGCTATGCGGAAAAAGGCGATGGGCTTATCAACCATGAGCTTTATCTCGCCAAAAAGCTAAACAATGCGCTTTATCAAAAAGCCAAGGCTGAAGCAAACCTCGGGTTGGATATAAAAACCCAAATCACCTTAGATGAAAATGATAATATCAAGACCGCAATTGCCGCTGTTCCCATGCTCAAAGAAGAAAACTTATCCAAATTTATTGCCGAAGTTTTGGGGCAAAAGCCGGAAAACTTAATCGTCAACGGCACCGGTAGTTATAAGTGTCACTCATCTATTGCCGATTGCGGTATTACCGGCAGAAAGCTCGCTTGCGACTTTTACTCCACTGCTTGTCCGGTCGGTGGCGGTTCGCCATGGACGAAAGATGCCAGCAAGGCGGATTTAACCTTAAACCTTTTGGCACGCAAACTGGCGATTCAAAACTTAAAAAACAATGATAAATGCATGGTTTATCTCTCCTCTTGTATCGGTAAATCGGATTTACCGAGTGCGGTTGTTAAGACTATTAAAAACGGCATAGAAAAGACCGAGAACATCAATCCGAATTGCAGTCCGAAGTGCGTGATAGAGGAATTAAAACTCAACCGCCCGATATATAAAAAACTCTGCCAAAAAGGCCTGATGAGCTATTTCAACACCAAAGGCAATACAGCGTTTTAAGGGAAATGCTTGAAGAGAAAAGGCAGTTTAACAACTGCCTTTTTTAATGTGATTTTCTAAACTATTTAAGAATGATTTTTTGTCATAGTCGTTTTCATCGAATTTAATACTATATCTTAACAAAAAAATCTTTACAATCTTTAGTGGTTTGTGACATAGAAAACTTATTATGATATTCTTGTATTTTATCCCATTCTTTTAAATTTAAAATGTATCCATTATATCCTGTTAATTTTAAAATCAATCTATATAGTAAAGAATGTAAAATTTTTATCTCTTTGCAATATTCTTTTATATCATCATCAACATTATCAGAATATTCAGGAGCTGTTCCATGCAATATTTCATTTCTTTTTTTCAAAATTTTTTCATCGTCAGCATATATTTTAATATTATTTTCATCAAAAGGAGCTTTTAACATATCTTTATTGGATTTTGAATTTTGAATTTTACCGATAATCGTGTTCCTTTCATTTTCAGCAATATCTTGCTGTGTGTTAACTAAGTTAGCAATATCTTGTTTAAGTTTTAAAAACCTTGCTGCTTTTAATAATTTGGATGATGCATTGCAGTACTTGCTAATTGCTTCTAGAGCAACACTTAAAAAGACTAATTGATATTCCAACCATAAATTTGCTGATTGCAAAATATAGTTTACTGCTGCTTGCATTTGTTTTTCTTTCCACAACAACTGACATAATTTACCAAACTGTTCAGCTGTTAAATACATTGCTTCATTACCATATATATTTTTAAAAGCTACTGTTAATGGATATGAATTATTAATAAATATATCAAAATATAATTTAGCTTTTGATGATATTGGTTTAACTGACATATTTTTGACTTGCGAATAATCATCATTGGTTAAAAAGAAAAATACGTCCCCATCTGTGACTTCACAATTAACAAAATCAAAGGCTGTTTTTATGGCCATTAGATACTTATTAAATTCATTTGTAATTAAAGGCTTATCTGATGATACGGCAAGGTATCTACCATCATTACAAACAAAATATATAGAAAAATTAATATTATTTAATCTAAAATGTCCCTGCATTGGTCCAAACTCTATTGCATTATCTAGACGCACTAAATTTTGATAACATGGTAAGAATGCTATATTAACTTTATCTTGTTTTCCAAAATGTATTTCATGCAAACTCATCTTTATTTTACGTATTGGTCTATTTTCTGAATAACAAACATACTGCACCTCACTTATGAATGAATTTTCACTTATATATTTTCCAAACTTTGTAGCATTTTTAGCATGTGTTGTATTTTGGGGAATTTCTGAATACCTATCTGTCAAAAAATCACAATATAAAATGTTTTTTTGATAATAAAAGTTTACATTTTCAAAATGTAAATCCGTATTATAAAATTCCAATTCTTGCACATTTTTATGCATTTCTTTATAAATTTTGATTTCATATAAAATAGCATCAAAATTCGGATATTTAGATGATGGACCCCCCATATTTTCCTCCTATATTAAGCAAATCCTACATATCAATTCCAAAAAAGTCAAAATTAATTTTCTAAATCTAAGCGTAGTCGCCTAGTCATTTGCTCTCTCCTTAGCATATTTTTTCTAATTCTTTTATCAGTTGCTTTCGGATATTTGTCTTCGTATAGAAAAATTTGTTGTAGATTTGTTTGGTTTCTTTATCTATCTTAAAATTTCTTTCCACATAATATTTAAGTCTTTCTAGAACTTCTTCTTCAGAAAAGAAAACATCCGGCAATAAATATCTCTTAAACGCAAACCTGTCCAAATCTTCCCTATCATGATATCCCACCGCCCTATCTTGATAATCTAAAATATAAAATAATACAGGCTTATTTTGAAACATAAAATCAAACGCTACTGAAGAAAAATCAGTTATGAGACACTGACAACGCTTAATATAATATGAAATTTCGTTACAGCTTATGACTTCAACATTCTCAGTAACATTTAGTTCTATATGAGCATTTTCTTTCAATGCATGATGAGGGGCAAAATATAATTTAATATTTTTTTTCCTTAAATATTTTTTCAAATTCTCATTATTTAATAAGTGCAGTAAATGTTTCTTATATAATGATGCATCCACATTTTCAGATTTTATTTTACGCCATGTTAACATTAGTAAAATACTTTTTTCCTGTGCTTTAGGTTTGTCAGATAATAAATCCCATCGTGGTAAGCCAACTTTAATCAATTTGCTATCTGGAAATTTATATTTAGAAAAAATTTTATTTTCCATATCCGAGCAAATCAAAAACTTATCAAACTTTTCCGGATATAAATATCCGTTGTATAAAACACTTTCTTTCATAAATATAGTGCCATGTTGGATAAAAATATATTGCCAAGCTGAATTATTCTTAAAAAATTTTGCTATTTCATGCGAATTTTCCCCAAAAGAAGTTATGACTGCTTTAGTTCTTAATAAAACAGGATAAATCTTTTGTATAAATTCATTCGGATGCGAACGCGTAGAAAAATTTAGAACAATAACATTATCAAGCTTATTTTCTTGCAATAATTGTTTATAAAGTTTTGTTTGCTTTCTGATAACATAATATGCGGGTATTTTTTCTCTTTGCATCTCTTCAAACAACGAATATGCATCTATACACTCAGCATTAACATCATGCAGACAATCAAATAATAAATATGTATCTTTAGGATATTTTTTTTGCTCTTTTTTACATAGATTAATATAATATCTTTCCGCACCTACTCTACCCTTTGTCTGTTTCAAATTAAACTTTATACCCATAAATTTAATTTCTTTGTGATATTTTTTTGAGGTAATGGATATAAAATATTTTTGAATTATATTATGCAACCAATATTTGGTTTTATTTATTTTTTTATCTAAACTGACAAAGTATTTTAACTCCATCCTACTTTTATAATTATCAAATAAATTAATAAACTCTTTTGCTGTTTTAATATATTTTCTTTTTAATTTACTTCTATTTTGTGATATTTCCCAGCATATTGATTGTGCAAACCTTTCTAATATCATCATTTGAGTATAGTTATTTGCTTTTTGAAAACTTTCCTGTCGTGAGAGATAAAAAGCTGATTTTATTATTTCTGAATTAGCCACATGTTTATAGCTCTTCATTGCACTATCTGGACGATTATAGTAATAATATAAAGGTTCATCTAAAATATAAATTGACGGATTATTAATCAGACAATATTCCCAAAACCAAACACTATCTTCCCCCTTAACCAAGCTTCTTTCAAAATTCGGCAATATTGCTTTTCTAAAGAATTTTCCCCAAACACTTGTCATTATATAGAAAAAATTTTTTGGTGCTTTTTCAAAATTAAAAGATTTTTCAAACATATTTTGATACTGGTTTGATATAATCGTTTTGTTCTGACGTGCAAAAACTTCTTTAAAATTAAAAACAACTAAATCCATATTTTTTTTCGTTGCATAATTATAACAATTTTCAACAGCTTTTTTATCCAACCAATCATCAGAATCAACAAACATTAGGTAATTGCCTTGTGCTATTTTTAACGCCTCATTCCTTGCGACTGAAACACCTCCATTTTTTTTGTTAATAATTTTAATCCTTCTGTCCTGATGAGCAAAAAATTCTAGAATATCTTGTGAATTGTCTGTAGAACCATCATTTACACAAATAATTTCCATATCCTTAAATGTCTGATTTATAATACTATTCAAGCATCTTGGTAAATACCCCTGCACATTATAAACCGGTACAATAATACTAACTTTTACCATCACTCTTTCCTCCTATTTCTTAAGTAAAATTTTGACTAATCTAATTAAAACTTTTAACTGTAAATCTCGGTAATAAAACAATTTTTCTTGATGTAGTACTTGCAGTTTGTTTAATAAATGTTTTCTTAATTCTGTGTATTCGTTTCCTTCATGATAAGTCTTATTGATCATCATCTTGATGGAAGCGGCGATTCGTGTCTTTTGTACTAAGCGCCAATTTTGAAGATACTCGTTTCTTTGAAACAAGTTATAAACAAAACGTATTCCCTTTTCGTAATCATCAATTTTTTTCTTTGTAAAAGTACTTCTGATTGTTGATTCCCCATAAACATTGTATCCATAAAGCTTATAAGGAATTTCGGCATAAGATGTTATATCAGCAAATAGCGCCGCCACCCACGGCCAATCTTCAAAGTAAATCCCCTCAATAAAATATCTGTTTTTAATAACACTTGCTTTGTAAAGTTTATTCCATATCACAGAACTATACGGAATATGCTTCATAATTGTTTGAAGAGGAAATGTACTGATTTTATATTCAGGTTTTACTGTATTAACAGCTGACAATTTGTCTTTTTTGCTACGAACTTTGAGAAAATCACAGCCAACGACATCGGCATTTGTTTTCTTTTGAGCATAATGCATTTGTCCTAAAAAATTTTTCGCATAGAAATCATCACTATCTATAAATGTTATATACTTTCCTTTAGCTTCTTTGAGTGCCCTGTTACGCGCAACACTCTGCCCTTGATTTTCCTGTGTAATGACTTTTATTCTCTTATCTTTGGCGGCATAACTGTTTATAATCTTTAATGAATCATCTGTTGAGCCGTCATCAACAATAATCAACTCAAAGTCCGAATATGTCTGGTTAAGCACACTCTCTATGCTTTGCGCTAAATAAGAAGCTGTGTTATAGACTGGCATAATAACCGATATTTCAGGCATTAGTTCAAAATCCCTCGTTGGCAATAAAAAAAACCACCTAAAAAGGCGGCAGGGGAGTTGAACAATCATACTCTATGAAATGACTCTTTTAGCCTTTCGGGTTTCCCCTTGGACATACGCTAAAAGCTCCCCGACCTAAATCGGGGATATATGTATTCTCGGCGTTATATCCAACACCGCATAGAGTATAAGAGCCGTTCAAAGCCCCGCACCGTCTCCGGCGCTGGTACGAATTTTTCGCACCTACCGTCAGTCTAACTTATAAAACTTAAATATCAACTAAAAAATATTTATTCTCGCCCACACAACAAAAAAGCCGTGGAAAACCACGGCTTTTTCGTCTTAAAAGAAAGTCTGTTATTTAACTTCTTCAAAATCTGCATCAACGACATTGTCGTCTTTTTTAGCTTCAGCCTCAGGTGCGCCCTGTTCAGCTCCGGCACTTGCACCGGCAGCAGCCGCATCAGCACCTTGCGCCTTATACATGGCTTCACCTAACTTCAAAGAAGCCTGCATTAAAGCATCAGACTTAGACTTAATCGCTTCAACGTCTTCGCCGTCAATAACACCTTTCAATGCAGTAATAGCTTGCTCAATCGCATCTTTATCCGCAGAAGAAATCTTATCAGAATTTTCTTTTAAGGTCTTCTCTGTGGTATGAATCAAACCTTCGGCTTGGTTCTTAGCTTCAACAAGCTCTTTCTTCTTCTTATCAGCTTCGGCATTGGCTTCGGCATCTTTAACCATCTTTTCAATATCGGCTTCAGACAAACCACCGGAAGCTTGAATACGAATAGCTTGCTCTTTGTTGGTTGCCTTATCTTTTGCCGAAACGTTAACAATACCGTTGGCATCAATATCAAAGGTAACTTCAATTTGCGGCATACCGCGCGGTGCCGGCGGAATACCAACCAAATCAAACTGACCTAACAGCTTGTTGTGTGCGGCAATTTCACGTTCACCTTGGAATACGCGGATGGTAACAGCCGTCTGACCGTCTTCTGCAGTAGAAAATACCTGAGATTTACGTGTCGGGATGGTGGTGTTTCTATCAATCAATCTGGTGAACACACCGCCCAATGTTTCAATACCTAAAGAAAGCGGGGTAACATCAAGCAAAAGAACATCTTTAACTTCACCCATCAAGACACCGCCTTGAATTGCGGCACCAACGGCAACAACCTCATCCGGGTTAACACCTTTATGCGGTTCTTTACCAAAGATTTCTTTAACCTTTTCTTGTACTTTCGGCATACGTGTCATACCGCCGACGAGGATAACCTCGCTGATATCCGAAGAACTGATACCGGCATCTGCCATTGCTTTCTTACAAGGTTCAACCGTACGCTCAATCAAATCTTCAACAATGGATTCCAATTTAGCACGTGTTAATTTAATATTTAAGTGCTTCGGAATAGGAGAACCGGTGCTCATATCTGCCGTAATAAACGGTAAATTGATTTCGGTTTGTGTTGCTGAAGAAAGTTCAATTTTTGCTTTTTCGGCAGCTTCCTTCAAACGTTGTAAAGCAAGTCTATCCTGCTTCAAATCAATATTGTTTTCTTTCTTAAATTCTTCGGCTAAGTAGTTAACTAAGCGTTGGTCAAAGTCTTCACCACCGAGGAACGTATCACCGTTTGTGGACTTAACTTCAAACACACCGTCACCGATTTCCAAAATAGAAATATCAAACGTACCACCGCCGAGGTCATAAACCGCAATCGTGCCGGAAGCTTTCTTATCCATACCATAAGCAAGCGCAGCAGCAGTCGGCTCGTTAATGATACGCAAAACATCCAGACCAGCAATTTTACCGGCATCTTTTGTTGCTTGACGTTGGCTGTCATTAAAATATGCCGGAACCGTAATAACGGCTTTTTCAATCTTCTCGCCTAAATAGCTCTCGGCAAATTCCTTAATCTTCTGCAAAACAATAGCAGAAATTTGTGACGGGGCATATTTTGTACCCTTAACTTCAACCCAAGCATCACCGTTATCACCCGGAACAATCTTAAACGGCACAAGGTCTTTATCTTTCTCAACTTCCGGAGAATCAAAACGACGACCGATTAAACGCTTAATCGCAAACAGCGTATTTTCCGGATTGGTAACAGCTTGACGCTTTGCCGGATAACCGACCAAACGATCCGTATCTGTAAATGCAACCATAGACGGTGTTGTTCTGGCACCCTCGGAGTTTTCCAAAACTTTCGGCTCACCGCCTTCCATAATGGCAAAACAGGAGTTTGTGGTACCAAGGTCAATACCTAATACTTTATTACTCATATCAAAAATCCTTCTTTCAAGACGTTAATAAAAAAACTATCTACCGTGTTATATAGGAAGCACATTTTCGTTAAGCAATAGCAAACGGGCAAAAAAATGAAAAAATAATCATAAAAAAAGAGATGCCCGTCGGCACCCCTTTACTTTATAAACCGATTTACCCGCAATTATTGCTGATTCTGTTGCGTAAAAGCTGCTCGTTGTTCTTCGGTCAGCATACTCCAAAATTCTTCAAAATAACGCTTTTCAATTTCCGTCATCCGTTCACGACCGGCTTGAATTTCTTCCCAAATCGGCTCAATCTCGGCTTTAAGATTAGCTTTCATCTCCGTCAACTTTTGGTTTTGCTCCGGCGTTAAATTAAGACTTTCCGCGTTAATTTCCATAGCATTGGCATTAAAAGCCATCAACCCTGCAACAACCATCATCCATATTTTTTTCATTATACTCTCCTTAAAACTTTGATGATGTGATAATATCATGATGATTAAAAACTGCAACGGATATTTAACCCCTGTTTGCAATTTAGGCTTATAAACCACAAATATTTTTACCCTTGCATTTTGGTTTTAAATAAGATAGCCTCCCCCTAGAATTAAAAATAATAGGAGATTATAAATGAAAGTAACGGTTATCGGAACAGGTTATGTCGGTTTACCAACCGGTGTTGGCTTGGCAGAACTTGGTAATGATGTTATCTGCTTAGACGTTGATGAAAATAAAATAAATATGCTCAAAGCCGGCAAACTGACCATTTTTGAAGAAGGCTTAGAAGAGCTTTTTGAAAAAAATACCAAAAACGGCAAAGTTACCTTTTCAACTTCTTTTGCCGAGAGTATTCCGCAAGCGGATATCATCTTAATTGCCGTCGGTACCCCACCGAACCCGATTACCAAAGAAGCCGATATGAAATATATCAAAGCGGCTGCCGAAGAATTGGCTCATCATTTAAGCGGTTATACCGTTGTTGCCGTTAAATCAACCGTTCCGGTTAATACCGGCACCATGGTTGAGACGATTATCCGTCGCACAAACCCGAATGCGGACTTTGATGTTATTTCTTTGCCGGAATTTTTACGCGAAGGTTTTGCCGTGCAAGACTTCTTTAATCCGGACAGAATTATTGTCGGCGCTAATACGGAACGCGCACGCAATGTTGTTGCCGAACTCTACAAACCTTTTGAAAATAAGTGCACAATATTATATGTAGCCCGTCAATCTTCCGAAACCATTAAGTATGCATCTAACGCTTTCTTGGCTATGAAGATTCAATACATTAACGAAATGGCGGATTTCTGCGAAACTTCCGGTGCGGATATTTACGAAGTTGCAAAAGGTATGGGGTTGGACAGCCGTATCGGTGCTAAATTCCTTGTTCCGGGCCCGGGATATGGCGGATTCTGCTTCCCGAAAGATACCAACGCCATGGCTTACATGGGTAAATTCAACGGGGTTGATTTATCTTTAATTGAAACAACCATTAAAGGTAACGACCGCCGTAAAATCAATATGGCCAAGCGTATTTTGGATATGGTTGAAGATGTTAAAAACCCGACCATCGGTGTTTTAGGCAGCGCTTTCAAAGGTGGTACGGATGACTGCCGTGAATCTCCGGCTTTGCAGATTATAGAAATCTTGCTCGCTCATGATGCCAAAATCAAACTTTACGACCCGAAAGCTATGGATAACACTAAAGCTATCTTAAAAGACATGGTAACCTATTGCAATTCTGCTTATGAAGCAATCGGTGGCACAGATGTTTTAGCTGTTTTGACCGACTGGGATGAATTTAGAACCCTTGATTTAGCTAAAATCAAACAGCTAATGGCTCGTCCGCAAATTGCTGACTACCGCAATATATTTGATTGCAAAAAAGCTAAAGAATTAGGCTTTGAGATAAAGAGCCTCGGACGCAAGCTCTAATAAAAAACTTCAACTAAAAGAGCAGCCCCTGCTATCGGGGGCTGTTTCTTTATATGCTATTTTTAATAAGCCTTGTTTATCAGCTCTAAATCTTCGGCACTCATCAAAACCGGATTATTGCCATGGTCTAAGCTATATCCCTTAATAGCCTCATCTTTATTAAACAAGACCTTAGCCATTAACGTTTCATCTTCATTATAGGCATCTAACATACCATGCTTTTTGCCTTTTTCATAAGAAACTTCACCCATAACTTTGCCGGAAGGATAATAACGCTTAACCTTTCCCTCTTTGCGATTTTTAACATAAGGAACCTCATAAGCAAGATTACCTTCCTCATCATATACAAGAGAAAGACCTTCTAACATACCGTTCTCATAATTAGCTGTGGATTTAATTTTGCCGTCATCATAAAATTCTTTATATTCGCCATTAAGCAAATCATCTTGATAGATGCTTTCGGCAATTTGTACACCTTCGCTGTTGTATTCCTTTTGAACACCGTCTTTTTTACCTTTTTTGTACATTGCTTCTGTTGTCAACTTACCGCTTTCATCATAAAACTTAGCAATACCGCTTGCCAGAGAATTAACATAAGGCATTTCCATTTTTAGGCCTGAATTTTCATAATATTCACGCCCGATACCTTCAACAACACCCTTTTGATAAGGTAGCTCAGCCTTAACGACACCGTTTTCATAATATTCTTTTTCTACACCGTTTTTAACATCATTATCATAATTAACCGTAACCTTAACTTTTCCATCCGGATAATATGCTTTTGCCATACCGTTACGCACATCATCATTATAAGTAACCGTCAGATTAAGTGTTCCGTCTTCATTATAAAAAGTTCCCTCACCATCCAATTCATCATTTTTATATGGGATTTCGGCCTCTAAATTACCATTTTCAAAATATTTTTTCATTTTACCGTTTTTCTTGCCAAACGCATAAGAAATCACTGATTTAGGTTGTCCGCTATGGTAATAAACCTTTCTTTCACCGGAAATATTATCCCCGACATAATTAAATTCTTCCGCCACAATACCATCATAAAAATAAACTTTTGCCGGTCCTTGTTTTTGACCGTTATTGTACGTATATACTTCTTTTAATTGTCCATCTTCATAATATTCTTTAGCTTCACCGCTCTGAACACTTCCTTCGTAACGCACTCTGGCCTGAACATTACCGTTTGGAAAATAGGAACGTTTAACACCTTGAATTTTACCGTTTTTATAAGGAATTCTTTCCTTCATCTTACCATCATTATAGTAAGTTAAAACAACCCCTTCTAATTTACCGTTTACAAAAGGCATATCCGCTGCTTTATTGCCATCTTCATCATAAAGCGTGCCGACACCGTTCAAAACACCGTCAACATAAGGCATTTCACTCTTTTTTATATTATTTTCATAAAACTCCTCATAAACGCCGGTAACGGCATCTCCGTTAGAATCATATAAAATACCATTTACGAACTTTGTATCATCTTCAATATAAGCATAATCAGCATTGGCATAACCGTTTGCAAACAAAATTCCGCATAACACAAATATCGGCAGCTTTCTCATCAAAAAACCCTCTGTATAAACCATAATATACGAGAATCTTAAAGATAACCCTTTATATATTCAAGCAAAAAGATATTTTGACCACATTATATGGTTATTCAAAAATTTTTCCTTTATTTACAAACACCACCGCCACAACAATTTCTACCAATAATCTTTGCAAACCGTTTATCGGTACAATCATCCCGAACATCAATGATATTGTTTCAATAACGGCTACGATAATGGCGCCCAAACGCATAAAGGACGAAAACTCAAGCGGACCTTTCTTCTGAAAAATCTTAAAAGCTATTTTTCCGAACAAAACCACTATCAACGTTTTAATCAAGAACAACAGGAATAAAACAGCCAACATTACCACGGAAATCGTCAACCATAAAACCCCGACAAAATAGTCCAGCAATTCTTCAGCTTTTTGTTTATCCCAAACACCGTCACTTAAAGATCTTCTCTCAACTTTATTCGGTGAGACAATATAAAATTTATCTTTCATAAAATACAAGCCATATGCATTAGGTGTAATATCTGAGGCATCATCTCGTGTATCTAAAACCAGTGCTATGCTGACATTTGAGGTATCTTCCCCGCTAAGTTTCAAATCAATCTTTTTATAACTGTCCTTCGGCTCCACAATCTGACCGTTTTGAACGGTAAACGGTAACATTTCATCCATTGCCGAAATTAACTGCGGACGAAAATCATTATACTGATATTTAACAAAAGTTACCGCAAAAATCGTTACTAGCACTGCCGCCGCCAAAAGAAAAATCAAACCTTGTCCCTTGCCTTGGCGAATATAATTAACAATTTTATTCATCATTGACACTCCCTGATTACAAACCATATATAGCCTTAGAGATTATATTGCAAGCCGGCATCTATGGTAAATGCTTTACTGTTACCGGTATCTTTTTCCAGCTCACCATATAATAAAACGTTTTTATACTTATAATTTACCCTGGCGGAAAGCGCCGCATGGTCATCATCAAACTTATGCGATATCTTATATTTATTATTCATCCCGCGAATAGTAGCATCCGTTCCGTCATCCGGATCAAGAAATTCCACATAATAGATACCACCGATTTGAATACCCAATTTATTATCGTCATTAAAAGCAAACTCTTTAGAAAGATATGCCCCGAGCCCGCCCTCTAAAGAAAGACTGTTATAACTGTCGCTGTGAATGGCATTAGCCTTGTTTCCCTCATCAAATCCGTCTTGATAGATACCCAAAAGGTTTAATTCCGCCACCGGAGAAAGCTTAAATCCACCACCTAAACCGATATCATGACGCAACTCATTACTTAACCCGTATTGATAAGAGTTAAGATCTGAAGAGTATTTGCCCAACGCCGTCTTTCTATCGTATGAGCCGTCTTCATAGCCGGCATATAATTTTGAGAACCATTTTGTTCCGTTATGAAAATCATATCCGACCGGCAACCATAACCCGAACAGATTGCTCTTGCGATTTGAGCCATTATCATAATCTGTTTTAAGCTGAGCAATCGTTGCACCCAAGCCGTATGTAATACCGTTCTCACTCTGCCCTTTGACCATACCATAAGCGGCATGAGCTTTACCGTCACTACCTTCAAGTGTCCCGTCTCTGTCTAAAGAAACATCAATGTACTTGTAACCGCCGAGATAATGTTCTTCCGGTCTGTTAAACAAACTATCGTTAAATTGTCTGCTCAAACGTCTGTAAACCAACGCATCTTCTTGTCTGAAACTCGGTATAATATCTGTTCCGGCAAAATTGGCAGCCGCCCGATTAACTGCTTGCGTACTGTTAGCCGTTTTTAAGCTGTCATAAAGTTCAACGTTATTTTCTGCCGCATAATTATCCTCTAAGAACTGAGCAACGCTTTTATCTTCAACCACCGAATTAAAATCTTTTCTGGTTAACACAACATCATATCCGCCGCTATTATTTTGCTGTTTGTTCGCTTCAAACAAGGCAGATTTTGAAGCGAGTTTCAAGCCCTCGGTATTTTGCGCCTGCAGTGCTTCCGATAAGGTATATTCATTTTCAAAACTCCCCTGAACGGTTTGCTCGGCAACACTCATATCGCCCGATAAACTATCCGCAAAGAATTGTCCGCCCTTTCCTAAAACAATCTCGCCACCGCCTAAATTATTCAAATCAACATCAGTACTCAATGGCGACGAACCGATAGCATAAATATCTATATGTTCGCCATTTTCAACAATTCTTCCGTCACCGCCGTTAAAGTTAACCACACCGGTATTCACAAGCGTTGCACCGCTTTCAATATAAATTCCCGCACCTTCAGCCGCGCCGGTAATCGTAATCGTTCCGCTGTTATTGACTTCAGCCCCGCTCTCGGCATAAATACCGTAAGCCCTACCTCCGATAGTACCGTCTGCTACATAAGTCGTTCCGTCTTTTTCATCTGTGAAATTTTGACGATAAATATTAATCTTGCCGCTATTCTCAATAATGGAATTTTGCTCACCGTAAATACCGACTGCCGTACCGCCTTTCAAGTTATTAATATTAATCTCACCGGAATTAATCATTTTTGTCTTTCTGCCACCGCGCAAACCTGTTGCCGCATGGTTGCTGACATTAACGATATCAATATAGGATTCTGAGTTGTTCTCATTAACATTTGCCAAGATACCTTTTTCATCTTCATCCGGCAAATACATACCGTAAGCATCGCGACCTGCGTTAAGAATGTTAATCCGGCCGATAGCATGGCTGGTATATTCGCCTTCCTCGGTTTTTCCACCGTAAGACATGGCATTATAAAGCTGTCTTCCGCCAAACATACCATAAGCATACCCATTTCCAAAATTTCGGATATTGATATCACCTTCAACAACACCGCTCTGTGCATAAGCATTAAAAGCAAACCAGCTCTCAAGCTCGCCACCGCCGGCACCCGCTCCCGGAATATCATCTTTACTGATGGCCATACCGAAAACATTACCCGTGCCGTGCTGTGTCAGATTTATCTTTCCTTCGGCAACATTACCGTAAAACGGTGTCAAACCGTTTGTTGCCGCCACATAACCGTAAATACCGTATGTATTACCGTCTGTACCGTCAATATTAATATTACCGTATGCATTACCGCCATAGCTTGAAAATGTATTATAAGCACGAACATCACCTAATAAGCCGTAAGTATCACCACCGGTATGCGTAATATTGATATTACCGTAAGCCGTACCGTCATTATGACCTGAAGCGTTGATAGCCTCTTTATATTGCGTAATATCGGAAATATGCGAGTACATACCATAAACTGTGCCGCTTCCGTTATCTGTGATCGTAATATTACCCGTACCAATCGGCTTTTTATTCTTATTACCTTGTGAATTGTAGCCGACAACATAAGAATTAAATACTTCCCCTCTATAACCATATACACCGTAAACATCACCATTACCGTTATTTTGCAGCAGTATGGAAGACTCTGAATTCGGATATCTTGGTGTAGAAAGCAGATTAAACACATCTTCCGCATCAGAGCCGATACCGATAAGGTCGTCATCTCCGGAATGGTCAATATTGATATTTTCATCTGCCACACAATCATTACCGGCTAAATGCGTATTTTCCGGACAAATAATCGGTACACAGATATCGCCTTCTTTACGTTGTCCGGTCGGACAATCCGGATTATCCATAACACAGGCATCTCCCTCTAAGTGATACCCTTCATTGCATTCAATCGGCACGCAGACATTATCAACCATATGTTGTCCTGTCGGGCATGTATCAATCGGAACGCACTCCGAACCGACCAAATGCGTACCTGCCGGACAATCCATCGGCACACACTTTGTGCCGTCCCAGCGCTCTCCCTCAACGCAATTATGGTCTGCAACGCAAGTATCACCGACCAAATGTGTTCCTACCGGACAAGTCTTATGTGATTTATGGCTATGACCATCATTATCAGCTATTGCGACCGCCGCCGCAACACCGCCTGCCGCCAAAAGCCCGATTGCCGCATAAGTTGCCGTGTCCAAACTGCTGATAGTGCTGTTAGCAGAAGAAACAGGCGCTGTTGCCTGCACATACCCTCTGTCATAAGCGGCACGCGTTTTTGCATCAATTCTGTTCATACAATCAACGTTTGATGATGCCCCTAAAGCTTTTAATCTCTGGTATGCCCTGGAATCTTTACTTATAACTGCCTGACACAAAGCTGTCATCCCGTCCGGATTAACCGCGTCAATACTATAACCTTTGGCAATATAATCATAAAGCGCCGAAGTCTTCCCATGTCTGGCCGCTAAATAGGCATAATCGGCAAAGGGAATTGCGTGTGCCGGAGCCGTAAAACAGGCAACTGCACCAAACAAAAGAAACGCTGAAATAAAACGCTTTATCATCATTTTTAATTCCTGTTACGTAACATTTTTAGCAAATTCTAGCAGACAAAGCTTAATATTTCATTTATAACCAAAAAGAAAAGCCGCCCCAAAGACGGCCTTTCTTATAATCAAATTTTAAAATTTCTTTAGAAACCCATACCACCGGGCATTCCGGCTCCGGCACCACCGTGTTCACCGCAACCGCAATGACACTGCTTTTCCGGCTGTTCGGTAACCATAGCTTCGGTTGTAATCAACAAGCTGGCAACTGATGCTGCATCTTGCAAAGCAGTACGAACAACTTTTGTCGGGTCAACAATACCGGCCTTAATCATATCCGTATATTCGCCGGATGCCGCATTGTAACCGAAATTACAATCTGTGCTTTCTAAAAGTTTACCGGCAACAACAGCGCCGTCAACACCGGCATTTTCAGCGATTTGACGGATAGGAGCCTGCAATGCACGACGAATAATATCAACACCGACATGCTGGTCTTGGTTAGCCGGTTTAATCTTTTCCAAAGCCTTTGTTGCATAAAGAAGAGCAGCACCGCCGCCGGCAACAACGCCCTCTTTAACTGCGGCACGCGTTGCATTTAAGGCATCATCAATGCGGTCTTTCTTTTCTTTAACTTCAACTTCAGAAGATCCACCGACACGCAATACGGCAACACCGCCGGAGAGCTTGCCCAAACGTTCTTGCAATTTTTCACGGTCATAATCGGAAGTTGTTTTTTCAATTTCCTTTTTAATTTGAGTTTTACGTGCTTCAATCGCTTCCTTATCACCCATACCGTCAATAATTGTGGTATCATCTTTGGTAACAACAACACGCTTTGCAACACCCAACATATCAACGGTGGTATTTTCCAACTTCATACCCAATTCTTCAGATATAACCTGACCGCCGGTCAAAACAGCCAAGTCTTGCAGGATAGCTTTTCTTCTGTCACCAAAGCCCGGCGCCTTAACCGCACAAACTTTCAACCCGCTTCTGATACGGTTAACAACCAATGTTGCCAAAGCTTCGCCGTCAATATCTTCCGCAACGATTAACAATGCCCGACCGGATTGCAAAACAGCTTCCAATACCGGCAAAATCGCCTGCAAATTAGAAATTTTTTGGTCATACAACAAAACGTACGGAGATTCATATTCAGCTGTCATCTTATCTGTATCGGTAATAAAGTAAGGAGAGAGGTAACCTCTGTCAAACTGCATACCTTCAACAACATCAAGTTCTGTTTCCAAACCTTTAGCATCTTCAACCGTAATCACACCGTCATTACCGACTTTTTCCATAGCGCGCGCCAAATATTCGCCGATAGACGTATCGCCGTTGGCAGATATAGTACCGACTTGTGCAATTTCTTCAGATGTTTTAATAGATTTTGAACGGGATTTAACATCATTAACAACGGCTTCAACCGCCATATCAATACCGCGTTTCAAATCCATCGGGTTCATACCGGCAGCCACCGCTTTGCAACCTTCTTTAATGATTGCCTCTGCTAAAACGGTTGCAGTCGTCGTACCGTCACCGGCTTTATCTGCCGTTTTTTGCGCAACTTCTTTAACCAACTGTGCGCCCATATTCTCAAACTTATCTGCCAAAACGACTTCTTTAGCAACGGAAACACCGTCTTTTGTAATTTTCGGAGCGCCGTAAGATTTATCTAACATAACATTACGACCTTTAGGGCCCAATGTAACCTTTACCGTCTTTGCCAAAACCTCAACACCTCTAAGCATTTTAGAACGAGCATCAGTTCCAAACTTAATATCTTTTGCAGCCATAATCTTTCAATCCTTTCCTATTATCTTTCAACAATTGCCAAAATATCGCCTTCTTTGATAATCAAATGAGGCTCACCGTTCACTTTAATTTCCGTTCCCGACCACTTACTGAACAAAATATGGTCTCCAACCTTAACACTCATCGGCAAAGTCTTGCCGTCAGTTGTTCTCGGTCCCTCGCCGGCAGCAACAACAACACCTTCGCTCGGTTTTTCTTTAGCTGTATCCGGTAAAATAATACCACCGGCAGTTTTATTTTCTTCTTCAACACGTTTAATCAAAACGTTTTCACGCAACGGTTTTACTTGCATATCTCAAACTCCTAAAATTAAGCTTTTAAAAACTAATACTTTAGTTAGTGTTCGGATTTGAAAAAATCAAGCATCTTAGACATTTATTTTGTGATATTTTTAAAAATACCGTCAAAAATCTCGGCAACTTTATCATTTGTAAAGTTCTTAAGTGTAATTTCACGTGCTTTTTGCGCCATCAATTCCCGTTCATCGGGGTGTGCCAAATAGTATTCCAACTTTTCCTTAAATTCGTAATAATCTTTATATGTCGCCACACTGTTCCCGTAAATTTGTTCAATTTCCGGCAGATAATCTGTTAAAACAAAGCCGCCGGATGCCGTAACATCAAAAATTCGGTTAGAAACAGAGCCGAAGTAACGCATATCTTCCCGATGGTCATTAAGTACAATATCCGCATTAGCATAATATTTGTAGAGTTCATCATTATTGATAAATTCGCCTTTAAGATATTTCACATCTAATGTTTTTGCCCAATTTTTACCGAAAACCGCCAAATCAACCCCGGCTAAAATAGCATAATCCACGCTTTTACGCCCGAAAGTATAGTTATTTGAGCCGACAAACAGCACCTTAAAAGATTTATCCTGCTCTTTTTCTGCCGGTTTAAATCTTTCGGGGTTTGTAAATTGCGGCACATAAACTGCTTTTGCGCCTGCCGGCTTAACCAACTCATCAATAATTTTATATGAAGACGAGGTCACAACATCAACCTCATTAAAAATATCCTTAAACAACCCTTCTACATAGTAAAGATAAAGCACACGTTTACGCTTGTCTTTTTTATAGCCCGGCAAATGTTCAAAATCATAATATCCCTTAAAATAGATGACATTACCGATATTGCCCAACTTCATATTATCATAGTCTTCCCTAAACCGATAAGAAACCTGATAACCGAGTTTTTCTAACCCTTTTCTTAAATCATCAGCCAAGAAGAAATCGCCATCTTTTTTATAATAGTATGGCGAAGAAACTCTCTGTGATGAGGGAAGAACAAAAGCAATCTTAGAATAGTCCGGCTTAACGGCAAAAAACCAATAAAGATAAGCCGCAACAAAAACACCGAGTAAAATAAACAACTTCTTATTCATACCGACCATTCTAGCTTTCCTATTTATTATGGCAACAAAATTCTATTGACCGACCACAAATTTTATGCTATATTCTCTCCCATAAAATCATTAAGGATAAGCTTATGAACTTAAAAAATCTTATTATTAAAAACATTAAAAAGAACAAAAAGCTCTTTGTTGAATTTTCATTTTGCTTTATTCTCTCGTCATGCGCTTTAACCATTAACCCATTCTTTATTTCGCGCATTATCGGCTGCTTTAATATAGAATTAAAATCAATCGCCATAAACGACATCATCTTCTGGCTTTGTCTTTTTGTAATCTTTAAGCTTTTACAAGCCATAAACCAATATTTTGTCCGTGTCACAAAGTCAACCTTTGAGGCTGTCTTAAATGCTAACATCATTGATGATTTGTTCAGCATGGTACACCAACATAATATCCGTTATTTTGATGATGAGCTGACCGGTCGTATTTCCACCGCCATCACCAAAACTTCCGCCACTTTAGGCGCAATGTTTATAAATACCTTATATGGCTTAATTCGCCCGTTTATCAATTTCCTACTAGCTTTCGGCATTATCGGTTACACTTCTCCCAAACTGGCATTTTTCTTAATATTGATTTGCCTGCCGTTTTTCATTGTTTTGAAATTGTTGGATAAGCGTATCAGAAAACTCTGGCAAACACGCGGTACTGCCGAACAGGACTACTATGGTTTTACAACAGACAGTATCACCAATTATAAACTTGTCCGCTACACCGGTTCTTTATTTACGGAAAAATTAAATGCATTCAAAATCTTAAAAAAATATCTCCGCGCCACCTATAACTGCGAAAGCCAACGCGCCGTTTTCATCGCCGGTGTAAATCTTTTAGAATCGGTTTTCACCCTGTCTTGCTACACGGCAATTATCTATTTTACCTTAAAACAAGGGCTATCCTTGGCAGATGCCTACTTTGCATTCAGTTCCATACAAATGCTCAATGTAAGCTTACACGGGCTTAACCGCTTTTTCCAAGAACTTTCAGAAAACTATGGTGAGCTCACGGCCAGCATTGAATTGATATATAAGCCGATAGAAATTAAAGACAAACCGAATGCAAAAAACATCAATCTTAAAAAAGCAACCATCACTTTTAAGAATATAGACTTCTCTTACGTTCCGGAAAAGCAAATATTTAAGGATTTAAATTTAACCATTTCCGCCGGAGAGAAAGTCGGTCTTGTAGGATTGTCCGGCGCCGGCAAATCTACCTTAATCAGCCTGCTATTGCGCTCATATTTACCGCAATCCGGAAAAATTATGCTCAACCGCTATGATATTGCCGATATTACCGAAGTATCTTTACACAAAAATATTGCCTACGTTCCGCAAGATGTAACACTGTTCAACCGTTCGTTATATGAAAACTTAAAAATCGGCAACCCTAAGGCAGATAAAAATGAAATCATCAAAGCCGCTAAGCTTGCATACATCCATGAAACCATTAAGGAGCTTGAAAACGGTTATGATAGTGTTGTCGGCGAGCGAGGTATTCTTCTTTCCGGCGGTGAAAGACAGCGTATTGCCATTGCCCGCGCCATCTTGCAAAATGCCCCTGTGCTGATTTTAGACGAGGCTACTTCCGCGCTTGATAGCGAAGCCGAAATTATGGTACAAAATGCGCTTGAAAACTTAATGAAAAACAAAACCGTTATTGCCGTCGCACACCGTCTTTCCACCCTGCGCTCTATGGATAGAATCATTGTTTTGGATAACGGCGAAATTATAGAAGATGACACCCCTCAAAACCTCTTAAAAAAGAAAAACGGTCTATTTAAACACCTCTTTGATTTACAAGTGGACGGCTACATTAAGACCAAGCAGGAGTAAGTAAAATGAACATAGTAAAATTTCTGTTAAACATCATTCGGCAATGTAAATACTGGTTTATTTTATCTTCCGTATTGGCTTTAATTCCAAGCTCACTTTCTGCATTGGGGCATATTTATTATGCTGAAATCATAAGCAGTCTTGGTCATTTTACGGCAGAAACTTTCTCGCCTGTTTTCATTAAATGTCTTATTTTCTTGGCAATTATCTATGCCGTCCAAGATATCGTTGAGGGATTGCGCGTTTATGTTGATGCGCCGGTTAAAATTCGTTACCAACGCGCCATGCATAACACTTTGTTTAATCATAATCATCATCACTCGGCAAATTTTTATAATACCGAGCAAACCGGCTTAATTTTAGCCAAAACATCAAATTTAAGCCAAGGTACTTTCCAAATATTCGGTAATTTGCGTGCATTCATTTTCCCGCATACTGCTTTTTTCATCACGACCACTGTTTTGCTTTACACCATTTCATGGCAACTATGCGCTGTGTTAATTACCTTAAACATCATAGAAACAATATTGACTTATTTCCTGTATAAAAAGCTCAAGCAATATGCCAAAACCTCCGCCAAAGAAGAGAGCAAAGCCGCCGGTTTATTGGTAGATAGTATCGCCAACGCGCGCTTGGTAAAAAATACTGCCACCATTTACCATGAAAAACGTGCATTTCGTAACAAAATGAATGCGTGGATACGCGCCCAAATTACAGAAAATAAAGTCGGCGGTCTGATAAATTTGAAAAACACCTTGCTTGGAACCTTCTTTATGGTCTCCAATTTATCAATAATCATCGCTTTCTTTTACTACCAAAACCTCTCTTTGGAAAATGTTGTTCTGGCAGTAACGCTTATCTTCCGGCTGGAAGGTCATGCTTTTGATATAGCACAGCTTTTTGATTCCATGCAATCACGCTTAGGCTCAATGAGTGATGCTTTGGAATTTTTATATCATCCTAAAGAAGTATCGGACATCCCCAACGCCAAGGCGCTTAAAGTAAAGCACAATACCGTAGAGTTCAAAAATGCCTCGTTTTGCTATAAAGATGATAAGCCGTTATTTAATAAACTAAATCTGACAATCAATCCCAATGAGAAAGTCGGTTTAGTCGGGATTTCCGGTTCCGGTAAATCAACCTTAATTAATCTTGTCTTACGCGCGTTTGATTTAAAAAGCGGTAAAATCTTAATTTCCGGACAAGACATATCCAAAGTAACGCAATATTCTCTGCACCAAAACATTGCTCTCATTTCGCAAGAGCCTTGTTTATTTAACCGCTCTATTATGGAAAATATCCGCTTTGCCAAACCCAAAGCCACTGATGAAGAAGTTTATAAGGCCGCCAAACTTGCTCATATTCACGATACCATATTAAAAATGCCGAAAGGTTATAACAGCGTTGTTGGTGAGAGAGGGGTTAAGCTTTCCGGCGGTGAAAGACAGCGCATTGCCATTGCCGCCGCCATCTTAAAAGATACCCCGATTTTAATTTTAGATGAAGCCACTTCCGCGCTTGATAGCGAGTCTGAACAAGCCATAGAAAAAGCCTTGAAAAACATCATGAAAAACAAAACCGTTATTGCCATTGCCCACCGCTTATCAACCTTAAAAAATATGGATAAAATCGTTGTTTTGGATAAAGGTAAAATTGTAGAAAGCGGCACACAAAAAGAATTACTAAAAAACAAATCCGGTATATTTAGCCGCTTATACAAGCTCCAAGCCGACGGTTATTTACAAAATTAAGCATAAGTAAAGGGGCGTAGCTCACGCCACACCCCTTGTTTACCTAGTCGTTCTTTTCCTCCGGCTTTTCGTCGTTGACCGGCTCAGCGCTCTTGCAATGCTTTTTGAGGTCAGCTGCGAGCTCTGAATAATAAGGACTCTGCATGAGATCCTTGTACTCAGTCTCCGTCAGTCCCCAAGTCTTGGCATGCAAGCGGATAAGCTCTGCAATGCGCCCCTCATCACCACTGTAACCAGTACCGTGGTTGTAGGTCAGAGACCTAAAGGCACGCTCGTCCATCTCATTAGACGAGATGTACAGCTTTTTAAGCTCCTGCCAGTTGTAGTCCATACCCAAGAGCTGCATTTCAGAGCGTGCGTGGAACTTCTGCTTCATCAGCTCCTTCTGCGCATCACCATAGGATATACGCGTGATGGCTTTGATTTCTGACAGAATCTCCAGCTCTTCTACTCCAGCCTTCTGCAAGTTCTCCGGTAACTCCTCAAGCTTACTCATAGGCAGAGCCTTGAAGGAGGCAAGCTTGCGAACGGCTTTCTCGGCTGTTTCCTTTTCCCAACCGGTGAACGGCCAGTAAGAGAGAATAAGATTGGCATCACTCTGCACGGTCTTCTCAACCAACTTGCCTCTGAGTCCCTTGCGGTAGCTCTTCGGTAGAAGCTTCATCGCTTTCTTTGCCTCGTCAGCTGTCTTAATAGCCTCGTAAAGCTTCGCCTGTGTCTGCCAACGATACTGCTCGGGAAGCTTTGCCAGTGCCATTTCTGCCACATGGTAGGTTGAAATCCCCTCCACTAAGGCTTTCTGCAGGTCAACCACGACCTCGTCAGGATTGCCGTAACCGAGGTAACTGCAGGTCTGCATAGCTGCAATGGCTACTCGCGGTCTGTCAATAAACTTCCGCGTGAGTGCCATCCATGAGGCGGCATCCTGCTTGTCCGTCATTTCGCACCCGTAGAGACGGGCAAATGTACGGACACCGTTCACCTTAGCCATAAACCAGACTTTCGGTAAGCGCTCAATGAGGTAGTCCTCAACGTAAGCACTATAATCGGCTCTGTCTCGGATAGCACCGTACCACTTCTCGTGGTAGCGTTCCAACATCTCCATGTAGCGAGAGAAGTTGTAGTCAGCACCAAGAAGTACCGACATAGCGCTGTCAAAGAGGGCAGCCATCTCTGGCTTGCTCTTAAGCAGGCAGTTCATGTACTCATTGCGAGTAATGACTTCTTCTGCCCACTTCTTTGCAGAGTTCTTCGTCTGCTTAGAGGCATCCAGCTCTAAAGCGCAGTTAACCAAAGCACCAATGTAATTCATCTTCTCCACGTCCTCAAAATGCAGGTCATTGAAAATCGTCGGCACTCTCTTGATGACATCAACCACGACTGACTCATCGGTTTTCTTCAGCCAGTCTTTGAGATACGTTGCACTTGGCGTTGAGTTAGTAAACACTTTGGCAATCAACTCCGCGTTATTGGTCGCGCAGATGATATCCAACGCTTCCTTGTTGCCACTCTTGATGTTGCCAATAAGAGAATAATTTCCCTCTTTCAGCAATGCCAACTCAGTCTCGCTAGACCACACGCGCACACGGAGCGCATCCTCAGAGAGAGCCAGCTTCTTAATGGCCCTCATCTCTTTTGCCACGCCCGGTAAGAATAACCGAGGCCTTTCCTCATAGTCATGGCCTAGGATAAACCCATGACCACGGCTCTCTTTTTTGGTGAATGACTTGACCGCCCACGTTGGGAAAACGGTCTTAACTACTGTGGCGAATGCTCTCAGCAAACGCTCACGGAAAGACATGTTTGTCTTCATTGTTGTAAAAGTTTTAATTAAATAAAATTACATCAACGAGATTTTCCCGAAGACGGCCCACTAAACCATGCACCAAAACACGAGTATTCCCCAAAGCATGAGCTCTAAAGAACGACTTCATATCTATAGTAAGCATAATATCAGTAAACACTATGATTATAGCATTTTTATAGACCAAAGTCAACAAACTTTGTCTAAAAAAATAAACATTTAAGATAAAAAACTGCATGGCAATCTTACTCTTTTATTGCCCCTCCTAGCAACTGTACCATTTTGCCCCCGCGTCATGCTGAATACCACCCCGCGTCATGCTGAATACCACCCCGCGTCATGCTGAATACCACCCCGCGTCATGCTGAACTCGTTTCAGCATCTCATGAGATCCCGAATACGAAGTGCAGCGAAGCTCCAATAAATTCGGGATGACGCACAGCGCGAATATACTTTTTAAACCGTCATACCACCCAAAGCGCCAGTCTTTTAGCCCGTCATACCTCAGCCGGCAAGGTCCGGCTGATTAGGTATCTTCCTTATTGTTCTCCCCTCTACTGGTAGAGGGGCTGGGGGAGTAAAATACTGCAAATTACAATATTGAAGATGCCTAACCTCACTCGTTACACTCGTTCAGGGCATGACGTTTTAAAATACCGTTACACTAACTTTAGACATGACAATCTGAAATCATGTAATAACTATTATTGAGCCAAAATTTAAAACTAAAAAAGCACTTCCAAAGAAGTGCTTTTTTGCAATGGGTGGGATAAAAAAAGAGTCCTTACACAGAACTCCTCTTCATAAAATAAAATAAGATAAATTTTGTGAGTGAACTCGGCAAGCCCTCCTCCAAAGCGGAGTTTACATAGTGGTAAATGAGCATTTGGAGAGAGGCTTCCTTACCGAGAATCAATCGCAAAATTTACCTATTTTACAGTAACTTTACCACCAGCTTTTTCTACAGCTGCAACCGCACTCTTAGATGCGCTGTCAACCGTGATGTTGATAGAAGCTGTGATAGCGCCGCGTGCAAGCAAACGAACACCGTCATAAGCCTTGGAAATTACGTTAGAAGAAAGCAAGCTTTCTTGGTTAATTTCTTTAGCATTTAACTTACCGGCATCAATTGCTTTTTGGATGGTGTCCAAATTAACAACAGCAAAAGTCTTGGTAAACGGATTCTTAAAACCACGTTTCGGCAAACGACGGTAAACAGGCATTTGACCACCTTCAAAACCGTGAATAGAAACACCGGAACGAGCTTTTTGACCCTTCTGACCACGGCTACTGGTCTTACCCTTGCCGCTACCGATACCGCGACCAACACGAATACGATTCTTCGTGGCGCCTTCGTTATCTCTTAATTCATTCAGTTTCATTTTCTTAAACCTTTATACTATACTCTGTTAAAATTAAAAATTATTTGCTTCGGGCTAACCTCAAAAAGCTTTGGGGCTGAGGCGGAAAAACCGCCTCGTTTGCCCTTAAAGCAATTATTCTTCAACTTTAATGAGGTGAGCAACCTTGTTAATCATACCTCTAACGGCTGGTGTATCTTCCAACTCGGAAGAACGACCGATTTTGTTCAAACCTAAGCCCTTCAAAGTCGCAATTTGATCTTTTCCGTGACCGATAGAACTCTTGACTTGAGTAACCTTAACTGTCTTCTTTTTAGTAGCCATGATTAAGCCTCCTCTTTGTCTGCTTTAACGTTAGATGTATTTTCACGGCGGCTAACAATATCCCCGACTTTCTTACCGCGCTTTGCAGCAATCATACGAGGACTGTTAATTGCTTTTAATGCAACCATAGTCGCCTTAATCATATTGTACGGGTTGTTAGAACCTAAAGACTTTGCAACAACGTCTTGTACGCCCAGCACTTCAAATACTGCACGCATCGGACCACCGGCAATAACACCGGTACCGGCAGGAGCTGTTCTCAAAACGACCTTACCTGCACCATAACGACCGGCAATATCGTGGTGTAACGTTCTTCCTTCACGAAGCGGAACACGAACCATGTTCTTCTTTGCTTCGTTTGTTGCTTTTACAATAGCTTCCGGAACTTCAGCTGCTTTACCGGAACCAAAGCCGATACGGCCTTTCTGGTCACCGACAACAACCAAAGCGGCAAAAGACATTGTACGTCCGCCTTTAACGGTCTTTGCAACACGGTTGACGAAAACGAGTTTCTCAACCAATTCTTCTTTTTTCTCTGCCTTACTATTGTGGCGTTCTAAAGATTGTGCCATATTAACCTCCTAAAACTTTAATCCGGCTTCACGGGCAGAATCTGCCAAAGCCTTTACGCGACCATGATAAACATAGCCACCGCGGTCAAACACAACTTCGCTGACGCCATTTTTAACGGCACGTTCAGCAACGACTTTACCAACATACTGAGCGGCTTCAATATTTGAAGACTTAGTAATATTGGCTCTTACTTCTTTATCCAAAGTAGAGGCAGAAGCAATTGTTGCACCTTTTGCATCATCAATAACTTGAGCATAGATGTGCTTACCGCTGCGAAATACAGATAATCTCATCTTTCCATTAGCAGCAGCTTTCAAAGCCGTACGAACACGAGCTTTTCTTTTTTCATATAATTTTCTTGGTGTATTCATTGCTTTACATCCTATTTCTTCTTACCTTCTTTACGACGTACATATTCGTTGTCAATACGGATACCTTTACCTTTATAAGGTTCCGGCTTTCTGTATTTACGAATTTCTGCCGCAACTTGACCTACCAACTGCTTATCAACACCGCTGATTTTCAAAACGGTAGCTGATTCACAAGCAATGGTAATGCCTTTCGGTGTTTCAAACGGTACATCATGGGAGAAGCCTAAACTCATAACAACGTTTTTACCTTCCATACGGGCCTTGTAACCAACGCCGATTAACTCAACGCTCTTACTGTAACCAACGCTGACACCTTTAACCAAAGAATTGATTTGTGCGCGTGTCGTACCCCACAAGGTTCTTGCTGTACGGCTCTCTGAATGCGGTGTAACAACAATCTTGCCGTCTTTTAATTCAACACTAACGTGAGAATCATCATAAGCAAAACTTAATTCACCCAGTTTTCCTTTAATGTTTACCACATTTCCATTAACGGAAGCGGTAACGCCTTCCGGGATAATGACTGGATATTTACCTACTCTTGACATCCGCTTTTCTCCCTAGAATACCTGACACAAGATCTCGCCGCCGACATTAGCTTTTCTGGCTTCGTTGTCGCTCATAACACCTTTCGGTGTAGAAACAACGGAAATGCCTAAGCCGTTATAAACTCTCGGCAGGTCTTTAACACTGGAATATACACGACGTCCCGGTGTGGAAACGCGATAAATTTCAGTGATAACACTTGTACCTTCAAAATATTTTAATTGAATATGGAGTTCATCAACGCCGGCACGTACATTAACCTTTTCATATCCGGCAATGTAGCCTTCACGTTTCAAAACATCCAACACATTTTCACGCAAGCGAGAGGCCGGTGATACAACATCACTTTTCTTCGCTCTTTGTGCGTTTCTAATGCGTGCGAGCATATCGCCCAAAGGATCAGTCATAGACATAATATCATCTCCTTACCAGCTTGATTTTACCAAACCCGGTATCTCGCCGAAGCTTGCCATGTCTCTTAATTCAACACGGCTGACACCGAATTTTCTGTTATAACTACGAGAGCGTCCCGTAATCTTGCAACGGTTTCTAATTCTAACCTTAGAAGAATTACGCGGTAACGCCGCCAACTTCAAAGTCGCTTGGAATCTTTCTTCTTCCGGAGCGTTCTTATCGTCAACAATGGCCTTTAACTTGGAGCGAATGTTTGCGTATTTGGCAACCATCTTCACTCTTTTCAAGTTTCTGTATACTGAACTTGTTTTTGACATCGTAAAATCTCCGCTTATTTCTTATATGGTAAGTTGAAGGAAGTCAGAAGAAACTTAGCTTCTTCATCAGTTTTAGCTGTGGTACAAATAACGATATCCATACCTCTGACCTGTTCAACTTTTTCATAGTTAATTTCAGGGAAAATAATTTGCTCTTTAATGCCAAAAGCAAAGTTTCCTTTTCCATCAAAGTTCTTTCCGGAAATACCGTGGAAGTCTCTGATACGCGGAAGAGCCATGTTAATCAAACGCTCTAAAAATTCATACATTTTATCAGAACGAAGAGTAACTTTGCAACCAATCGGCATACCTTCTCTTAGTTTGAAAGTAGCGATAGATTTTCTGGCTGATGTAATAACCGGTTTTTGACCGGCAATCATAGCCATTTCTTCTACTGCGTTATTTAATTTTTTCTTGTCTGTAATGGCATCACCAACGCCCATATTCAAGACAATCTTTGTCAACTTCGGAATCTCGTGCGGGTTCTTGTAACCGAACTTTTCCACAAGAGCTTTCTTAATGACATCATTATATAATTTTTCAAAATTAGTCATCAAATTATCTCCTAATTATCGATTACTTCGCCGGTTTTCCGAGCAACGCGCTTTTTCAAACCGTCAACAGTTTTATAGCCGACTTTAGAAGCCTTGCCGTCAGCTGTGACGATAGCAACGTTAGAAACCTGAATAGCTGCTTCTTTGGTAACAATACCGCCTGCAGATGTTTGGCTCGGCTTAGTGTGTCTTTTAATAAGGTTAACACCTTGAACAACAACTTTACCTTCTTTCGGCATAGCTCTTAAAACTTCACCGGTTTTGCCTTTATCATCACCTGCGATAACGATAACTTTATCACCTTTTTTAATCTTCATTTTGCTCATTACAAAACCTCCGGCGCTAAAGAAATTATTTTCATAAACTTTTTAGCACGCAACTCTCTGGTAACAGGACCAAAAATACGTGTACCGATCGGCTCACCATCTTTGTTTACCAAAACTGCTGCATTACTGTCAAAACGGATAACACTACCGTCTTTACGTCTGATGTCGCTGGCTGTTCTAACGATAACTGCACGTTGAACATCACCCTTCTTTACACGCCCTTTAGGCATTGCATCCTTAACGGAAACGATAATAATGTCACCGACGGAAGCATGCATTCTCTTGGAACCGCCAAGAACTTTAATGCACTGCACCTGACGCGCTCCAGAATTATCCGCAACATCTAGGTTGGTTTGCATCTGTATCATAATTCAATTCCTTCCTAATTAGGCATTTTCATTGTTACTGATAACAGTCCAAGTCTTTGTTTTGGAATAAGGTTTAGATTCAATAATAGAAACGATATCCCCTTCTTTGAACTGATTGTTCTCGTCATGAGCAGCAAATTTCTTACTTCTCTTAACGATTTTCTTGTAAACAGGATGCATAACCTGACGCTCAACGCTGACAACGACAGTTTTATCCTGCTTAGCACTTACAACAACACCTTGAAGAATTCTTTTAGGCATCTCTTTTTCTCCTAACTATTCTTCTTACGCTCTGTTAAAAGCGTATTGATTTGAGCTACTTCTTTACGAACTTTAGCGATTGCAGATGTGTTTTGCAATTGACCGGTAGCCTGTTGAATGCGCAAACTTAATTGCTCTTTCTTGCATTCTACGAGTCTTGTTTCCAACTCATCAACGCTCATAGCTCTCAAATCTTTAATTTTTACCATTATGCTTCTCCTTGATCAGAATTCAAGCGTTTAACAAACTTGCTCTTAACGGGCAATTTTGCTGCACCCAAGGCAAATGCTTTTCTTGCTGTTTCTTCATCAACTTCAGCAATTTCAAACATAATGCGTCCGGGTTTAACTCTTGCTACCCAAAATTCAGGAGCACCTTTACCTTTACCCATACGAACCTCGGCAGGTTTATCTGACACAGGAACATCCGGGAAAATTCTAATCCATAGTCTTCCGGCTCTCTTCATTTCACGGGTGATAGCGCG
>Ga0247610_10001387_pt1 | contig 30194 bp, 21 predicted proteins | sample 174DNAGHGhighgp2_FD_193483 | JGI IMG/M metagenome (GOLD analysis project Ga0247610, IMG submission 193483) | Sheep rumen microbial communities from Palmerston North, Manawatu-Wanganui, New Zealand - 1742 DNA GHGhigh gp2 | ecosystem: Host-associated > Mammals > Digestive system > Stomach > Rumen...
GCGATATTCATCCCCACAATATCCACCTCGCCCTGTTGCGTCTTGCTTAGCCGCCAATTGGCGTATGAAATATCCACTCCGAGACGAGGAATCCATTGCGCATATACCGCTGTTTCAACCATATTGCCTATCTCCGCATCGGTTTCCGTAATGGGCTGAAAAAGAGCGCAACGCAGCGAAGGGTTTGTCAAATAGATTTTGAAACTGGTTTCTCGCATGTATCGTTTGGCTGTATCGTCAGTGCGATGGATAACCTTTATTAGAAAAGCAGCTTCAAGATACTCGATGTACTTGCGCAAGGTGTCTTTTCTCACCCCCGATTCTTTCGACATTCTTTCGTATGAAAATTGGTCGCCAGAGTGATAGGCAATCATCGTGAATACACTATTCAGTTCTTGAACATCCTGAATGCCATACAAACTAAGCAAGTCGCGAAGCAAAACCTTATCAATAATATCATGTCGGATAAATTGTCCTGGGTCCTCCTGGATTTTTTCTGAGAATACCACTTCGGGATACCCTCCGAAGTTGATATAATCAATAAACAATTGGTTTAAACGCTTAATGTCAATGGCATTGTAAAAACCAACCGTCGTGTCATACCACTGCATTTGTTGCGGCAAAAGGAGATTTTGATAGTTTTTGAGATGGATGTATTCATAGAAAGTGAGCGGCGGTAGCAAGAAATCCGTAAACCGGCCAGCACCACTTTCGTTGCTGCGTTTCTTGAGTTCAGCGGCAGCCGACCCTGATACCACAAAGCGCGTGTTACGATAAGTGTCAACCAGTGACTTGAGATGCACCTCCCAATCTTTCAAGTACTGAATCTCATCAAAAAACACATAATATTGGCTTTTATCATCAGGTTGTTTGCCTAAAGTCTGCTTGCAAAGATTATACAGCAGCTCAAGATGGATGTTGTTGTATATGGGTGTCTCGACAGAAATATAAATAATGTTCTGAGCCGGCACGCCTTCATCAATAAGCCGCTGAATGGTGTGGTAAATCATCACCGTCTTGCCCACACGCCGAGGTCCCATCAAGACAATCGACCGGTTAATTGACAAATCGGTTACCAACGGATAAAAAATATCAGTGTACAACCTAGGACGCATATCACGATAAAAAGAAGGGATTTTGCCTTCTGTCCACCATGGGTTATCAACCCTAAGGCGACCTAAGATTTGTTGCTCTAACAATGCCGTATATTCCATATTAGAAAGTTTTTACCATGCAAAAATACTACTTTTATGCCAAATAAGCAAAAAAAATCATGCTTATTTGGTATATAATTGCCACTTTAAGGAAAAAATCGTGTTTTTTACACCTTAATATGCCTTTACCTATAAGCTATGTTTCTTCAGTAAGCGTGTAATTGGTTAGTTAATGTGCTTTTGTATTTTATTATAAATCAATGTGTTATTATATGTTTTACAATTAAGCACTATTGAGCGTGCTTATTTGGCAACTTAATCAGATGAAACAAAAAAGGCGTAACCCTTTCGGATTACACCTTTTTTAATAGTGTTTCAAGAAGCGTTTACTTGACCTCCTCAAAGTCCGCGTCAGTGACAGTGTCGTCACCGCCATTGTTCTGCGGGCCTTGGTTCGGGTTGCCGCCTTGGAAGCCGCCACCCATGTTGTTCGGGTCAAAGCCGCCTTGCGGGCCGCCTTGGGCACCGGCGTTCTTGTACATCTCCTCGCTGGCCTTCTGCCACATGGCGTTCATCTCGGCCATGGCAGCGTCGATGCCGGCGATGTCCTGGCTCTGGTGGGCGGTCTTCAGCTTGCCGAGGGCAGCCTCAATTTCAGCCTTCTTGTCGGCAGGCAGCTTGTCGCCGTATTCCTTCAGCTGCTTCTCGGTCTGGAAGATGACGCTGTCGGCTTGGTTCAGCTTGTCGACGCGCTCGCGCTCCTTCTTGTCGGCTTCGGCGTTGGCCTGGGCTTCGTTCTTCATGCGCTCGATTTCAGCGTCAGTCAAACCTGACGAGGCCTCGATGCGGATGCTCTGGGTCTTGCCCGTGGCCTTGTCCTTAGCACTTACGTTCAGGATGCCGTTGGAGTCGATGTCGAAGGTGACTTCGATTTGCGGGATGCCACGCGGCGCTGGCGGGATGCTGTCGAGGATGAAACGACCAATGGTCTTGTTCTGTGCGGCCATGGGACGCTCGCCTTGCAGCACGTGGATTTCAACGCTGGGCTGATTATCGGCAGCAGTCGAGAAGACCTCCGACTTGCGGGTCGGGATGGTGGTGTTGGCGTCGATCAACTTGGTCATCACGCCACCGAGGGTCTCAATGCCGAGGCTCAACGGGGTCACATCAAGCAGCAGCACGTCCTTCACCTCGCCGGTCAAAACGCCGCCCTGGATGGAGGCACCGATGGCCACCACTTCGTCGGGGTTGACGCCCTTCGAAGGCTCCTTCTTGAAGAAGTCGCGGACGATGTTCTGGATGGCAGGGATACGGGTCGAACCACCGACCAAGATAACATCGTCGATGTCGTTGACAGTCAAGCCAGCATCTTGCAGGGCTTGACGGCAAGGCTCGATGGTGTCGTGGATCAGCTTGTCGGCCAGCTGCTCGAACTTCGAACGGCTCAAGGTGCGGACCAAGTGCTGCGGGATGCCGTTGACAGGCATGATGTAAGGCAGGTTGATTTCGGTCTCGCTCGAAGAGCTCAACTCGATCTTAGCCTTTTCGGCAGCTTCCTTCAGACGTTGCAGAGCCATCGGGTCCTTACGCAGGTCGATGCCGTTGTCCTTCTGGAACTCTTCGGCCAGCCAGTTGATGATGACTTCGTCAAAGTCGTCGCCGCCGAGGTGGGTGTTACCGTTGGTCGACTTCACCTCAAACACGCCATCGCCCAATTCCAGGATGGAAATATCGAAGGTGCCACCGCCGAGGTCGTACACAGCGACTTTCACGTCGTTCTTTTTCTTGTCCAAGCCGTAAGCCAAAGCAGCTGCGGTAGGCTCGTTGATGATACGGCGCACGGTCAAGCCGGCGATTTCGCCAGCTTCCTTTGTGGCCTGACGCTGGGCGTCGTTGAAGTATGCAGGTACCGTAATGACGGCTTCCGAAACGGTCTGGCCGAGGAAGTCTTCAGCGGTCTTCTTCATCTTTTGCAGCACCATGGCAGAGATTTCCTGCGGGGTGTATTGCTTGCCGTCGATGTCGATACGAGGCGTGTTGTTGGGGCCTTGCACAACTTTGTAAGGCACACGACGCATCTCGGCGCCTACCTTGTCGTAGGTCTCGCCCATGAAACGCTTGATGGAATAAACGGTACGCAGCGGGTTGGTGATGGCCTGACGTTTGGCAGGCTCGCCGACCTTACGCTCACCGCTGTCGGTGATGGCGACCACGGAAGGGGTGGTGCGGTGGCCTTCGCTGTTGGCGATGACAACCGGCTCGTTGCCTTCCATAACGGCCACACATGAGTTGGTTGTACCTAAATCGATACCAATGATCTTTGACATTTTCTTGTTCTCCTATTTTTTTATTTGTTACTTATTTTGTTGTCTAATCGCGGTTGCATACGAATTGCAACGGCCTCACCTTGTCAATCTTTATGCCAAATCAAAAAACTGACAAAATGACAAATTTTTCGGTTTTAACTTGTTTTCTGACAAGACATCCTTGCCATTTTGGAGTTTTTTTGTACCTTTGCACTCTTATTTTTCAAAAAATCCGCCCTTTATCATGAAGAAATTAACTGCTATCATAATTTGTCTATTGTTTTCATCAATTGCCTTTTCTCAGGAGAATGAAGGCTTTTTTAAACGTTGGAAAAACAATCATATCGTTCACGACACCATATATATTTATGTGCATGGCAACGACACCATTGTGGTTGACAACGCAGAGGAAGATGACGAAGAGGATGAAGAGTTTTCGGAAGGCATCCCAATCCCAATCGATACGCTTAATACCAAAAACAGATATCAAAAGGTGGTGCTCTTCGACAATGGCACTTGGCTGTACTATAATATTGAACGACCTGAGATTCCTGATTCCATCAGCAACGACCACTGGGAGACGCAATGGGTGCATACCTATCGAGACATTGCTTTGAACGACCTTCCTGATTCGGTTACGCTCCGCTTGGTAGATTCGGTACATCGCTTCTGCATCCCGCATCCTGGCCCCGTTACCTCGCAATTCAAGTTCAGATGGCACCGTCCCCACAGAGGTGTTGACATCGGCTTGCACATTGGTGATGTGGTGTATGCCGCCTTCGATGGCATCGTGCGCGTGGCTTTGCCTACATCCATGACGGGTGGATATGGCAATGTGCTGGTGATTCGTCACTTGAATGGCTTAGAGACCTATTACGGCCACCTCTCAAGCTATATCGTGAAGAGCGGTGATATTGTGAAGGCTGGCGAGCCCATTGGCTATGGTGGCTCTACGGGTCGTTCCACTGGACCTCACCTGCACTTTGAGACCCGTTATATGGGCCAGAGCTTCGATCCAGAGCGCATCTTCGACTTGGAGAATGGCACCTTGCGTAGCGAGGATTTCGTGCTGCACAAGCACTATTTCAACATCAACTCGCATTATGGTCAAACCGATGCACAATCGCTGGCTGCTTCACGACAAGCCCCACAAGAAAGAGGCGGAGGAAGCGGAAGCGTCAGCAAGGCAAAGAAATCCTATCACACCGTGAAGAAGGGCGAAACCCTGGGCAAGATTGCCAGGAGATATGGCACCTCAGTGAACAAGATTTGCAAACTGAACGGCATTAGGGCCAACAAGGTGCTGAAAGTCGGACAAAGAATCCGAGTGAAATAAAAAACAAAACCCCGAAAGCTACGGCTTCCGGGGTTTTTCTTTTCAACGCATCGGCTTATTTCATCCAGGCCTCTACGTCCTCCAGCTGCAAGGCAGGAATGTCGAGCTTGTTCTTCTTGCGCAAGCCGTTGAGCTTCTCGCGCAGGGCCGAAGGCTTCTCAGCCTTCAGTTGCTCGATGGTGTTGTAACCATTGGTGAGCAACAAGGTTGCCCAAGTCTCGGCCATACCCAAGGCCATAAAGTCTTCCTTGGTGGCGTTCTTCACGACCTTCTCGGGACGCATCATCGGGAACAGCAGCACCTCTTGGATCGTGGTCTGACCTGTGAGCAGCATCACGAAACGGTCGATGCCAATGCCCATGCCCGAGGTTGGAGGCATACCATATTCCAATGCGCGCAGGAAGTCCTGGTCGATGAACATGGCCTCGTCGTCGCCGCGCTCACTGAGTTTCATCTGTTCCTCGAAGCGTGCACGCTGGTCGATGGGGTCGTTCAGCTCGGTGTAGGCGTTGGCCAGTTCCTTGCCGTTGACCATCAGCTCGAAGCGTTCGGTCAGTTCGGGGTTGTTGCGGTGACGCTTGCAGAGCGGCGACATCTCCACGGGATAGTCGGTGATGAAGGTGGGTTGGATGTAGGTGCCTTCGCACTTCTCGCCGAAGATTTCGTCGATCAGTTTACCCTTGCCCATGGTTTCATCGACCTCGATGCCGAGTTGCTTGCACACATCGCGCAGCTGGGCTTCGTCCATGCCTGTGATGTCGATGCCGGTCTTCTCCTTGATGGAGTCAATCATGGTGATGCGCTTGAAGGGACGCTTGAAGCTGATTTCGTTGTCGCCCACTTTCACGGTTTCCTTGCCCAAGACATCCATCACGCAGCGATGGATCATCTCTTCAGTGTAGTCCATCATCCAGAGGTAGTCCTTGTAGGCCACATAGATCTCAAGACCCGTGAACTCGGGGTTGTGGGTGCGGTCCATGCCTTCGTTGCGGAAGTTGCGCGAGAACTCGTAAACGCCTTCGAAGCCGCCCACGATGAGGCGCTTCAGGTAAAGCTCGTCGGCGATACGGAGATACATCGGGATGTCCAAGGCGTTGTGGTGCGTGATGAACGGACGCGCCGTAGCACCGCCAGGGATGGCCTGCAGCACAGGCGTTTCCACCTCGAGATAGCCGCTCTCGTTGAAGAAACGGCGGATGCTGTCGATGATGCGGGTGCGGGCGATGAAGATGTCCTTCACCTTGTCGTTGACCACGAGGTCGACGTAACGCATACGGTAGCGCAGTTCGGGGTCGTTGAATTCGTCGTACTTCACGCCGTCCTTCTCCTTGACGATGGGCAGCGGCCTCAACGACTTGCTCAACACCGTCAGTTCCTTGACGTGCACTGAGATTTCGCCCATCTGCGTGCGGAAGGCGAAGCCTTTCACGCCGATGAAGTCGCCGATGTCGAGCAGGCGCTTGAACACAGTGTTGTATAAGGTCTTGTCCTCCTCGGGGCAGATCTCATCGCGCTTGATATACAGCTGGATGCGGCCTTTCGAGTCCTGCAGTTCGCAAAACGAGGCGGCGCCCATGATGCGGCGGCTCATGATGCGGCCTGCGAGGGTGACCTCTTGGAATTGGTCGGGGTTATTGTCGTCAAATTGATTGAGGATGTCCGTGGTGAACACGCTCACGGGGAACGCGGCCTGCGGATACGGGTTGATGCCGAGCTTGTATAGTTCGGCCAACGAATTTCTTCTGATTTGTTCCTGTTCGCTAAGCATAGTGTGCTAAATTTGGGTGCAAAATTAGTTATTAATCCGTTATTATTAGCAACGAACAAGGAATTATTGTATTTTTGACCCATATTTAAATGGATATGGAATTTCATCTCATAAAGAAAGAAGCGATTACCGATGAAGACATTTTAGAAGAAATTAAATCGGTAATGAAAAAACTTGGTAAGTCTAAACTGACTATCAAAGAGTTTGATGCAAATGCTAAAATTAACAGCTCTACAGTTGCAAGTCATTTTGGCTCTTGGAATAATGCTTTGATTTTGGTTGGCGCTGAACTAAATAATAAGATTCATTCTCACGAAGAGTTAATGAAAAACATCCGCAACGCTTGGATTTTGAAAGGCAAACAACCATCCAAACGAGATCTGAATGATAAAGACCTATCTTCTATTTCTTCAGCTTCATATATTCGTCATTATGGAACATGGTACAAAGCATTGGAAAGTTTCATAGCCTGTGTTTCTGAAAATGATGACGATTCTTCAAATGAGATTTTGGAAAATGACAACACTTCATCCATTAAGCATAAAACAAAACGAGACCCAAGTGACCGTCTTAAAGTGCAGGTGTTAATGAGAGATGGTAATCGCTGCAGGATTTGTGGCGTTGAATGTAGTGGCGGCTTACATAATATTCATTTTGACCATATTATTCCATGGTCAAAGGGCGGAGAAACCACATTGGAAAACTTGCAAGTATTGTGCTCTGTTTGTAATGAAGCCAAAGGCAATATGTAATTATTTCGCCACCTCCACAATCTTCTCCCCCAAGGCCAACTGAATCAGGGCAATGGTTTTGCAGGTGAAGTTGTGGCAAAAACATTTCTATTCGTTTTTCGGGTACAACGCCCTAAACATCCGCAAAGTTTCCTTGTTGGGTTTCTTGAACTCGCAAGGTTCGAATTGGCATCTGGAATAGAAAGGCACAGCCGAGTATCCTTCTTCAATGTAGGCTTCCACGGTTAGAAACATACAACCAGCGGTATTCTGCCGTTGGGCCATGTCAGCAATTGCATTCACAATGGCTTTGCCAATGCCTTTCGTGCGATGCTTTTCCTCAACTGCCAAATAGGCAATTTCCAAAGCTGGATAATGATGTTTACTCAAAAAGGTATCGACATAGTTTTTCGACAAATCAGGCTTGTTGGCAGTATTGATTCCATCGGCCATCTCTTCAAGTGAATCGGAATCCAATTCCAAGGAATCAAAACTTAGCGCAAACATGGCCACCAACTCAGAACCAAGATGAACCGAATAGGAATTGCAATAATGGTTGCGGATGCTGTCATTTAAGCCTGAATGGATAAAAACATCCATGGCCTGTATGCCGCAATGGAAATTGACCAATGAAGTAGCATCTTCAATTTGTCGGATGACCAAATTGTTCATGCCCATTCCACTTCGTATTTAGGAGCGGTTTCTTCAGAAACGGTCTCTTTCTCTTTGTGCCACATGGCCAGCACTTCGCTCCAGATTTTTCTGGCGAATTCCCCTGTGATTATTTCCCTTTTTGAATCGATGCCTAACATGTTCGCGTGTTTTTATGGTGCAAAAATAACAACAAATCTCTTTAGTCGCAATCTTTTTTGAGACAAATACCAAAAAACTGTATTTTTGCTCTCCGAAACAAAATGTCATGCAGTTCAAAGACGTCATCGGCCAATTCGCCGTCAAACAAAGGCTTATCCAGAGTGTGAGGGAAAACCATGTCTCTCATGCCCAGCTCTTTTTTGGGCCTGCCGGAAGCGGCAAGTTGCCTTTGGCCTTGGCCTACGCCCAATATATCCTCTGTCCGAACCGTACCGAGACCGACAGCTGCGGTGTTTGCCCCACCTGCCAAAAGATGCAGAAATTGGTCCATCCCGACCTGCATTTTGTTGTGCCTACGGCTACCACGAAAAAGATCAAGAGCAATCCCGAATCCGACCTCTTCATGGAGGAATGGCGCGAGTATGTCGTTCAGAATCAAGGTTATGTCGACACTTCGAGTTGGTACACCTTCCTTGACGTAGAAAACAAGCAGGGCTATATGTCGGTGCGCGACGCGGCCTCTCTGCTGCGTAAGCTGAGCTTGAAGTCATACGAGGGCGAATACAAGATTGCCATTATCTGGATGGCGGAGAAGATGCGCGTCGACACGGCCAACAAACTGCTGAAACTCCTAGAGGAACCGCCTGAGAAGACGGTTTTTCTGCTCATCGCGGAAGACCAAGAGGAACTTCTGGCCACCATCAAGTCGCGCACGGCTTTGGTGAAGATACCAGCCATAGAAACCAACGCTTTGGAAAAAGCCCTTGTGGAGCGTCTGTCGTGCCAGCCTAACCAAGCCCACGATGCAGCCATGATTTCGGAAGGCAACTGGAATACAGCCTGTCATTCTGTGCAGGATTCGGAAGAGCATAAATACTTCTTCACCACCTTCCAACAATGGATGCGGCTTTGCTTCCGTGCCGCTTATTCCGAGCTGATTGACTTTTCGAATAATATCAAGACGATTGGTCGTGAAAAACAAAAAGAACTGCTGGAGTATGGACTGCGAATCATTCGCAATTCATTGTTGTTTAATAACAACCTAGCGGAAATTGTCATGCTACCCAATGATGAGAAAGTCTTTAATTCGAAATTTGCGCCGTTCGTTAATCCTGCCAATCTGGCACAAATCGCCAATCTTTTCGAGGAAGCCATGCGCCAAATTGAGCGCAACGGCTATGCGCCGCTCATCTTTACGGATGTAAGTTTTAAGATGGTGGGGTTGCTAAAGAAGAAATAACTTTACTCGTAAACCTCCACGGTTCCCATTTCAAACTGAATAGGATGTCCAGCCTCGTAGTAGCGAACATCATGTAGCACCTTGTCGAAGACGTAGTTCTGGATGAGCACGAAGTCCTTGCCGTCGTCGACGAGAGCATACATACGGTCGCGATCCACGTCGCCCAGCTCGCCGCCAATATCGGTCACGCCGTTCAGCACCAGTTTCTTAAAGGTCTTCATGTCCTGCTTGTTGCCGTCCTTGTCGGTCACCACAATGTAATGCATATATGGTGAGCTGGTGATGGAGTCAATGCGCTCCTGCGGCAGGGTGTTGGTAAACAAGGCTTCAAAGCGAAGGTCGCCAAACGACGACATAAGGTTGATGACTTTCAGTGTGTCGTAAGGCAAATCTTGATTGTCAATCAAACGGGTGAGTTTGTATTGGTGCTTCCCGATGTTGTCGATACGGAAACTGCCTTCAGGATTTTCGTTGAAGTCGACTTCAACCGACTGGATGTCAGCCATATTCTCGTGGAAGATGGTATGGTCACGCCAATCGTCAGGATTGGCAGTGAAACGCGTAGTGATGAAACCACGGAAACTGGGAATGTAAACGATATAGGCCTTGTCGGCGCCTTCTTTCAGCATGAAGGTGCCGCTGCTGTCCATAGTGGCGTCGCCGACGTAGAACACCTTAGTGCGCTTTTCGTGGTAAAACAACTTGATTTTGTCGAACAGGTTGATACGGGGCACTATCTGATAGATTTCTACCTTGGTACTCTGCGTAGCCAGTTGCTTGACGATGTTGTCGTGACTCGCTACAGAGACAGGCATTTTAATACGAATCTTGTATAAGGTGGTCAGCAGATACTGCACTTGCTTGGGATGGGCTTTATAAATGTTGTTGAGTATCCAGCCATTCTCTTGTCTTTCGAGCAGCGATTCCCTATCCTTACGGTCAGCCAAATAGATTTTCGTAATCGAAGCTGTGTCCCATACTTGAAAGTCTGATGACTCGCCTTGCAACGTGGAAAGGTATCGGTTATTCCAAACCAAGAGGGCGGCAATAACGACCAAAATTGCGACGATAATAATGGTGATGCGGTTATTTTTCTTCATGATTTTCAGTTTTGCTGTATTTTTTCTTTCTGACGAAAGCCATGACAAGACCCAAAACGATGATGAGTGCAATGGGTATCACCGTGTTGATGACCTGCCATTTCACTCGTTCCTTGCTTATCTTGGCGGCATCCAGCAGACGAATCTTCAGTTCGCGCGAGCGAATGTCAATCAAGCCTTCGCCGTCGACGAGATAGCTGATGGCATTTTCTATGAATTCCTTGTTGGTATAGGTGATGCCTGTGTATTGGTCGAAACCCAATGGCAAAGGCTTGTGGGTGCGGATGTCGAATTGGTTGCGGATGATGTCGCCATCAGCGACCACGATCATGGCAGTAGGTTCGCTTTCTTCCATGAAGTCGGTAGCTTGGTCGTCGACGATTTCCTGTGGTATGCGGTTGGCATACAGCGACGGGAAGCTACCCTTCAACAAATAAGCCACATTCTTGCTCTTGGAAGAGAACATGCGTTGGTCGGGAGCTTGTCGTAGCATAGCCAAGGAAATGAATACCGGAACGCCCGATACTTTGGTGTAGTTTGAGGTCTTGAGTAGCGGTATCTGTTCGACGCCATCAGCAGAGGTGGTGGCATCTATCGAACTGACGAAATCGGCTTTGATGGCATTCATGTTGCGCACCATGGGGTGCTCGGAGGCGGCTTGAAGTAAGGGGAAGTAATACCATCGGAAGAACTCCAGCTGGGCTTGGCCTCCCACTTGTCCGGTGCGGATAGGTAACTGGGCGCAAGTCAAGTCGAGAAGCAGGTCGCGATTGAGGCGCACGCCATACCTAAATAACATGTCGTCGAGGTTTAGATCTTGCTCAATGCCGATGGTCGACTCTTGATTCTGCAAACTGTCCATTGTGGCATACACTGGTTCCACCAGCCACAGCACCTTGCCGCCGTGCATGATGTATTGGTCGATGAGGAACTTGTCTTTTTCGTCAAAAGGCTGTGTAGGCTTGGCAATAACAATGGCATCGTAAGAGGGAAAGACTTTTACGTCTCTCGTCGTGTCCTGTGTACGATGCATTAAAGCGTCAATTTGTCCGTCAATGACTTTTCGCTCAACGTTGTATTTCTGTCCCAATGACTTGGCGATATCAGCAAGTTCTTCGTCACTTAACTCGCCGTGACCTTCGATAAATGCGACGTGAGGTTTTTCCAAACGGGTCACTTTCTTGATAGCATCCACGAGGCGGAATTCCAGATTCTGCATCGAGGCATTCAATGCTGCTTCCGATGATTGGCCGATTTGGTTTTCCAGCAGGTCGATGGCTATCTCAGTGTTGTTTCGGTAGCTCACCAAAGCACCTGGCCAAATCACCATCTGTTTCGAAGAGCCATCGCTGTTTTGTACGTTCAAGTCGGTTGGATTCAAGCCTGCCTGATACAATTGATTGTAGGTCTCGCGTATCTCGGCATCGTTGCCGCTTTCAGCTGGGTTGATGAACTCGTAGTCAATGTATTTTGAGTAGGCCCGGAATTCGTCGAGCATCTCCTTGGTCTCACGGCGCAGTTTCTTGAAGCCTGCGGGGAAGTCACCTTCAAGATACACCTTGAAATATACGTAGTCTTCAAGATTGTTGAGGGTCTCTTTTGTGGTAGGCGACAAAGTGTAGCGTTTCTCACTCGTCAGGTCGAAGCGTGTGAACACATACGAGCAAATCACGTTGACCAACACCACGATGGCTATCGTGATAAGGAAGGCGACAATTTGGTTTTTCTTCAGACTTTTGCGTTTGTTTTCCATCACTTACCTCCTTACCATTTTCGGCTCGATAGAACCAATTTTGTTGCACTCAAGAAAACTGCAATCACACTGAAGAAATACAACACGTCGCGTGTGTCGACCACGCCACGACTCAGCGAGCTGTAGTGAGCGTTCATGCCCAATTGTTGTATGAACAAGTCGACACGTCCGAACAAAGAGAGCGAGTAAATGAACTCGAAGCCAATCAGCAGGAACCCGCAGAGAAAGACCGAAATGATAAAAGCCAAGATCTGGTTGTTGGTCAGCGAACTGCAGAAGATGCCAATGCTTACGAAACTGGCACTGAGTAAGAAAAGGCCGATGTAGGAGCCCCAGATGCCGCCGCTGTCAAGGTTGCCTTTAGGCAATCCGAGGCGATAAACGGAGACATAATAGATAAAAGTAGGAATTAGGGCAAGCAATACCAACACGACACCAGCCAAGAACTTGGCCCATATAATCTGCCAATCCGACAATGGCTTTGTGGCTAGCATCTCGATGGTGCCTGTTCGGTTCTCCTCGGCGAAGCTTCGCATGGTGACAGCAGGCACAAGGAAAAGAAACACCCAAGGGGCTAGGACGAAAAGGCCATCCAAGTTGGCATAGACGGAATTCAGCACGTTGAAGTCGCTTTGGAAAACCCAAAGAAACAGGCCGGTGATGAGCAGAAACACTACAATCACCATGATGCCAATCAGCGAGCTGAGAAAGTTGCTTATCTCTTTCTTGAACAGTGCGTACATTCCCCAAATAATGCTTATTCAATGATCATGTCGAACGGCAGGCGAGCTTGGATGCCAGTGTTCTTTTGCAGGTTGTCCAAGCCTTGGAGGTAGTCGTAGTAGACCCCCATCTTCTGCTTCATGGCAGCGTCAAGTTTGTCGCTTTCGTTCATCGATTCCATCATGCGGGTGAAGAAATCCTTCTGTTTGGGCCACTCGGTCACTTTAAAGTCGTTGCCAAGATTGGCTTTTTCGGCGGCATAAGCGATGGCGTCTTCCATGTCGCCAAGTTTGTCGACGAGGCCAATCTCGATGGCATCGGCGCCAGCCCACACACGGCCCTGACCGATGCTGTCGACGTAGGTTTGTGTCAGGCCACGGCCTTCAGCCACGCGGCCGGTGAAGTCGTTGTATGTTTTTACAACCATCTCCTGAAGCTTGCTGTATTGGAACTCGGTGAGTGGCTGTGTGAGGGTGCCAAAGTCAGCGTTCTTGTTGGTCTTTGCAGCGTCAAAAGTCAGGCCAACTTTGTCGTTGAGGAAGCCTTGAAGGTTAGGTACGGTACCAAACACGCCGATGGAACCTGTAAGGGTGGTGGGATCGGCAAAGATATAGTCGGCTTTAGCCGAAATCCAGTAACCGCCCGAAGCGGCGTAGTCACCCATCGAGACGATGACGGGCTTCACTTCCTTAGTCAAGTCGAGTTCACGACCGATGATAGCCGAAGCCACAGCGCTACCGCCAGGCGAATTGACGCGAAGCACGACAGCTTTCACGTTTTCGTCCTCGCGAGCTTTGCGGATGGTTTTGGAGAGGTTTTCGGAATAGATGGCTTGGTCTGGGTTGCCCTTGCCGTCGAAGATTTGGCCAGTGGCATAGATGATGGCCACCTCGTTCTTGCTTATGCCCTTGTCCTTGTATGACTTAGCGTATTTTGCGTTGCTGATGGCGTTGATGTCTTTGTTACTGCCGGTTAGACCTTTCAGTTCTTCAAGCACTTGGTCTTTATAGTAAAGGTTGTCAACCAAGCCGTATTCCAAAGCTTTGTTGGCATCAAAGTAAGTCTCCAGGTTGTCGGCAATATCGTTGAGTTGTTCCACACTGATGTTACGGCTCTGGCTGATACCGGAGAGGATTTGTCCCCAAACAGTGCCTAACAGTTTTTCCATCTGCTCGCGGTTGGCTTCGCTCATCTTGTCCAGGAAATAAGGTTCCACGGCACTCTTAAAGCGATTGTTGGGACCACGAACAATCTGCATCTCGATGTCGAGTTTGTCTAATAGGTGTTTGTAGAAAGTGATTTGTGAAGCCATGCCATGCAGGTCTAAGGCGCCTTCGGGGTTGATGTAAATCTTGTCGGCGATGGAGGCCATGTAATAGGCGCTCTGACTGTAGCTTTCTCCGTACGTGACGATGAACTTGCCGGATTCCTTAAACTCAATGAGTTTATCGCGAATCTCTTGCAGGGTGGCAGTGGATGTAGGAATGCTGCTCAATTCCATATAGATGCCTTTTATGTTAGGGTCGGTCTTGGCCTGCTCAATGTTGCGAAGGATGACATTCAATCCTGTCATGTCCTTGGTTTCCATGGAGTTGAAGTTGATGCTGCCAAAAGGATTGTCGGTGGTGCGATCCGAGATGGCATAGTCGAGTTTCATGTAAAGTACTGAGTTGGCTTGGGGCTTACTGATTGTTTCTGTCTCGGCGGAAAGGCCTGAAATCATTGACGACACCACCCCAACTTTAATGAAGAAGGTGACTACCATGGCGATAAGCGTTCCCAAGAACGCGGCCAATAATACTTTTGAAAATTTCATGACGATTCAGTTTATAAATTTTAGGGTGCAAAAGTAACATTTTATTCGTTTATATTGGTGATAAAATGCTATATTTGCAAAAAATCTTGAAGGTAGTTGCTGAGTTTTCTGACGTATGGAAACCTGTTACATTCTTTTTGGCTCGAACATGGGCGACAAGGGGAGCATCTTCGATCAAGCATGCCTATATATTAATAATAGGTGTGGTCAAGTGCTGCAGGTGTCTTCTCCATACGAATCGGAGCCTTGGGGTTTCGAGACCGAGGAATGGTTTTTAAACCGGATGATCGTCATTACGACGAGGATGAATCCTGAGGACTTATTGGGGCAATTGCTTGAGATTGAACGTGAATTGGGGCGCGAGCGACATCCTGAAAATGAGGGCTATGTCTCAAGGACAGCCGATTTGGATATCCTTTACTATGGTGATAGGATTATTCTAAACGAATTGTTGACCGTTCCGCATCCTAGGCTGCATCGTCGTCGTTTTGCGTTGTTGCCTATGTGTGAAGTGGCTCCCGACATGGTGCATCCTGTATTGGGATTGACTCAAAGGGATCTATTGGCTCGTTGTCCAGATACGCTCTTGGTGAAAAAAAATGAAATTTGATTAGAAGTAAGAAATGCATTACAACTACATAGCCATTGAAGGTACGGTGGGAGCAGGCAAAACCACTTTGGCCACTCGTATCGCCAAGGATTTCAACGGACAGTTGATTTTGGAAGAGTTTGAGGGTGACAAGAATCCGTTTTTACCCAAGTTCTATAAGGAGCCAGATAAGTATTCCTTTCAGTTGGAGATGACCTTTCTGGCCTTGCGTTTTCAACAATTGAAGGATAAGTTGGGCGCGCTTGACCTGTTTCATGATTTCATTATTTCAGACTATTATGTAGCTAAGTCTCTGATATTTTCACGCAACAATTTGCAGGAAGACGAATACCAATTGTTTGCGCGGTTTTTCAATATCATCTTTTCCGACATGCCCAAGCCCGAGTTGTTAGTGTATCTTTATTCCGATGTGGCACGTTTGCAGCGCAACATTCGTAAGCGTGGGCGCAGCTATGAGCAGGAAATCAGCGACGCCTATTTGGAGAATATCCAACAGGGTTATTTTGATTTCTTGCGTCAACAGCAGAACAATATGCGCATTTTGTTGATAGACACCAACAGGCTCGATTTTGTGGCGAATGAAAGCGACTACCAGCGCATAATCGATGTCATAGATCAACCTTACGAGATTGGGTTACATAGGGTGTCGCTGTGATTTTTTTTGAAAATAAAACACAAAAAAAAGCCGCTCTAACCGAGCGGCTTTTTTGGGGGTTGTGAATGAAGATTATCTTTTCGGTTTCTTCACTTTGATAACTCTAGTAGTGGTAACCTCAGTAGGTTTGTTCACATAGACTTCTGCGCGACGAATCTGAGGCAGAATGTCCTTTTCGAGTTGAGGATAGATGGCGCACATGTCCTTCACAGCCTTCTGCTTGTTGGGGGCGTTGTTGACGGTGTTGACGATGGCATCCTTGTCCTTCAGGTTGGAGTTCTGGACGAGCTCGATGAAGAGGTTCCAGTCTTCGCCATAACCCTTACCATTGATTTTGAGGTTCTTGTCCTTGGCAATCTTCTTCATTTGGGCTTCGGCAGCGTTGTCACGGTTGTCGGAGAGTTCGAAGTTGTGGCCTTCTTCACCTTCAGGAGAAGCCCAAGCCTTGATTTCGAACTCGGTGACACCAGCATTCAGCAGGTCTTTCAGAGCGGCATCAGCTTCGTTGTTGAGTTTCTTTCTGTCGCCAATGTTGTATTTGTCCTTGTTGAAGTAGTAGGTGAGGACCTTTTCAAGGTTGTCTTTCATGCTCTTTTCGATGATAGTGGAGTCAACCTCAACGAAAGCTTGCTCAACACCATTGGCCAGATGCTCGGTAGCGCCTTGTGCATAGTACACGTTCTTCACGATTTCATCCTGAGTGGGATAGATGGTGCCGTCGTAGACGTAGAACATCGGGTCGCCCTTCAGTTCGCAGTTGGCCATTTCCTCTTGGTAAGGCATGCAGTAGTGCTTGGTGAACTCGCCACCTTCCTTATAAGGAACGCGGAAGTCGCCTTCGCCCTTCACCTTTTCACCAACGAAGGTGATAGGATCGATGTCGATTTGGCCGCCTTTGTAGGCCAGATAAGGCTGCAGGTTCATGACAGCTTGCTTTTCGAAGTATTCGCCGGGGATAGTGACGATGACATCGAAGCAAACATTGCCGTCTTCACCTTCTTTCAGCGGGTCAGGATCCACACGGTAGGTGATCTTCTTGGATTCGCGAGCCATTTTGTCAATGTCGCAAGGATTGTTGAACTTATAGCGCAGACCCAGGTTGAACTGGCTGTACATATCCTTATCGTTGATGATACGATTTTCTTCGTCGGCTTTGATTTTGGCCACTTGGTCAAGAGCATCGGTGCCAGTGAAGGTGTAGGTGTAGTCGAGGAAGAGGTCGAACTTGGGAGCCAGGTTGAAGGTGATTTCCATACCAGCGGGGACGTTGAAGCTGAGTTCACGCTCCGTCTTGGCAGCGGCAAGTTCAGAAGCCACGTTGTCGTCGGCATCGAGTTGGTTGACAATACCAGCCTTATAGTAGATGCCACCGACACCGATATGAGGCACCAGGTTGATGACTCTTCTCGGGTTGTAGTTGAACATGTTGAACAGGTTGAAGGTCAAGTTCAGGTCGCCTTCAATGTAGTTCGACTTGTCGAGACCAAGATTCCACAAGGTACGATCGGCATTGTCGTTCATGACAAGTGCTTGTTGGTGTTTGTGACCAGAGAGGATGCCGTAGCCGCCCTTGAGGTTCAAACCGATGACCTTACCAAATTGATAACCGATGCCGAAGTGGGCATTCCAGGTCGGCTCCATGGCCACGCTCTTGAAGTGGTTGAAATCGTCCCAAATACCGCCGTTGTAGTTGGCCAAGTCACCATGGTTGATGGAGAGACCTCCGTCAGCTTGGATGTACCAGTACTTTTCAGCAGGTTTTGCATGTTTTTTGCCTTCTTGAGCCATCATGCTCAAAGGAAGCACTGCAACGATGACAAGCATCAGCAGTTTCGAAAAAGTCAAATTTTTCTTCATAACGTTAAAGTGTTAGGTTTGTAATGATTATTATTAGTTGATTTTCAATTATCGTCTTTACACTTATTCTAATTAGCGAACAAAAATAGGGATTTTTTTAATTGTCAACACAAAAAGTTGAAAAAAAATGCATTTTTTGGCCTATTTTGCCAAAAAAGATACCGTAATAGCCTTATTTTATTCCCAAAAACAACATTTCAAATGCCTTCCACATGACGATTCCAGCGCAAACCGATACGTTAATGGAGTGTTTGGTGCCTTCTTGTGGTAGTTCAATGGCCGCTTCACAATAGGGAAGAGCTTCCTCGCTTACGCCTTCCACCTCGTTGCCTAATATATAAGCGGTGTTCGCTGCAAATACGAAATCTTGCAAAGGAATGCTCTTTTCCACTTGTTCGACGGCAAAGATATGGTATCCTTCTGCTTTCAATGCTTGGCATGCGGCTTCTGTGTTTTCAAAGTAACGCCATTTCACTGTTTCGTCTGCTCCCAAGGCGGTCTTATGTATTTCGCGATGTGGCGGGCAAGCAGTAATTCCACATAATAATAACTCGCTGATACGGAATGCGTCGGCGGTGCGGAAAAAAGCCCCCACATTGCTCAATGAGCGAATGTTGTCAAGTACAATTTTAATAGGTAGTTTTTCGGCCCGTTCAAAGTCTTCTTTGCTGAGGCGGTTTAGCTCGTCCATACTTAATTTGCGCATGTTTTTTCTTTTGGCTGCAAAATAAGTGAAAAATGATGTTGCCTTGAGCATTTGGGGATTTTTTTTGGATGAACAGGCAGATTGTTTCAAACAAAACGCTAATTTTGTACCCCTTAATTTGTGTTTTTTATGGCAGACAAAGCGACCGAAACCCCGTTGATGAAGCAGTATTATTCTTTCAAGGCGAAATACCCTGATGCGATGCTGTTGTTTCGCGTGGGCGATTTTTATGAGACTTACGGAGAGGATGCGGTCAAATCGTCGAAGATTTTGGGTATCGTGCTCACAAAGCGTTCCAACGGTGCCTCAGCCGACGTGGAGTTGGCGGGTTTCCCGCATCATGCCCTCGACACCTATCTGCCGAAACTGGTCCGTGCTGGTTTGAAAGTAGCGGTGTGTGAGCAGCTTGAAGACCCCAAACTTGCCAAGAAATTGGTGAAGCGTGGGGTGGTTGAGTTGGTTACGCCGGGAGTCACATACAATGACAACGTGCTTGAACAGAAGGAGAACAATTTCTTGGCTTCCGTGCATCTCGAAAAGGAGGTCTCGGGTGTGTCGTTTTTGGATGTCTCAACAGGTGAGTTTTTTTTGACACAAGGCACCAATGAATACATCGACAAACTATTGCAGAGTTTCAACCCTTCTGAGGTGTTGGTGCAACGCAACAAACGCAAGGATTTCATCGACTTGTTCAGTGCGAAGTATTACTTGACTGTTTTCGACGACTGGGTCTTCACCGATGACTATGCCAACGAGATTCTCAACAAACATTTCCATACGGTCTCTCTGAAAGGCTTTGGTGTCGACGATTTCCCAAAAGGCATTGTGGCAGCGGGTGTGGCAATTCATTATTTGATTGAAACGCAACATGATAAACTCAACCATATTACTTCTCTGTCGCGCATTGATCAGGGGCAGTATGTTTGGTTGGATAAGTTCACAATCCGAAATTTAGAGTTGTTGCACACCTCCAATTTGAATGCTAAGACGCTGATTGATGTCATTGACAAGACGGTGTCGCCGATGGGTGGCCGACTAATGCGCCGTTGGCTGAGCTTGCCGCTGAAGAATAAGGAGCAAATCGAGGCCCGATACGAGGTGGTTCGCTATTTTGTAGAGCATCGCGAACAGATTCAGAAGTTTCAGGACGCTGTGCGTCAGGTGGGTGATTTGGAACGCCTGATTTCCAAAGTCTCGTTGTCGCGTGTGAACCCAAGGGAATTGCTGCAAGTGGGTCGCGCCTTGGATCAAATTGAGGTGCTGAAGACGGCTTGTGAAGAAAGTCAACATCCTGCCCTGCAACGTTTTGCTGAACAATTCAATCCTTGTGTCTCCATTCGCGAACGCATCAAAAAGGACTTGAATCCCGATGCTCCGGCATTGCTTTCCAAAGGAAATTACATTGCCGAAGGCGTTGACCCGGAATTGGACGACCTGCGCAACCTTTCGCGCTCGGGCAAGGAATACCTCATGGGCATACAACGCCGCGAGATGGAAGCCACGGGCATCAGCTCGTTGAAGGTGGGTTATAACAATGTGTTCGGTTATTATCTCGAAGTCACCAATTCGCATAAGGATAAAGTGCCTTCCGAATGGATCCGCAAGCAGACCTTGACCAATGCAGAGCGTTACATCACTGAGGAACTGAAGGAATATGAACAGAAGATCCTTGGTGCTGAAGAGAAAATCGCTATTATTGAGCAAAGGGTTTATAATGAATTAGTTACTGCGGTGACTGAATTTGTGGAGCCTATTCAAGTGGATGCTTCCATCGTAGCCCGTATTGACTGTCTGGTGAGTTTTGCTGATATCTCGTTGAAAAACAACTATGTGCAACCTGTCATTGACGATTCGTTTGTGTTGGATATCAAGGAAGGTCGCCATCCCGTCATTGAGCAGATGATGCCAGTGGGGGAGAGCTACATCGCCAACGATGTCTACCTTGACCGAGACAAGCAGCAGATCATCATCATCACGGGACCCAACATGTCGGGTAAGTCGGCCTTGCTGCGCCAGACGGCATTGATTGTGCTGATGGCGCAAATGGGTTGTTTCGTTCCTGCGGCTTCGGCGCGCATTGGCTTGGTGGACAAGATCTTCACCCGCGTAGGTGCCTCCGACAACATCTCGTCTGGCGAATCGACTTTTATGGTGGAGATGAATGAGACGGCGAGTATCTTGAACAATGTGTCGTCGCGAAGCCTCGTGCTGTTGGACGAAATCGGGCGTGGCACCAGCACCTACGATGGCATCAGCATTGCTTGGGCCATTACCGAGTTCCTCCACGACCATCCCGTGAGTCGCGCCAAGGTGATGTTTGCCACGCACTACCACGAACTGAACGAGATGGAGGATTCTTTTGCCCGCATCAAGAACTACCATGTGTCGGTGAAGGAGGTCGGCAACAAGGTAGTGTTTTTGCGCAAGTTGAAGCGCGGAGGTAGCGCCCACAGTTTCGGTATCCATGTTGCCGAGATGGCTGGTATGCCGCGCAAGGTCATTGAACGCGCAACGTCTCTGTTGACGGTTTTGGAGAAATCGCACACAAGTGAGGATGTGGAGAAAGCTGCGGCAAAGAAACAAGACGATGCCATGCAGCTCAGTTTCATCCAATTGGACGACCCTCTACTGCTCCAAATCAAGGAGGACATTCTCAATACCAACATTGACACTTTGACTCCTGTTGAGGCTTTGATGAAGTTGAATGAGATTAAGAAGTTGCTGAATCATTGATTGACTTTTTCCAAAACCACCAGAACCCGTATGCCAACGAAGAGAGGCATACCACAAGGATAACCCACCAAATGGCAAGGGATTCAATACTCAAGTCTATGAAAGCAAAGACGATACAAAGAGAGTTGTTGACGATGTGGATAACGATGCCAGGTATGATGCTACCTGTACGCCAATAGAGCCAACCTATGATGATGCCAAATCCAAAGGTGCTGATAATCTTCACCAAAGACATGTGAAACAAAGCGAAAACAATAGCAGTAATGAGGATAGCCAGCCAAGGACGGCACCTCGACTTGAGCAGACCTGCAAGAAAAATACCACGAAATCCAATTTCTTCTACAATGGGGACGATAATGCAGCTATGTAATATTCCTGCAATACCCAAAAATAGATTTGGGTCTGATTTGTTCAAAGATTCACTTTCTTCCATAAAAAAAATATCAAGCATGGATATAACAAAAAACGACACAAACATATAAGCCACGGCGACCAAAACGGACATGCCAACCGCAGGCCAGGCCATACGCCGCTCAATGTATCCAAATGACAAATCAACATAGTGTTTGCCAAAATACACAATGGAGATTAGCAAATATCCCAACGCCAACGTCCATTTCATAATTTCCTCGCTCTTACAGATATGCCCTAAAAAAACGCCGATAATTCCAACCGCAAAATACAAAGAGCTCCAAAGCAGAAACAGCTTTATCGTTTTACCTATTCCATCGTCCATTTTTCTATTGTTTTAATTTGTAAAATTACAACTTTTCAATGAAAACCAAGTATTTGGATTTGAACTGAAACTTCGTTTGTTATGCATCCTGATTGTCATTCTCCAAATCCTCCAACACCTCCTCCAACATGAGTTCGACATCGGGCGAGATGCACACGTTGGTGATATAATAATATATTCCCATAAAAAAGGCGATGAAAAAGCATACCATGAAAACCCCAAAGGCGGTAATTGGTACAACTTCATTTGAAATACAATTCAAGATAAGCACGTACGTCCCCCAGGCCAATATAAGGATAATAGTCAAAATCCACATAAACCTATTCCCTATTTTATAGATTTTCAATGCCTTGCGGAGCCGACGTGCGTATTCCGTCACGGGCATGGAGGTGGAATTGCCTTTGCGAACCACAAGATACATGTAAATGCTTATGACGAGGATTCCTAAACTCCAGAGTAAAAATATACCAAGCTCAAGTTTCCAATAAAAGTATGCTGCCAACAAGGTAAACATGATGATTCTGCCAATCAGTTTCCGCTGCAATTTGGAAATGTGTTTTTTTGTGGCTTCACTGACAAGCCTTTCGTCAACGATGCTTTCGTTATCCAACTTTTCGTTCAACGTGGCCAATTGCGCCCGCATTTCTTCCAATTCGTTGTTTTCCATTGCTTTGCGTTTTTATTCGTTTGACATTTTCTTCAGTTGTTCCTTGATTCTGACCAATTTGACGGAGACGTTCTTGGTGGAGATGCCGATGATTTGCCCGATTTCCTCGTAACTCATGTTTTCGAGCCAAAGCAAGATGATGGCTCTGTCCACCATGCCGAGTTTGTTGATGCGGCGGTAGAGTTGCTGGATTTGCTTTGTGTCTTCGTCGGTGTCGGTGAAGAGGTTGATTTCCATTGAGAGCGGCACGGTTTCCACGCTGCGTTTCTTTTTGCGCTCGGCGGTGAGGCAGGTGTTGAGGCTGACACGCCAAATCCAAGTCTTCACGTCGCATTGCCTCTTGAATGTGCCGAAGCCTCGCCACAGATTGATGAGCGTCTCTTGGAACAGGTCGTTCACCTCGTCCTGGTCCTTTGAGAAGAGGTAGCACACGGTGAAGATGGTGTTTTTGTACCTTTTCACGAGGTCCGAAAATTCAGCTTCTTTCTCTTTCATCGTTCAGAATCGTTTGTCTATTTGACGCAAAAACAGTGAAAAAACTACAAAGAAAGAAAAATTTTCTCAAAAATGTTTGCGGTATTGAAAAAAGTTGTACTTTTGCACTGCGAAACAAAAGCGGAAATCCAAAGAAAAAGGATTACCGATTGTTGAAGACAAGCGGAAATAGCTCAGTTGGTAGAGCACGACCTTGCCAAGGTCGGGGTCGCGAGTTCGAGTCTCGTTTTCCGCTCAAGAGCGAAGCGGAGTTTTCGGAGCAGCGAGAGCAAAAGCAAAGCATTTGATTTTGCCGAGTCGCGAACGAAAACGCCGACTGCTGAAAGCAGGCGGAAATAGCTCAGTTGGTAGAGCACGACCTTGCCAAGGTCGGGGTCGCGAGTTCGAGTCTCGTTTTCCGCTCCAGAAGGTCCCGATGGAAGTCGGGATTTTTTGTGTAAGTGCCTGAGTGGTGGAATTGGTAGACACGAGGGACTTAAAATCCCTTGCCCTTTAAAGGCGTGCCGGTTCGAGCCCGGCCTCGGGTACTCCTTGACAAACGAAAGCCCCTTTTAATCAGTCGATTATCAGGGGCTTTCGTTGTACAGATGCCGCTAAATGCTTATTTCACTATCTTAAATACGATAGGAAGTGCACTGTTACCATTCTCAAAGTGGTAGCTTGTATTGCTCTTACCACTGACTTTGGTGCTAAGTGTCATCACATACGTCTTCCCAATAGAGAATACCTTGAAGAACTTCGCATCATCTTCTGTGATTTCATTGACATCGGTCACGGTGCGTGAGACAAGCACGTCGTTTGTCGAAATAGCCTCTTCTAAGGTTTGGTCGGTCTTTAGCTCATAGACATTCACTTCATATTCCACCGTATCTCCTTTGGCCACATTCTTTACTGGAGCCCAAGTAATTGGGAACGATTTGGCTTTTTGGATTTCGAGTACAGATACGGGAAGTTTGTAATTTGTCGGGTCATAAATATCATCGCGAGTGCGATCTATGGGAGCCTTCCATTGTGGAGTCGTGAATGCTTTTTCTTTTGGATTGTCCCCCCATTGGAAAAAGACTCCGTTAGCTTGCTCTAACTCTTCCTCAACAAACTCGCGTGAAACCGTGTCGTGGATGTGTTCCGCTAATTGTTCATTGACGTAAAAGCTCGTGTCGGCAATTGAGTATTTCCAATAATCGACCGTATAAGAGCCGGTCAGTTGTAGATAGTAACGGTTGCCTTGCTCCAGCTCTGTACCCCATCCAGCAAGGGTGCGGTTAACCAATTCATGACTATCCATCTTGGTATAGCTTTCGGGTAATTCTTCAATTGTATCACTAAACAAAGGCTCATAGGAAGTGATGCTGTCAACGTCAGCTCCTTTAATATAGTCATACAATTCTATTGCATACGAGACCTTTTTCAGCGATTTATGTCTTGCAGGCATAAAACTGACCTCTAAATCATCGGTCATGGGAACGGTGTAATAGCCATCACTCTCTACATAATGGCGTTTGGGAGTGGGTACATATTTCCGTTCGTCGGGATAGTCGTTTGTGAGTCGGGTTACAGCAGCGGCATCTTGAATAAAACCAGCAAGATACTGTTCTTTGATCTCATTATTAATGGTCTCCAATTCTGAAACTTCCTCAACGCCACCTTCCCAAACCGTTAAGCCTTCCACTCCTTCGCTTTCCACACCTTCCTCACTTTCGTCTTCAACGACATACCCGTAAGTTCTTCTAGATAATGGTTTGTTGGAATTGATTTGTGTCCCACCTGGGATGAAGGTGAATGGATTAGGATTGTTTGATTCTGGTACGGAACCGATAGCAGAATCATTGTATCCCCAAAAGAAAGGCATCGGCTGGCTATTACCATCATTAGCGATGATGAATGTGTCCTCTGAGTCATTGGACTTAATTTGTTCGGCCTGAACCTGCGCAACATAAAGCGCGCCATGTTCCATTTGAACCTTTATATCCCGCAAGGTGTCGAAAACTGCATAGTTCATGTTGCGCACCTCTGTAGAAAGAACGGTGGGGTTGTATTTGATGGCATCTTGATAATTTTGGCCATTTATCACTTTCACAACCTTCAATTTATATTTGAATCGTGTGTTTCTACCAGAACAGTTGGAGATGACAGGGGACCAGAAGAAATTGATTTTTCGGTTAGGTGTCACCACCATAGCCCCGTTCAAGGCCATCTGGGCACCAGCCATTGGTGATACCAATTCGGGTGCAGATCCTGAATAGCAGATGGTGAATGTAGGACAAGGTCCAATGGTGATTGGGACTCGGGCTGGATTCAATCGATCATTCCAGAGGTAGATGTCCAGGCAAAGCTGATAGGTGCCTTCGGGTAACTGTTGTGCGTTAAGGAGATCAGAATAATCAAAATTTGTTTCAGTGCGGATTAAAACCTGAGAGTTCAATGCGTCACTTCTTATGATGTTGACTCCTTCGGAAACATGGATGGGTTGTGTTGGAATCGTACCTGGACGGGTACGTACATATAGAGGACTGGTATTGACTGTGAGGTTCATATCAAAGAAAATGTCCAGACCTTCGCCCCCAGCACCGTTTACGATAAATTTTACGTTAAAGTAACGGAAAGGATCATTCAAATAGTTGATTGCTGTTGCAGGCATGGCCGGTACTTTCTGGGTAAACAGCACTTGAACTGTTTGCCCCGATACGGTCATTAATCCCGTAAGAAGAGAAACAGCCAAAACTAGAATTCGAATAAAGTGTTTCATATCAAGAGTTGTTTTATTATTATTCTGAATGGTTATTTATGCTTTTTTGACTTAATCAGACGCGAAGCGAAACTATAGCTGTATTCCATCATTAAACGTATGTCGGTATTGACAGCCACATGTTGACCGATGATGATGTTGTCGCTATAATTACTAATGGAGAAATAAATGGATGCATTGTGGCAATCCTTGTAGTTTAGCGAGGCACCCAGACGGGCGGCAAGGGAGAGGTCGTTGGTCATCTCGGTACCGACTTCTGCACCTATGCGATGTGCTAGGTGGTTCAAAACCTGTCTTTCTGTGTCCGTCATTTCTGTTTCCGTTTTCTGAACGTTATATGCCATTGTCAGTCTGGTGTTGCCAGTAAGAGTTAGGTTTTCCTTCTTTATAAAGATATTGGTGATGCCGCCCGAGAGGCAGTGGGAATTATAGTCATTGCCTGGGGAACGGGAGAGAGAGTAGTCATAATTGGCATCAAGGCCTATACGTGAACTTGAAAGGTAGACTTCATATCCGAGTCCAAAACTCGTAGTGGATACATCGAAACTTGTTCCTACCATTTGTTTGTTCCGGTTCTTGTTTTGCAAAAGATTGAAATCCACGCTGAAAGTATGGTCGTTATCAAGAGACAAAGTGTAACTGGGCGAGAGATCCAAAGAATGGGTAATCTGGTTGATGCGTATTTCCTCTGGAACCTCCAAAACGCCATCTAACTGTTTCTGTGTCACGCCATTGTACATAATAGCCAAGGCGAAATTTCCAGCAAAGGTGTTGTTCCAACTGACGGAATAGGAACCCACTCTATTGGTGTAGAGCTGTTTCTTATCCAAATTGTCACGCTGCAAATAGCCATTCAGGTTGAGGAAAGCGGTGTTGTCAAACAAAGATGTAGAAAGATTGCTGCCGAAAGTTTGGGCGTTTTGGTTGAATCCGTTGGCTCCCAATGAAGTATAGTTGGGTTGGACAAAGCGGTAGGTAAATGTTGCTGAAACAGGATTGAAGTTCAGGTTCAACAAGGCGTCACCAGCAAAGCGAACCTCACTGCCATAGCGAACATTATACAAGCCCGATTTTCTCAAACCTCCTAGGATATTGTTGGCCATAGCGGCGCCTTCGTCTCCTTCTAGCACTACTTCCTCTTGAGTGATGTCGGGAGTAAATAAACTGGCACCCATATTAGCCTCAAACATCACCCATTTGCCAATCGAAAAATGTCCTTTCAAACCCAAAGCCAAGTTTTCCTTTCCTTTCATTGTCGAGTCACGCATAATCGTATCAAGCACGTTCATAGTATTTGCGTCCAACATATACCACTGCGAAGGTAAGCTGTTTAGGTCATCAGCAGCGTGTAGAAGACTGAGGTCAACATAGTTGCGAATGCTTCCAACGGCAATGTGGGCGGCGTATGCCTTGCGTTTAAATTGAGGGAAGGTCGTATATGCCACATTGTTCAGGCCCAACAACGAGTCGGAAAGAAATTGAATGGCGTCGCGGTCGTCAAGTTTGGTGCGGAAGGTAGTGGCATGGTCGAAATTGCCATAGAATCCACCAAAGCGAAACTTTTTGCCCCGATATTCCAAGCCTACACCATCGAAGGATATGCCGTTATACGTGTAGTTGGAAAAATTCATGCAGGACGTACCAACATGTAAAGTGAATCTTTTCCATGTAGGCCTGAAGTTTATTGTGAAAGTTGGTTTGGGGAAAGTAAATTGTTCGGCACTTACGTTGATGAAATTAACACTCATTGGAATGCTTATACCATAAACATTGAAAGTTGTATTGGCATAAGCAATGGCCGAAAATGGCGAATTGTAATGCAAGTCGGCATTATTCCACGATGAGGTAATTTGGGTTCCGACAGTACCTGAAACGGTCAGCGGGTCAACTATAGTTTTTTGTTCCGAGTCCTGTGCCATTGAGGCTGATGGAAGAGCCAACAACAAAGAAAAACAAAGGAAAGTCAAGAAGAGTATACAACGTTTCATGGTAAATGATTTTCGTTATCAATGGATTATTTCTGCAAAAATACAAATAATAAAATAAGAATCTAGCTTTTTTGGAAAAAAAATGCTGTGCGTTATGTCTTTTGCAGAAATGGAATGAAAATGAAAAACCCCGCCACAAAACCATGTGGCGGGGAAAATGTGTTTTTTTAAGAAAGGCCTTATTCCTTCACAAATCTTCTGATCTCAACAGAGCTGTCAGTGGTCAGACGAATCATGTAGGTTCCGATGGCATAGCTTTGAACATTGATTTCGATCTTGTCGGAACAATCGTTTTGTCTGTATACCAAAGCTCCATTGATGTTGTAGATTTCAAGCATGTTGACAGGCTCGGAGGCTTCAACGGTCAGCTTGTTCTTGGCAGGATTCGGGAACAACGAAATCGTGATTCCACCTTGTTCAATTACACCTTCCACATGCTGCAAATGAGCAACGTAGTCGCGTGATTCTGTCACAACGAAGGAGAAGCTCTGTTCTTCCGAGACGACTTCACCATTCAAAGTCCAATTGATGAATTCGTATTCGTCATGCGGAATGACTGTCAGCGTGCAGATTTCACCATAGTTGTACATTCCAATGCCTTCGATGTCACCTGAGTTATCAGGATCTGTATTGGCCTTGATTTCAAAGGTGTCGGCAAGGAAGTTGGCAACATATACAGCATCTTCTCTTACCGAGACGGAATAGATGGCATTTGATGAGACGACAACGCCATCTTTGGTCCAGTTGACGAACGTATAGCCATTATTGGCGAAAGCGCGCAAAGTGGCAATTTGTCCATAATCGTAGTTTCCACCACCATGTACTGTACCTCCCTCAGCGGGTTCGGCCAGCACAGTAAGTGTGTAACGTGCAATAGAGAAGTGAGCTACATAGCTTCCGTCACTGGTAACGGTGAAGCTGTAGTTTGCATTGCTGCTCACCACCGTGCCGTTCTTTGTCCAATTGACGAAAGCGTAACCCGTGTTGGGAGTGGCAGTCAAGGTGCAGGTTTCACCGTAGGTAAAGCTTCCACCTCCGCTTGCTGTTCCTGCCTCTTGAGGATCAACGGAAACGGTGACGGTGTAGTGGTCTTGGGTGAAGTGTGCAACGAGGTTGGCATTTTCAGTCACGGGGAAGGTGTAAGTGGCATCAGTGGATACCACGGTGCCGTTCTTTGTCCAGTTGGTGAAAGTGTAACCTGCGTTAGATATGGCACTAACGGTGCAGTTTTCATTGTAGAGATATGTACCGTTACCATATGCAGTACCGCCAATCGACGGGTCAGCCGAGACGGTGATTGTGTACATAATGGGAGTGAAGTTGGCTACGTATGCGGCATCCTCTGTCACAGTGAAACTGTAGGATGGACTGCTTGACACCACTGTGCCGTTTTTGGTCCAACTTGAGAAAGCATAGCCTGTGTTGGCCGTGGCAGTCAAAGTGCAGGTTGAACCATGAGCGTAGGAGCCAGCACCCGAAACAATACCGCTTTCTGCTGGGTTGGCCGTAGCTGTGATTTGATGGTTGACACGAGTGAAGTTGGCGATATAAGTTCCACCATCGGTGACGGTGAAGCTGTAAGAAGCATTGGTCGATACCACTTGACCGTTCTTGGTCCAATTGGTGAAGTTATAGTATTCATTGGGCGTAGCTGTCAGAGTGCAGGTCTCAAAGTGGTTGTAAGTTCCTCCACCTGTGACTGTGCCGCCTACAGACGGATAGGCTGTTGCTGTGATCTGATAGCTGTTAAGCTGGAAGTTGGCCACATACTCGGCGGGTCCGGTGACGGTGACGGTGCGTTGAGCGTCCTGTACTCCGTCGTCCCATCCGGTGAAGGTGTAGCCCTCGTTGGCTGTGGCTGTGAGAGTGACTTCATCAAAGTGGTTGTAGGTTCCTCCACCTGTGACAGTGCCACCCACAGACGGGTTGGCCGTGGCTGTAATCTGGTAGCTGTTGATGCTGTAGGTGACATCGACGGTGACGTTTTGCGTGCCCATCGTGCCCGTCACGACGGCGAGGTCAGGCGTGTAGCCGGTGATGGTGGGCGAGGCGACGCTGTAGTCGACGTTGTAGTTGACGTTCTCGGTATGCGTGGTTGCGGCGGGTGTGCCGTCTTCGTACTTGTAGTTGATGGTCAGCAGGTAGCTGTTGATGCTGTAGGTGACATCGACGGTGACGTTTTGCGTGCCCATCGTGCCCGTCACGACGGCGAGGTCAGGCGTGTAGCCGGTGATGGTGGGCGAGGCGACGCTGTAGTCGAC
>Ga0247610_10001390_pt1 | contig 30170 bp, 23 predicted proteins | sample 174DNAGHGhighgp2_FD_193483 | JGI IMG/M metagenome (GOLD analysis project Ga0247610, IMG submission 193483) | Sheep rumen microbial communities from Palmerston North, Manawatu-Wanganui, New Zealand - 1742 DNA GHGhigh gp2 | ecosystem: Host-associated > Mammals > Digestive system > Stomach > Rumen...
AGTGAACGACTCATAACTGAGATTACCAATCGAGCACAATTTATGATTGAAGTAGGATTAGGTTACCTAACCCTAAGTCGTTTATCCAACACCCTATCGGGAGGAGAAATCCAGCGTATCAACTTAGCCACCTCCTTAGGTCGAAATTTAGTCGGTTCACTATACATTCTCGACGAACCAAGCGTTGGCTTACATTCACGCGACACTAATCAACTGATTGGCGTGCTTACCCATTTACGCGATTTGGGAAATACCGTAATTGTAGTAGAGCACGACGAAGAAATTATGCGTGCAGCCGATGAAATCATCGATATTGGTCCACTCGCAGGAAGACTTGGAGGAGAGTTGGTTTATCAAGGACCCATTCCCGACAAGAAAGACATTAGCGAAGACTGCAAATCCTACACATTAAAATATTTATGTGGATTAAAATCCATCGAAGTACCTAAATTCCGTCGACCATGGAACAATTATATCGAATTGCTCAACGTACGGGAAAACAATTTAAAAGGTGTTTCTGTAAAATTCCCACTTAACATACTAACCGTTGTAACGGGAGTGAGTGGTAGTGGAAAATCATCGTTAGTAAAAGGAGTTTTTTATCCTGCCCTAAAAAAACATTACGAAGGCATTGCTGATAGAACAGGATTATTCGACACCATTAAAGGTTCCTTAAATTTGGTAAGTGATATTGAATTAGTAGATCAAAATCCAATTGGAAAATCTTCGCGATCAAATCCAGCCACTTACATCAAAGCATACGACGAAATTCGTAAATTATATGCCGACCAACCCCTATCTAAACAAATGGGATTTACCGCAGGTTTCTTCAGTTTTAATACCGAAGGAGGACGCTGTGAAGAATGTCAAGGAGAAGGAACTATTTCGGTAAATATGCAATTTATGTCCGACATTGTTTTGCCTTGTGAAGCGTGTCATGGTAAGAAATTTAAACAAGATGTATTAGATGTTACATTTCACGAGCAATCGATTTACGATGTTTTAGAAATGACAGTTAATCAAGCTATCGAATTCTTTACAGAACATAATGAAGGCAATAGTAAACAAATTGTAAAACGTTTAAAACCTCTTCAAGATGTAGGATTAGGATACATCAAATTAGGTCAATCATCAAGTACCTTATCAGGAGGTGAAAATCAGCGTGTAAAATTAGCGTCATTTTTAAGCAATGAAAAAATCAAACCTACCATTTTTGTATTTGATGAACCGACTACAGGATTGCATTTTCACGACATCCACATTTTAATGAAATCATTTAATCGTCTCATAGAGCAAGGACACACCGTTATCATTATTGAGCATAATTTGGATATCATTAAAAGCGCCGATTACATCATTGATTTAGGTCCAGAAGGAGGAGAACGTGGAGGAGAAATTATATTTTCTGGTACACCAGAAGAATTAGTTAAATGTGAGAATAGTTATACAGCGAAAGCTTTAAAAGACAAGATATAGATTATGAATATTCAAAATAGCATATCGAACTATCTCAAAAAAAACGATTATAAATCACTAAACATCAAAGCCGTTTTTTTTGATATGGATGGTATATTATTCAATTCTATGCCATTTCATGCATGGGCATGGTGTAAGACATTTGAGAGCGAAGGAGTTACTTTTTCCGAGTATCAAGCCTATATGAACGAAGGTCGTACGGGAGCATCCACGATTAACGAAGTATTTCTTGAACAAAAAGGACGCATTGCTACCGATTTAGAAATTCAGAATATATACAAGAAAAAATCTAGTTTTTTTGATAGTTGTGGGAAAGCAAAACCTATTGACGATATTCATGCAATACTTAATCAACTAAAAAAAGATGGCAAAGACATCTTCGTAGTAACAGGTTCAGGACAAGAAAGTTTACTCAACAACCTAAACCAACATTTTCCTAATATTTTCTGTAAAGAAAAGATGGTAACGGCTTACGATGTAAAGTATGGCAAACCCAATCCAGAGCCATATCTTATAGCCTTAAAAAAATCCCATTGTTTACCCAACGAAGTGTGTGTGGTTGAAAATGCCCCATTAGGCGTACAAGCAGGGCATGCAGCGGGATTATTCACTATAGCCGTAAACACTGGCATTTTAAAAGATGAAGATTTACTTTCGCAAGGAGCGGACATTCTTTTTCATAATATGAAAGAATTTTACGAACATTACAATCAGATTTTCTAATATGGAACAACTCAACGAAGCTAAAAAAGACTACCCTATTGCAAGTCACACAGCAGAGCACATTTTAAATCAAACAATGGTTAGAATGTTTGGATGTGATAGAAGTCGCAATGCCCATATTGAACGTAAAAAATCGAAATGCGACTATCTTTTAACCCAATCGCCATCCGAAGAGGAAGTTCGTGCTATTGAACGACAAGTTAATGACATCATCAATCAGCACTTAACCGTTACAATAGAAATAGTAGATAAAACCGAGGCTGAAAAAGAAGTTGACCTCACCCATTTACCTACAGAAGCTCAAGATTTAAGTATTGTAAGATTAGTAAGAATTGGCGATTACGACGTTTGTCCATGCATAGGAGCTCACGTCAGCAACACTTCTGAAATTGGTGTCTTTACCATTACAACCCACAGTTTTGAAAATGGTGTTTGGAGAGTACGTTGGAAGGTAGGATAATCCGTTGGGGGAGTTTTCTATGAAAAGACCATACAAGTTTGTACGAAAGTGAGATACTTACCTACAAGCGTAATATTTTTTTTATACATTTGCAATAATAATAAACTAAAAATAAGTAAAATGAAAAACGAAAAAGACGATTTAATTTACGACGATGACGAAGCAGTAAAATTCATTTTCAATTCATTGCCAGAGCATCTTCAAAAGAAATATACCATTGATGATGTTGATTATTTTTTAGATATTTTGTACGAATATTACGAAAAAAATGGATTACTTGACGAAGAAAGTGAAGAAGAAGTAGAATTAGACGAAGATGAGATGTTGGCATACGTATGCAAGTGCATTAAAAAGGACAAAGAGTGTACACTTAATCCTGACGATATGCCCTATTTCCTTGACGGAGAATTCAAATACTGCGAATCCATCGGAATCATTAACGATTAAGCAATGGGAACTATTCTTTTCTATCTTTTTTACGCCATTATTTGGGTCCTTGCATGGTTACCATTAGGGGTACTATATATTTTTTCCGACTTATTCTATATTCTTGTATATCACATCGTTAGATATAGAAGAAAAATGGTTAGAAAAAATCTTACCAACGCATTTCCAACCTATAGCAAAAAAGAAATAAAGAAAATAGAAAAGAAGTTCTACTTACATTTTTGCGACTTATTTTTTGAGACCATTTACTTAATGCACATTTCTGAAAAAGAGATGCGTAAGCGACTCAAATTCAACAATGTGGAATTAGTAGATGAATGGTTAAAAGACGGACGTAGTTTTATTTTCATGCTTGGTCATTATGGCAATTGGGAATGGATTACCAGTATTCGATTGTATGTTGACGATTGGAGCGTACTTGGAGGAGAGGTTTATAAACAGCTCAAAAACAAGCACTTCAACGATTTCTTTCTCAAGTTGCGTAGTCGTTTTAGGACCATCAATATAGAAATGAAACAAGTCTATAAAGCCATTTTGGAATGCAAAGAACAAGGTCGCTATTATGCCCTTGGATTTATTTCGGATCAAAGTCCATCGAAACGAAGCATATATCTTTGGAAAGATTTTCTAAATCAAGATACGGCATTTATTGGTGGTGGCGAGCGTATTGCCAAGAAGACAAAAGCAGGATTGGTCTATTTTGATATGCACAAGATTAAACGAGGTTATTACGAATGCGACATCGTTGAGATGTGTAAAGATGCCAGTGAAACGGCAGACTACGAGATGACCAATTTATATGCCGATATGCTTGAAAAAACGATTTTACGCGATCCTGCTTATTGGCTATGGTCGCACAACCGTTGGAAATTGAAACACAAAAAAGACTAATGACAATTGCCGTAGTCATATTAAACTGGAATGGAGCCCATTTACTCAAGCACTTTTTACCAAGTGTTGTAGAAAACTTATGCGAAAATGCCACTATTTATGTCATCGACAACCACTCCACCGACAATTCCGTTGAGGTTTTATACAATCAATTTCCGAGTGTAAAAATCATTCAACTCGACCAAAACTATGGCTTTACAGGAGGTTACAACAAAGGATTAAAACAAATCAAATCAGACCTTTACGTTCTGCTCAACAACGATGTAAAAGTTACCGACGATTGGTTATCTCACCTTCGGGATTATTTAGAAATACATCCAGAAGTAGCCGCTTGTCAGCCCAAGATTTTAGACTATAAAAATCCGTCTAAATTTGAGTATGCAGGAGCAGCTGGAGGCTTTCTTGACAAAAACGGTTACCCCTATTGTCGAGGACGCCTATTTGATAAAATTGAAGAGGATAAAGGTCAGTACGACACCGTTTGTGAAATTGATTGGGCTACAGGAGCCTGTCTCATGATACGCAGTGAATGGTTTCATCGATTAGGAGGATTAGACGAGTATTTTTTTGCCCACATGGAAGAAATTGATTTATGTTGGCGATTGCGAAATGCAGGTCAAAAAATTGTCTGCATACCTCAAAGTAAAGTCTATCATCTAGGAGGGGCTACACTAAACACCAAAGATCCCAAAAAGATTTATCTAAACTTTCGTAATAATTTATTTTTACTTTACAAAAATCTGCCTAAAAAAGAGCGGAGTATTACCCTATTTCGTCGATTTTTCTTAGACTATATTGCTGCCGCAAAATTTCTATTAACAGGCAAGTTTAGATATTTCAAAGCCGTTATTCAAGCCCGTATTGATTACCATAAAAACAAGAAACACTATGCCGATTTCACACAAGACAATTACGTCAAGAATACCCATTCTATCAATATCTTATTGAAACGCTACTTATAAAAAACGAGTCAAGAACTACACACATTCCCGTCATTACTTCGTAGTTCATCATTTAATTAGCACATCATTACCATTCTCCATTCACACGTTTGGTTGGGATTTTGAAGGACAATAGAATTTCGTGCGTTTGATGAGAGACATTTCCCAATTTACCGACAGGCAATTCATACGAATAACCTATACGAAAGAACTTCCATTCTAAGCCTGCAATAAACATCATTGTTGAGTTAGGAGAAGTATGACGATATCCCAAACCCAACCAATATTTATTTTGATAAAAAGCCGTTAAGTTAGCCTCAAAAATGTGGAAACGACTTGCATTCATATACAAAAAAGCAGGATTCAATTTAAAGTCCGACTCACCTATCAAAATATTTCCGCGTACATAAGCGTTATAAGATTGAACAGGAGTAAGCGATTGAGGTTCTTTCAATAATCCCAAGTGATTGATAGAAGCTCCGACCAATACATAAGGTGTAACAAATTCAAAACCGAAATCAAAATCAGGATTCACTTTTGAGTTCTTTTCAGAAATTAAATCATCATCCATATCATCGACAATATGATGTTTATTGATATCAAAATTTTTATAAAAAATACCACCAGAAGCACCTAACGAAAGCAACCCTTTGTCCCACAAATCAATATTATAAGCATACGCCAAACGGAAATTCACATTTTGATTACCAAGTCCTACCATTTCATGGTAAAACGTCATACCGACACCCGAATGAGCTTTTTCGAAATAACTATGAGCATTAAGCATAGTAGTCATTGGACGACCTTCGCCAAACCCCACCCATTGTTGACGATGAACGATGAACACATCCACGTCCAAACTATTACCCATACCAGCAGGGTTTTTATTGATACGAGAGAATAATTGTTCACTCATCATAAATTCGTCTTGTGCAAAAGCGAATGTACTTATACACAAAGCAATAAAAAGACCTATTATTTTTTTCATACTATTGCTCATTTTCCATTATAATTGTTACTTCTACGCGACGGTTCTTATAATGATCTTCTTCCGTTTGCGGATTTTTAATCAACAATTCGCGTTTACCTTTACCTTGTGTTTCCAAACGATTGGCATCAAATCCAGCTTCCACCAACTGTTCTTTAATAGCATTAGCACGTTTCAACGATAATGCATCGTTATAAGCATCCGTACCACGGGCATCGGTATGACCTGTAATCATAAAACGCGTTGTTTCAGGGAAATCTTTCATAGTTTCCAACAAATCGTTCAAATCTTGACGATATTCCTCTTTAAAATCACGTTTATCGTAATCGAATTGGAACATCACGTAACGATATTCGCGTTGTTTTTTAATTTGTTCTTCCATTGGAGGTTCAGGAAGAGATTCAGGAACAGTATCGATTTGCACCTCTTTAGGCTTTTCATAATGAAGATAAAAAATATCCCAACTATTTTTAGGTGTACGAGTAGAGACAAACAATGGATTATCGTTTTTCACGATTAAATTAAAATTATCGCCGTCCCCATTATAACGTTCATCCAACAATTCAGGATTTGACCAATTATCAGTTTCTTTTTTAGCCACATACAATTTATTAGAACCATTTTCCTTACGGGAAAAATACAATTTATCACCATCGACAAAAGCATAATCCTCATCAGCCAACGAGTTAATATTTTGGCTAATATTAGTAGGATAATTCCACGATTTACCCGATTTTTCGATGCACCAAATATCTCGGCCTCCTCGAGTGCCTTCATTGGCCATATCCGAAGAAAAATAAATAGTTTTACCATCCTTACTTACAAAAGGATTATAAATATCTCCCACCTTTTCGGTAGCCTTGAAACGCCATCCTGCATCTGCCACAAAATCACCATAAGCACGAGGGATATCGCGAGTTGCGATTACCACTTTCTTAGGTTTAGTCCATTGTTTGTCTTTGTATGAACTTTCATACAAAACCGAAGCCTTTTTCGTTGATTTTGTAAAATAAATAGTCTTACCACTTTCATCGAATGCGATAGTTCCTTCTGGAGCCAATTCAGTCAAATTCTTATTACGTTTACAACCTTTGACATTTCCCGTTGCAACATCCACCGTACCTTCATAAACTTCCACCGATTTCTTACCTTTTTTCAAAAATAAAATTTTATCCTTTTCAAAAGGAGAAATGGCATATTCCTGCACTCCAGAATTAACCTTAACACCTTCGGGTTGATAGGTCAAGGAATCGTATTTTAAACTTAGTGCGAAAACTTGATTAGTCACCAAAAACAATCCACCAAGTGCTAATATTTTTCTTAACTTATTCATCTTACTTTGAATTTTTTACTACTTGAACTGTACCTTTCTTTTGTTCACCATTAGGGAAAGTGGCTATATAATAATACACACCAGGATCAGCAGGCTGACCTTTATACGTACCATCCCAACCATCATCACCTTCATAAACCGTATGACCAAAACGACTAAACACTTGAATATGAGCGTCATATCCAGTTATAAAAGTATCATTTTTGCCATCTAAATTATGTGGTGTAATAATCGTTGGATATACCACTTTTATCACCACCGTTTCCTCATTTCCTCTACCGCAAATATTTTCGGAAGAAACGATATAAGTATTTTGACTATAACTCATTGCCGACACTTCAGACTTATCAGAAACATTGAGCAACGAATCGATTTGAACCACACCTTCATTATTTTTCCAGGTAAGAACGACCTTTTCACCTTGTTCAACAAGAGCAGAAAGTTCGACCGAAGTACCCAAAGTCACCGTGACCTCATTAGACGGAGAGAGTGAAATTTTAGGTAAATCACAAGATTCAGGAGCAGGTTCAATATGTTTACAATGAATAGTAACAGGTTTTGAAATGGCATAATTACGAGTACCAGGCAATTTTCCAGCCCCCACCAATTCTGTTACTTCTTTCGTTTGAGCGATAACGATACGATATTGTCCATTCGTTTCACCTTCATTAGTTTCGACCATAATTGTTTTATACACCACACCACTACCCGATGACTTACCGATTTCACCTTCAGCGATATTAGTCCAAGAAGTAGAATCCGCAGGTAAGAATTGCCACAAATAGTACGGACCTGTTTTTATATCAAAGAAATCAGCAGGTCTTCCATTAGTGAGAGAGCTAGCCAACAAAACATCAGTACCACAATCCACATCGATCTTAGGTCCAACCACTTCGGAGCCCACACGAGGCACCAATTCAACGATAGGGTAAATAATAGGATTATCGCATAAAACTAAATAAGGTTCACTAACGCCATAGATATTGGCACAAGTTAATGGTACTTCATTAGCCACATCCTGAGCTAAATCGGCGGTTTGAGCAACAATTACGCGATAATAACCATTCGTTAAATCATCGACAGAAAGAATATCATAATAATTATAATCAGAACCAATTCCCGAGCCAGTTCCAGGAGTTGTAGCTTCGATAGTCAACCAATCAGACGTATCGTCCAAACGATATTGCCACAAATAATACGGACCATTAGCCACATCAAAATACGTTTCTTCAGAGCCATTGAAAGCCACATCAAGTCTCACTTTTTCACCACAATTCACTTTAGCCTCATCCACCAAAACAGTTCCCTCATGGTCACCGACGATAGACAAAGTAGGTTGACAGGCACTTAAGACTAAATCGTCGAAGCACAAGTCATTACCATCGCCAGAACTTGAGAAATTATACACTCTCAAATACAATTTATCGGTATTTTTAGGGACGGTAAATGAAACACCATATTTTCGCCATTGGTCATTATCATCATTCGTTTCCTTCATGATAGTACCAGTAGGACGGTTAGCTAAAATTTTATTCGTACCATCTGTCAATTCTGCTTCTATTTCAAAACGCAGATTAGCGTCAACGCCATAGCCCTCAACTTGGAGCAACCACAAAGAGAAATTATAAGGGATTTCTTCGCAGAAACCAGTAATTAATTTTTCGAACAACAAAGCATTAACAGCAGTAGCCCCTACATTCACAAACAAGAAACCACCAGAACCGTCATTAGACGTATGGTCGTAACGATCGGCCAGAATACCCGTACCGTTTCGAATAGCCGAAGTATTAGAAGTCACAGCATAATGACCATCCACCACACCAGCATTTTCCCCAGGAACATAGCCATGATTTTTCACAATTTTATCACCATTATCTTCCAACCAATCAGCATGTTTATTATTATTAGCAATTTCAGGGATGGAGAAATCTTCCGACCAAACCACGATACTTTCGCCATTGTCGCAACAAATTTCACCTGTAATACTAGCGACATCAGAATAATCTGTATCAATACCTGAAGATTTCTTTACACGATACAATTTAGTAACAAATAATTCAGGTATCACTTTTAATACATTTTCGGTAGTCTGAGCCACCTCCGTCCAGTCTGCCCCATTATCCGACACTTCCCAAACGTATTTACCTTGTTTGCCCATACCCAAGGCTGTAAGTTCGATTTCTTTACCCTCGCACATACCATCGATAGTAACGATTTTCTTATCCATACAACCATACACGCGCAAATTAGAAATAGCAATAGCCTGACAATCCAACGAACGTTGAACCATTACTCTGATAAGCACAGCACCCGATTCATTAGGCATTTCAGTCATACTAACTGTAGTCTTACTATCGACTGTCAAATTATTAAAGTTTTGTTTTGTTTTGTTCATTGCAACGCGGAGATTAACCGATGTTTCGGTATTTTCTGGAATATAACAAGCCTTATTTAGCAATTCCAAATCAAATTTAACCGTCACGTCACTCATCAAAGTAAAACCTTCCAAATATAAAGTAAACACTTCTTCTTCATCCTTAATAGTAGGCATTTTGACTACCAAGCGATTCACCTCATCATTTCGGCGAGCCAAAGTAGAATCAAGCGATTTAGGATTATTTACGATAGCATATTTTCGTTCGCCATCATCATTTGACATAAATCCGCCATTTTTATAAACGTTAACATATTCGTTAGAAATCAGGAATTCCGATTTCGCAGACATATCTTTAATTTCAATTTCATCAATTCCAGCGGTAAATTTTCCTGTTTCTACGGGAGAGAAACTAGTTCCCCATACCACCGTTGGAGGCATTTGATTAGCACACGAATTACCCGTGATATAATCAGATGCAATAGCATTTTGTTTCATTTCAGAAGGAACATCTAATTCATACGGACTACCATCATCTCCTTCTTCCCATTCTATTGGATCTAACAACAAAACCCCATTAGGATTTGTATTTATTTCACAATTAGTCAAGTTATCAAAACTAATTTCCGAATTTTCGATTCGATGATTATGAGAATTATTATTATTATCCCAAGAGTACCATTTTTGCCAATTGAAATATATACCATTGGTCATGTCATTAAAGTTACCCGTAAACACCAATTGAACAGCCTTTTGAGTTGTTTTTCCATTATCGAATGAAACATCCACCAATTTATATCTATAAGTACCTACACCAAAGTCAGCATTCGTTACAGCAGCTTTTGTAATATCGCCCGAATCATGAGGTTTAAGTACAAATGAAATTTGACCATTATTATTTTTACGAGCTCCATTAATATTCATTGTCAAACCCGACAAAGGAGCTGTTCCTGGATAATGAGTAAACAACACCGTCATTTCTTCAGCACCAGTTTTAGAAATCCAAGCAAAAGCATAAGAATTTAGTTGATTACGATTGCTATTATGAGGATTTAAGAAATAACCACAATAAGGGCTAACATATTCAGAAGTTGTCACGCTTAGCGAAACCGAGTTAGTTGATATATTTCCAGTTTCGTCGACAGCGAATATTTTTAAAATATAGTTAGTTTCAGGATTTAGTCCATCGACGACGATTTCGCTATTTCCGTTAATCAAATAATTTGTTTTTTTCGAACCATTAACCACCTGATATTGGAACACGTTTCCACCTGTAGAAGGTGTAGATGTCACTTTGATGGTTACTGAGTTACTTTTAGCCGTCACCAAAGTTGCCGATTCCATAGTGGGTCCTTCCGTATTTTTTACAGCATCGAAGAAATCTGATTTTGCTATATTATCCTTTACATCTAATGCCACCACACGGAGTCTAGTTGGCGTCTCCGTTAACGAAAAAGCATCTGTCCATGAAAAATTAAGAGAACCAGATTGAAGTTTAGCGAAACCCGTCAAATCAATTTCCTCCGACGTCCAAGTACCCGTTTCATCTTCGAGGTAGCACGACTTCAACCATTTTGTATCTGAAATTCTGGTAGTCACCAATGCACATTTTTCACCACCTTTTACGAAAGTTGGAGTAATTTCAAAAACAGGAGGTTCACTATGAGGCGTGCAAACGTCGCCAATATTTATAGAAAAAGGTATTTTATTAATATTGCGGTTATTAGCACCAGGATCTGTTTCGCTAACCGTCCAATAAATACTAGCATTAAACGAGATGGTAGTTCCTTCGGTAGTATCGGGAAAACGAGAAGTTTCGGTAAACGGTAAAATACGCTCATTATTTAACGTTCCACCACCATAAATCCAGTTAGTACCTGTGCCGCACCAATTATACAATTGAAAATTATCACGATATAAAGCAGTAGCCCCATAAACGAAAGGTTCGATAGCCACTCTAATACCAATATTATTATTTGAACCATCTTTGGCAGTCTCAATAGTAAGATATGCTTTCATATCGTCGGTAATAGATGAAGGAGGTTCATTCCCTACATCCGATGCGGTCATACCGTGCCAAATCAAATATTCGCACACTGCTTCAGCATTAGCCAAAAAGATAAAACTTTGGAAAAACAGTAATATAACTACTTTCTTAACCATATTAAAGAAGTTTTTCATTTCAAACGATAATTAGATTATTCAAATATATGATAAATATGCCAATATTCATACAATTTATCACATTTTCTCTTTCATCTTAAAAACTGTGTTCGCACACAAAAATACAATAAATATTTTTAAATACAAAAAAAATTAAGAAAAAAATTAAAATAATCCACTATATAAAAAAAGCGACAATAAGAAAACTTACCGTCGCTAATACTTTATATTTGATTATTTATTTTATTTTTAGAACAGTGGCTTTAGCCCGATTTTTAGCGGGAATATTTGCCTGTAAAAGGAAAGTTTGCCAAGGTTCAATCTCTTCATCAAATTCACAAACCAATACACTTTTAGCCGTTCCCACAGACAATTGGCACACCGCATCAGCATAAGCGTCACTATACGATAAACAGCCATTAGAGAAAGTACAATTATACCCTTTAACACCAAGATTTATTGCCAAGGTTCCTGCCATTGAGTTGTGGGTAGATTGGGTAAACTGTGCAGGCGACAATCCATTTTCGCCTTGTTCTACAAGTTGATTTAGCAACGACATTGAAGGTACCATCCCCCCCCAGTTTGTTCCTACGATAATAGCATCAGGTTTTTCAATATTAGCCTGAGATAAAGCTTGTTTTACTGCCACCATCAAACGACGCATTTGAGGTGTCATACGACGAGCTTGCATAACTGGTATATATGGTTTATAATCAACTTCTCCTTCGATATTTATCTCTATCTTTTCAAAGTTATCACACGTTTCAACAGACGGCAATTCGATTGGCGATTTAGTAAGCACCACCGACGAATCGTTACCACCGAAACCGAAGGCATTATCCATAACGCACGACAAATGTTCCTCTCTCATTTTCATCAAACTGAAAATGGTTTCAATAGCCCCACTTGCAGAGGTTGTGTGACCAGTAAGATTCTTAGTAGATTCATAAGAAACACCATTAGGAAACAATCGAGCAATCGCATTAGCCTCCGAAGAATCATTATTTTGAGTACCCGTACCATGAGCATTAATATAATCCACCATTTGAGGCTCAACACCCGCCATCGCAAGAGCCGATGCCATTGCCTCATAAGCACCATTTCCTTCTGGAGAAGAAGCTGTAGCGTGAAAGGCATCACAACAATTGGCATAACCAGCCAAATAACCATAATTTTTACTTCCACGATTACGAGCCATATCTTCAGTTTCAAGAACCAAATACCCTGCTCCCTCTGCTAAATTAATACCATCTCTATCTTCTTGAAAAGGTCGACACACTTGCTGAGATAAAATTCCCAAAGCGGCAAAACCATTGAGATGAAATTTACTTAACGCTTCGGTACCACCGACCAAGACGCGTTTCGTTTTACCCATACGAATAAGATTTGCTCCTAAAACAATAGCATTAAGAGCCGATGAGCAAGCCGTTGAGATAGTAGAATATTTTTTTATTTTAAGATAATTAGAAATAAATTCAGAAGAATAACCAGCCGAATGTTGTTTAATAATATCAATGGCTTTATAATCGGTATTTGTCCAATCTTTAATGTAATCTTCCGTCACATCCATGCCTCCAACCGTAGTTCCACTAATAAAAACGATTTCGTTCAAATCATTTTCATTAAGTCCAGCATCAACAATAGCCTCTTTAGCGGCCAAAGTACCGAGCAATGATGTACGAGATATGACTTGCGAGACCTCAAGCGAAAGTTTAGACTTCAATTCCTCATTCGTCATTGGGACCTCCCCTACAGGCCATTCTTTATGACAAGTATTTAAAAATTGAGCAGCACCGACACAAGATGTTTTATTCAAAAAATGTGTTAGATTTTCTGCTTGTCCCACTCCGAGAGGCGACACAATTCCGATACCAGTAATAGCAATACGCATACTATTTCTTGCGATTAGCAGCTACATATTCAGCCATTTTATCTATACTTGCAAAAGCGGCTCTTGATTCAGAACGATCGGCGAATTTAATGCCATATTTTTTTTCTAAAACTACAATCAACTCCAATGCATCAATAGAATCCAAGCCCAATCCTTCACCAAACAAAGGTTGAGTACTATCAATATCTTCAGGTAAAATATCTTCCAGATTGAGAGCTTCAATAAGTTGTTCTTTTAATTTTAACTTTAATTCTTCCATTCTATCTATTAATTAATTTTACAAATTTAACACGAGCAACGAAATTATCTTTATCAGGACATTCCACCCACCCAACAATTGCAGAAGTCATATTGGATTGAGGTAATATAACCTCTACCAAATTATCTAACGCTTCTTCATCAGGTAAAATACAGCACAATGATTCTCCAAACAATTTATGATAAATGGCCACTTCACCCGTTACGATATTAGGCAACGTATAAACAAATATGGCAGGAGATGGAAAATAATTTTCTTTATTTTCGATTGTTGCTTGATACGCTATATCATTGACCAACGACCCCGATTTACTTGCAAATATAACGGCAGTTTTTTCAGAATCAAAACTATTTTCAGGCAATTGTTTTTTCAATAATTCCGAAGCCACAAAACCCACTTTAGACAATTTATCCATTTTAAAGAATTTAGGATAATTGCCTATTTTCGTTCGATATAAAGAAACAACATCGTCATTTTCAAGAGTCAATTCTGACTCTATTGAAATTTTAGAGTTATTCATTGAAGTATTTACATTTTTCTTACTCCATAAAACAGCAGCATTTACGCCACCAAAGCCACTCAACAACTTCACAACGGAGTTTTTGTCAGTAGTTCGTTTTTCATGACTAATATTTACAGCATACGAAGTACCTTGAGTTTCATATCCTTTAGTAGGCAACAATATACCCTGCTCTACTGAATGCAAAGTTAGAATGGTTTCCAACAAGCCTGCGGCCCCCATTGCATGTCCATAATACCCTTTCAAAGCACTTACTGGCACATCATCACAACCAGCACGGTGAATAGCGATTGATTCCATTTCATCATTATACAAGGTTCCCGTTCCGTGTACCGAAAGACACGCCCAGTCTTTTGAATTTACGATGGTTTGCATATCTTGCAAACAACGCAAACTTCCTTCACCTGTACGCGACGGACCCGAAATATGATTGGCATCATTATGAACACTTCCACCCAAAAGATTCCAAGTTCCTGAAGTTGTATTTTTATTAGTCAACACCATAGTCGCTACAGCTTCACCAATATTTAAGCCATCACGATTAGCATCATAAGGTTTGCATGTTTTTTTTGACAAAGCTTTAAACGATTGAAAACCACTTACAACAAACTCACTTTGAACATCGCAACCAATAACAATTGCCGAATCATATTGATAAGCATTCAATAAACGATAAGCCACTACCTGAGCACTTACTCCAGAGGTACACGCGGTTGATACCACTATAGGAGATACCTGATTATCAAAATATCGAGCCACTTTCGAAGCCGACTCCCACAAACTATTCCAAATATTACCTTTAGTAGTTGAAAGTATAAAAATACACTTATCCGAATCGACCTTTATATTAGATTTTCGAATAGCTACTTCGGCACATTCAATACATAAACTTTCGAAAGGAGAATAGTTTTTTCTTATTTCAATCTTATCAAAAAAAGAAGCTATCAGAGGTTCAACCAAAGTCTGTCCATGAACCTTATCGTGCCATTTAAGCATAGACTTTCCTTCTAATATTGCTTGAATATTAGCGTCAACACCTATCCCTAAAGGTGTAATAATATGGTCACTTACTAATTGAATCATGCTTCTTCTTTCCAAAATCTATAATACTGAAACCATTGATGAGGATACAAATTTAGTATTTGTTCCATATTTTTGATATAAGAATCCAACAAGAAACGCATATATTCTTGTCGATTCATAGTTTCGGGCTTTCCATCCGACAATTTACGGATATACAACGTATAGCGATTACCTTTTTCTTTCATCATATACATCGTCACCACAGAGACATCTTCAGCCGCTGCTACGCGATAAGGACCTTCAGGAAAATCAGCCTCTTGTCCGAGCAAATTAGCAGAAATGGATTTTTGATTATAAAACAAACGATCGCCATGAATAGAGAGAATTTCGCCGCGACTTAAAATTTCATGCATTTCAAACACATGACTACCATCCATTTGCATGGGTAATATATGCAAATTCATTTGTTCAAACATACGCTCTCGATTTTTATGAACGGTCTCGGTATCTCCTAAATAAAGCAATACATACATAGGCTTTTTACTTTTGAAAGTATAACCCGCCAATTCTTGATTACCCACATGAGATGACAAAACGACACATCCACGTTTATCCTCTAAGATCGATAAATCACCATCAATTTTGATTTCAAAAATCTTGCCAGCGTAAGCCGAAAAACGGTCCATAACGACCATTCCGAACCAAAAATAACTTACGTATAAATGCCAGCACGACGAGATAAATCCTTTATTTTGTCGTTTTCTCCAATAATAAAAAATGCCTCTACGACCTTCTTTTTGAAACAAGATATAGCCCAAAATCCAGACAGCGATTATAGGAGACAACCACCAAGGATTGATATATTTAAAAATAACGATTAAACTTTCCTGCATCCATCGTGAACCTCCAGTTTTACCCGTCCACGCTTTTTCTTTTTTATTAATCATCAAGTATTAAATCTTTGATTTCAACCATACCATAAGTTTCTCAATATCTTCATAGAATGGAGTATCCTCGATGATGGTTGGGGTAAGACTTCTAATTTCTTTATAAGCTTGAGAAGTAGCCTCAGAGAGCAAATCTTTTTTATTTAAGCAATCGGTTGCTTGAGCCAACGCCATGAATAAGATACTCATCACTTGATAAGCATTTTCAATAACTTGTCCGCACAATTCTGCCGTATTACTACCCATACTTACGATATCCTGATTATCATTATTATTAGGAATACTATGCACATAATTAGGCATAGCAAGAGTTTGACTCTCTGCTGTAGTAGAAGTTGCCGTAAATTGACAAGCTTGCATACCATAATTTAAACCAAGAGTCCCCATATTTAGGAACGGAGGTAGAATTCCATTTATACGGTCGTGAAACAAGTAATTTAATTGACGTTCAGCCGTCATTGTAAGACGAACCAAAGCGATTTTTACTTTATCCTCTTCCAAAGAAATATAATCGCCATGAAAATTTCCTCCATGATAAACGTTTTGAGTTATAGGATCCACGATAGGATTATCGCTAGCACAATTCAATTCCTCATCGATAATACGATGAGCATTTTCTAACGTTTCTAAAATAGGACCAAGAATTTGAGGGGTACAACGTAGAGAATAATATGCTTGTACCTTATGTTTAAACACTTTTTCTTTATGAGCACCATCATAAAGTTCATGTTCGCGTTTAACGAAACACTTACTAGAAGCAGCCATTTCACGCATTTGACTAGCGATTTCAATCTGACCTTCATGATTTCGACAATCATTCAAAACTGCCGACATCATATCATCGTAAGACGACGCTATTTCATTCATCCAAACGCTACTTAAAACAGCCAAACGCAATAAATTTTCGGCATGAATTTGGTTGATTGCTGCAATACCAGTCATAACAGAAGTCCCATTAGTAATACTCAAACCTTCACGAATATAAATAGCCATTGGTTTAAGATTAAGTTGCTTTAAAACCACAGAAGTCGGACACCATTCATTTTTATAATGAACCTTTCCTTCACCTATAAGTGTTAAAGCAATATGAGCCAACTGCACCAAATCGCCACTTGCCCCTACACTACCATGTTTAGGAATAAATGGGACTATACGATTATTAATAAATGCTTGAAGCAATTCTACAACTTCGCGATGAATACCAGATTTAGCTTGAGCAAAAACACCAATACGAGCAATCATAGCTGCGAGTACGCAATCATCGGGAAGGGGGTCTCCTACTCCAGTAGAGTGACTGCGAATGATATTATATTGCAAATCTTTCAAATGAGCATCTTCTACACGCCATTGAGCCATTGGACCGAACCCTGTATTGATGCCATATATAATTTTCTTTGAAGCAAATTTTTTCAAAAATTCAAAACACTCCTCAATATTAGTCATTGTCTCGTTTGAGACTTTCACATTTCCACCATGAAATACAACATTACGAATTTGTTCTATTGAGAATTCCATATTCTATTATAAATTATTTTTTATCATTTTATTGGTTAATGATGAGCGATGATATCCTCCATCATTATAAATAGTTTGCATAGTAACAAAACGCGTATAATCACTAAAAAGCATCACACAAAGTTCGGCACACGACTGAGCAGTGGCATTTCCCAAAGGAGACATCATATCCGTCAATTTCGAAAAACGTTCAACCCTGTTATACTGACTTCCCGCTTTGGTTGGTGTAGGCGATTGAGAAACCGCATTTATACGCACATTATTTTCTTCGCCATAAATGCCACCAAAATTACGAACCACCGATTCCAACATGGCTTTAGCATCACTCATATCGTTGTAACCAAAAACATACCTATCAGAAGCTATGTAAGTTAACGTCACCACCGAACCTCCGTCTGCTATTGCCCCTAATTGTTTAGCTACTTTCAAACATTTATGCAACGACAATGCCGACACATCAATAGTTTGATGAAAGTAACTATAATTAGTCTCATCGTATTGACGATGGCGACGCAAATTTTGAGACATAGCAACCGCATGCAAAATAAAATCGATCTTTCCTCCCAACAAGTGTTGAGTATTGATTAATAACTGTTTAATATCATTTTCATCAGAGGCATCACAAGCCATCACTGGCACATTCCACTCCGATGCAATCTCCGAAATTTCACCCAATTGAATAGCACTTTCGGTATTCGTTAAAACAATATTAGCCCCTTCTTCCAAACATTTTTGAGCCACAAAATAGGCTAAAGACTGACGATTAACCAATCCAAAAATCAAACCTTTTTTACCCGATAATATATTATGACTCATATTTTATTTATTACCAATCGACTTTTTTTGTTCTATAACAATACGTTTTTCTTTTTTTGAAAAAGTTATGTTAACAATAAATTTCAAAAATCCGTCTTGAGAGAAATTATAACCTATTTATATTCACAAAATTAACAGGGCACAAAGTTATCTATTTTTTTCTAATTAAATAAAGATATTTTAAATTATGTTAAAACCATTTTCTAAATAAATTTTCATTTATAAATCAAAAAAAAAGTTAAACAATCGTACTAAACATTTTATTCCAATCCAAGCTAAAAATTATTTATTATTTTTGCTACTGAACAACAATATTATAGCATATTTTTTTTACGAGAAAGTCAAATTAACCATTCATATTAAAAGGGGAAAAACACATTAAGTTATCAATAAAAACAAAGTAAAACGTGAAATAGAATACAATTGTCAAATCAATCCTATCATGAAAAATAAATTATTAATTCTAAAACAAATATTTGCTATCGCCATACTAGTAACTTTATTTGCCTGTAAAAATAAATCTTCAAATACAAGTGATAATGGTAACAAAGACTATACAGAAAATTATATACCTAAAATTTCTATTAACGAGAGCGGATATGACCAAAAACTTTCTACAGACAAAGACTCCGATAATGTTGTGATGGGTGATAGTACCTATTGGGAAAATACCAATTTCAACACCATAGTTACTGTAGTTTATTCAGGAAAAACAGCAGAGGTATTAACTTCAAATACTGATATTAAGTCGTATGTTATGAATGCCGATGTTGCTCTCGACTTAACCGATGTCGGTAACGTTGAGATTATTACCAGTGGAGCCAGCGAAGACGGTCAGCTCAAAATATATGGCAATTCAGCTATTAAACTTACAATGAATGGTTTGAAACTCCAATCGGCTAAAAGTGCAGCGATTAATGTACAAAACGAATCAATGCTTTATCTACACCTCAATAATGGCACCCAAAATTATATCTGTGATGCCCAATCACAAACTAACGAGACATATTACAAACAAGGTGTTACTATTTCGAAAGAAAAACGTAATGGAGCGCTCTATTGTAAAGGCTCTATGGCGATAAGCGGAAGTGGATTTCTTGAATTAGATGGTAAAAAAAAGCATGGTATATCAGTCAAGGGTTCAGCAACCATCAGACCTGGTGTTACAATTGCCATAAATGATGCTACAGACAATTGTATCAAAGCCAAAAACATAACCATATTAGGAGGTTATATATGGGCAAAGACATCTGCCGATGCAGGTAAGTGTATCAGTTCCAATGGTAACACGACCATCAAAGGCGGTCAAATAAAACTATACACAAGTGGAGGTTCGGTATTCAATGCCAAAAAGAAAGACACTTCCTCGCCTGCTGGAATAAAAGTCGATGGAAACATGGTTATTTCTGGAGGTAAAATACTCTGTGTTAGTACTGGAGATGGAGGCAAAGGCATTAATGTAGATGGCCATCTGACCATTAACGCTGGCACCATTGATGTAGCAACAACAGGGAGTAAATGCCTATACGATGCAGAACTTGACCTTGACACTTCACCCAAAGGAATAAAAGCAGATGGCGAAATCATCATCAATGGAGGGTTGCTTAACATCCAAGTTACAGGTAAAAGTGAAGGTTCGGAAGGACTTGAAAGTAAGTCTAAAATTACCATAAACGAAGGAGAAGTGATAGTTCATGCCTATAATGATGCCATCAATTTAGGGAGCGACAATCCTATAGGTATAGAAATAAATGGAGGTAAAATCTATGCCATTTCCGACAATAACGATGGCATTGATTCTAATAATAAGTTATGGATAAATGGGGGTCTTGTGATAGCATCTGGGGCTTCTGGGTATGAAAACGGTATAGATTGTGACGACAAAGACAACTTTATCGTTAAAGGAGGAACCCTGATAGGCACTGGAAGCGAAGCCATAGCCATCTCTAATTCATGCACTCAAAAGGCACTAATTTGTAATGATATTTCTGTACAGGCAGGCGAATTACTTGTTGTTATTGATGAAACTGGAAAACCTATTTTAAAATACGAGATGCCGAGAACAATAAACGATTTGGTTCTTTTTTTCTCATCACCCGACATCAAATCAGGAACATCATATACCGTTTATAGAGGAGGTTCGTTAAAAAACAATACTATTCGTTGGAAAGGTTGGTTTGATGATGGTTATTACACAACAGGAACAAAATTAGGAACATATATTCCTGATAGTACAACTACCATAGTAAAAGGAATCGATCGAAGCAAATAACCTAAAAAGTAGGATCATTAGTCTGTTCTTATTATTAGGCAAACAAACGATCTATTCATTTTGGTTAACTATGTTATTGTTTTTAATATATTTGTAAAAAAAAATCATGGAAAGTAAAATAGAAAAAGCCAAAGCCCTATTTAAAAGTGGATTTAATTGTTCACAATCGGTATTTGCGACTTACGCACCCGACTATGGTATAGATGAAAAAACAGCTTTAAGAATGTCTGCCAGTTTTGGTGGAGGCATAGGACGAATGCGCCAAACTTGTGGAGCCGCATGTGGATTATTTATGCTTGCAGGATTAGAGAACGGTTCTACCACAGAACATGATGCCGAAGGTAAAGAAAACAATTACAAACTCGTACAACAATTAGCCGAGAAATTTAAAGAAATCAATGGTTCTTGTATTTGTTCGGAGTTGTTAGGATTAGAAGTTAACTCCCCTATTTCGCCCAAACCAGAAGCTCGAACTGAACAATATTTCAAAAAGCGTCCATGTCCCCTTTTAGTAGAGAGTGCCGCACAAATTTGGGAAGATTTTCAAAAACAAAAAAAATGATTACATACATTCTATACACTATCATCATTCTATTTTTTGTATTCGGAATAGTGGGTTGTATATTACCAGCCATTCCGGGACCTCCTTTATGTTATATAGCCTTATTAATTGCCCATTTCGGTCATATTACCACATTTTCATACACTTTTTTAGGTGTCTGGTTGCTCGTTGTAATTGTAATACAAGTCTTAGACTTTCTCATCCCGAGTTGGGGAACTAAAAAATATGGAGGTTCAAAATTAGGAGCATGGGGCAGTTTTATAGGCACCATCGTAGGGACACTATTTTTTTCACCACTTGGTATAATCTTAGGTCCTTTTTTGGGAGCAATCATAGGAGAATTACTTTCTCAAAAAGACCTTGATACCGCTATTAAAGCAGGGTTTGGGTCCTTTATAGGTTTTTTCTTTAGCACCATTTTAAAGCTCATTGCTTGTGGAACTATGGTGTATTCACTAATAACAAACTAATAAATAAGGGTAAAAACAGAAAAAATCAGGCTTTTACTTTCTCTTTTTTATTAAGAGATTTATATATCAAATATACACCCCAAATCACCAATGGTAAACTCAACCATTGACCCATATTAAAGAGCATATCCTGTTCGAAATCAGATTGGTTATTTTTAATAAATTCAATTAAAATACGAGATAAGAAAACGATGACTAAGAACACACCGAAAATAAACCCTTCGCGTTGTTTAGCATTGGTTTTCCAATACATATATAATGTGGTTATAAATGCCACAATACAATACAACATTTCATAAATTTGAGTTGGATGACAAGGCACGGTTTGACCATCACGAACAAAAATGAATCCCCAAGGTAAATCGGTAGGAATACCATAAATTTCAGAATTCATCAGATTTCCGAAACGGATACAACAACCACAAATGGCGGTTGGAATTACCACCCTATCCATCATCCAATAAAAACTTTGTTTTACCACTTTTCGTGAAAAATAAAACATTACCGTAAAAATTCCAATTGCACCACCATGACTTGAGAGTCCCCCTTGATGTACGTACAAGACTTCTATTAAATGTTTAGAATAATAATCCCAATCATAAAAAAAGCAATGTCCCAAACGTGCTCCAATAACGGTACCAATAAGCATATACATAAAGAAGTTATCAGCAACATCATCTTTATAACCATCGTTGCGGAAAATACGACGAATCACCTCGTAACCCACCATAAATCCGATGGCCCACATAAGACCATACCAACGGACTTCATTTCCAAATAAAGATAAATTTCCAATATGAATTTCTGGAATAGTAAATATAGCAGGATCTACGTCCCACACAACTGATAGCAACATAATATATGCAATAAAATTTAATAAAAGACGCTCCTACAACATCCAATAGAAAACGCATAGGAACATAAACTACAAAACGCATTCCCATTTTTTAGGAAATGCGTTTATAGAAATATTTTAAATATTTTTACCGTGACAATTTTTATATTTTTTACCACTACCACAAGGGCAAGGATCGTTACGACCGATTTTCTTTTCTACGCGAACAGGTTCAATATGTTGTTCTCGCCTATTAGAGATATTTTCACTTCTACCCATACGCATATTACCATAATCGGTACGAGGGGCTTGAGGAGCAGCTTCTTTTACCTGATCAGGTTCGCGTTGAAGAATTTGAGCGCGAGACAATACCGATACCACTTTTTTATTCATAGTATCAATCATTGTTCTAAACAAGTTAAACGATTCCAATTTATAAATCAAAAGAGGATCTTTTTGCTCGTAAGTAGCATTTTGAACCGAATGTCTCAATTCGTCCAATTCACGTAAGTGTTCCTTCCAAACCTCATCAATAGAAAGCAATAAAACGGCCTTCTCTAATTCAGTTACCAAAGCCTTCGATTCAGTTTCATACGCCAATTTTAAATTAACAGGGATATTAAAACCTCTTCTACCATCGGTAATTGGAACCAAGATTTTTTCATACATATCCCCCTGTTTTTCATACACTTGTTTGATAACAGGATTAGCGACTTCTGCCAATCGATCTACTTTACGTTTAAACGAAGCAATAGCCAACGAGAACAATTCATCAGCAATTTCACTTTCTTTTTTCGAGCGTAAATCAGATTCATCAAAAGGCGATTCAATAGCACAATAAGTCATTAATTCATTATTTAAATAAGTACTATCGTAACCCGACTCACTTACCAAATTAGAAATGATATCATCATACATATTTACAATATCTACGCCAATACGTTCGCCCATCAAAGCATGACGACGTTTAGTGTAAATCACTTCACGTTGAGAATTCATAACGTCATCATATTCCAATAAACGTTTACGAATACCGAAGTTATTTTCTTCAACTTTCTTTTGAGCTCTTTCGATAGATTTTGAAATCATTGAATTTTCGATCACCTCACCATCTTGAAGTCCCATTCGGTCCATCACTTTAACGATACGTTCAGAACCAAACAAACGCATTAGTTCGTCTTCGAGAGAAACGAAAAATACCGAAGAACCTGGGTCACCTTGACGACCAGCACGACCACGCAACTGGCGATCGACACGACGAGATTCGTGACGTTCGGTACCAATAATGGCCAAACCTCCGGCCTCTTTTACTTCCTTACTCAACTTAATATCGGTACCACGACCAGCCATATTAGTAGCAATAGTTACGGTTCCCGACAAACCAGCTTCAGCAACTATTTCTGCTTCACGTTGGTGCAATTTAGCATTCAACACATTATGTTTAATCTTACGTAGAGTAAGCATACGGCTCAACAATTCAGAAACTTCCACCGAAGTTGTACCCACCAACACAGGACGACCTGCCTCGTGCAAGCGAACAATTTCTTCGATAACAGCCGTATATTTTTCGCGTTTAGTCTTATACAAACGATCTTCCATATCGACACGAGCGATAGGACGATTGGTAGGAATAATTACCACATCAAGTTTATAAATATTCCAAAACTCACCAGCTTCTGTTTCTGCAGTACCAGTCATACCAGCAAGTTTGTTATACATACGGAAGAAGTTTTGCAAAGTAATGGTAGCGAACGTTTGAGTTGCCGCTTCCACTTTTACATTTTCTTTAGCTTCGATAGCTTGATGCAAACCATCCGAGTAACGACGGCCTTCCATGATACGACCCGTCTGTTCATCAACGATTTTTACCTTATTATCAAGCACGACATACTCAACTTCTTTTTCAAACAACGTATAAGCCTTGAGCAATTGAGTTACCGTATGTAAACGTTCCGATTTAATCGCGTAGTTTTGATTTATCTCATCTCTTTTAGCTGTTTTTTCTTCGAGAGACAACGATGAATCGCCCTCTACTTCAGACAATTCAGAAGCGATATCTGGCAAAATAAAGAATTGAGAGTCCTCCGCCCATTGAGAAAGCGTTTCGATACCTCTATCAGTAAGTTCGATGCTTCGATTTTTTTCATCAATAACAAAATATAGCGGGTCGGTAGCGATGTGCATATTTTTGTTACTTTCTGCCATATAAAACTCTTCTGTTTTAAGCATCAAAGCCTTAACACCACTTTCGCTCAAGAATTTGATAAGAGGTGTGTTTTTAGGAAGACCTTTATACGAGCGGAACAAACTCAAAGCTCCTTCTTCGCGTTCTTTTTCGTCGGCAGATTTCAATTTAGTTTTAGCTTCAGAAAGAAATTTAGTAGCCAATTCACGTTGAGCTTTCACCAAACGTTCAACACTTGGTTTAAACACATCATATAATTGATCTTCACCCTTTGCAACAGGACCAGAAATGATTAAAGGAGTACGAGCATCATCGATTAAAACCGAGTCCACCTCATCGACGATAGCGAAATTGTGTTCACGTTGCACCAATTCGTCTGGACTCATTGCCATATTATCACGCAAATAGTCGAAACCAAATTCGTTATTAGTACCAAACGTAATATCACATTGATAAGCCTTACGGCGTTCATTTGAGTTGGGACGATGTTTATCAATACAATCGACGCTTAATCCATGAAATTGGTAAAGAGGTCCCATCCATTCAGAGTCACGTTTTGACAAATAATCATTAACAGTAACTACATGTACACCATTACCACTCAAAGCATTCAAGAAAACAGGAAGTGTTGCCACCAAAGTTTTACCTTCACCTGTTGCCATTTCGGCAATTTTACCTTTATGAAGCACTACACCACCAAATAATTGTACGTCGTAGTGAACCATATCCCAAGTAATTTCATTACCACCGGCAATCCAAGAATGCTTATAAATAGCCTTATCGCCATCAATAGTTACGAAATCGTGAGCAGCAGCTAAGTCTCTATCAAATTGAGTAGCCGTTACTTCGACGGTTTCATTTTCAGCAAAACGACGAGCAGTATCTTTAATAATAGCGAAAGCTTCAGGCAGAATTTGATCCAGTTTTTCTTCTGTCTTCTTAATAATTTCTTTTTTCAACGAATCGATTTCGTCGTACATTTTTTCGCGTTCATCGACAGGCGTTTTTTCGATTGCTGCTTTCAACTCATCGATACGAGCATTTTCTTTAGCCACATTAGAGCGAATAGCCTCTTTTAATGCTTGCGATTTGGCACGAAGATCATCATTACTTATATTTTTCAAGCCTTCGTAAACTTCTTTTATTTTGTTTACATAAGGCATAATTTCTTTCATATCGCGTTGCGACTTGCTACCAAAAATTTTGGTAAGAATGTCATTGAAACCCATTTTTTCTTGATTCTATACTTATTTATATATAATATTTTTTCACAAAAGTAATAAAAAAGATACGTTAACCAAATAGCAAAAGCATTTTTTGCAGCGATATTTATTTAGTCATATCTATTCTTATAATTTACTCTTTCATCAAGGTTTCTTCAATCACACGAGGATAATATTCATACTCAAGAGCATGAATACGATGTGCTAAAGAGTCGGGAGTATCGTCAGGTTTCACTTCACATTTTGCTTGAAAAATAACTTCTCCCTCATCATATTTATCATTAGTATAATGAATAGTGATACCACTTTCTTTTTCTTTAGCTTCGATAACAGCCTCATGAACACGATTACCATACATACCTTTACCTCCGAATTTAGGTAAAAGAGACGGATGAATATTCACCATTTTATGATTATATTTTTCGGTTACGTTATCAGGAATACGAACCAAATAACCTGCCAACACCACGAAATCAATCTTATAAAATTCCAATACGCGAAGTAAGGCATCCGTATTCATAACATCCTTACGGGAAATGGTAACCGAAGGAATTCCTAATTGTTTAGCACGTTCGTGTACGTACGCATCAGCGTTATTAGAGATAATAATTTTTACACTAACAGCATCGTTATTAACGAAATATTTGGCAATATTTTCAGCATTTGTACCCGAGCCCGATGCTAAAATTGCAAGATTTTTTGTCATTATGTGAATTTTTTGATATTTTTTATTACCTTTTTGATATTTTTATTTCTATTTAATACATTAAGTATCAACACTTTACAAAAGTAAAAAAGCATTTTTAACTTACAAAATTTTCAAATTAAAAAAATAACTCCTTACTTTGCAGTGCAAATTTAAACAAAATTTATTATTAACTAAAATTGAAAAATTATGTCTGACGTTTTCTCAAAAGTACAAACTATCATCGTTAGCAAACTAGGAGTTGAAGAATCAGAAGTTACAATGGAAGCTAATTTCCAAAGCGACCTTGGAGCAGATTCTCTTGATACAGTAGAATTGATTATGGAATTTGAAAAAGAATTTGGTGTAACAATTCCAGATGACAAAGCTCAAGAAATTCAAACTGTAAGTGATGCAGTAGCTTTCATTGAAGCAAATGCACAATAAACCAAACTAAAAATGAAACTAAAAAGAGTAGTAGTAACAGGTTTAGGTGCTATAACTCCGATAGGTAATAGCGTCCCAGAATATTGGGACGCTTTAGTTAATGGAGTAAGCGGAGCCAAACCGATTACTAATTTTGATGCGAGCAAGTCGAAAGTTCAATTTGCTTGTGAAGTAAAAGGCTTCAATCCAGAAGACTTTATCGAGAAAAAAGAGTTAAGAAAGCTCGACCGTTTTTCACAATTTGCTGTTGCTGTTGCGGCCGAAGCAATGAAAGATTCTAACCTCAACCTTGAGCAAGAAAATCTTGACAAAATCGGTGTTATATGGGGATCTGGTGTAGGTGGACTACGTTCGTTCGAATCAGAAGTTATCGATTTTGCAAAAGGAGACGGAACACCTCGTTACAATCCTTTCTTTATTCCGAAAATGATTTGTGATATTGCCGCAGGGCATATATCTATCAAATATGGGTTACGTGGTGTAAACTATGGAACCGTAGCTGCGTGTGCTTCTTCATCAGTAGCAATTTCAGACGCATTTAACCAAATACGTTTAGGTAAAAACACCGTTATCATTACTGGAGGTTCAGAAGCCGCAGTTGTTGAATGTGGTATAGGAGGTTTTGCCTCAATGCATGCCCTATCCACCCGTAACGATAGTCCAGAAACAGCTTCTCGCCCATTCAGCAAATCAAGAGATGGATTTGTAGCAGGCGAAGGAGCTGGTTGTCTTGTTCTGGAAGAGTTAGAACATGCCATTGCTCGTGGTGCTAAAATTTATGCAGAAGTAGTAGGTTCGGGTCTTTCAGGAGATGCTTACCACCTAACCGCTTCACATCCTGAAGGCTTAGGAGCTAAAACTTCGATGCTAAATGCTCTTGAAGATGCTGAAATGGATCCTAAAGAAGTTGATTACATCAACACTCATGGTACTTCTACACCAATTGGAGACGTATCGGAAGTAAAAGCTATCCAGGCTGTATTTGGCGACCATGCATACGATATGAACATCAGTTCAACCAAATCGATGACAGGTCACTTGCTTGGAGCTGCAGGAGCCATAGAAGCTATTGCGTCAATAAAATCGATAGAAAAAGGAATTGTTCCACCAACTATCAATCACGCAGAAGACGATGTTGATGAGGTATTTGATGCAAAACTCAATTTTACCTTCAATGTTGCTCAAAAACGTGATATCAAAGTTGCCCTATCCAATACCTTTGGCTTTGGAGGACACAATGCCACTTTGATATTTAAAAAATTTATTGACTAATAAATGAAAAATCCTTTCCAAAATATTAAGTTCTTGTTTAATCGACGAGAACTTAATATTTATAAAAAATTATTGGGTTTTTCTCCCCATAATTTAGAGTACTACCGTTTGGCATTCTCACATAGTTCTTTGGTTGTTAATACCAAAAAAACGCCAGATAACGAACGACTTGAATTTCTTGGAGATGCTATTTTATCGGCTATTGTAGCTAGCGAGCTCTATATACGATACAATAACAAAACCGAAGGAGAACTTACCAAGTTACGTTCCTTAATTGTTAGAAGAGATACCCTAAACGCAGTAGCCGAGAAACTTGAGCTAGAAAAGTACCTCCATCACACCATAACGGCGTCGCACCGACATAACAATATTTATGGTAATGCTTTTGAGGCTCTTGTAGGAGCCATTTTTCTTGACAAAGGATATGAAACCACTCGAAAATGTATTTGCAATAAAATACTTTTCCCGTATTTAAATCTTGAAGAATTAACCAAACAAAATCTCAATTACAAAGAAATTTTGTTGCAATGGTCTCAAAAAAGCAAAAAAGCAATTGTTTATGAAATGATTGACTTTAAATACGATAATGCCAACACTCCTTTATTTAAAAGTAAAGTTATTATTGAAGGAGAGGAAAAAGGCGTCGGTTCTGGTTTTACTAAAAAAGAATCAGAACAACAAGCGGCAAGAGAGGCCATTATACATTTAAAAGAAGAAGGACGAATTCAAAAAAGTCTATCTAAAAACATTGAATAACTTAAAAACATAAAATATGGAAAAATGTCCACATCTTGGGAAATTGGTGTTTGAACAAGCAAAAAAATATGGCGAAAAAATTGCTTTAAGATACAGAAATAACGAATTAAAAAAATGGGAAAGTGTATCTTGGAATCAATTTGCAGAAGATGTTAAACTTTTAGCCAAAGCTTTTCTTGATTTAGGCATAAAAAAACAAGAAAACGTTGCCATGTTTTCGCAAAACCGTTATGAACTTGTAGCATCAGACTTTGCTCTACAAACCATTCATGGGGTTGCAGTACCAATGTATGCAACTAGTTCGGTTGATCAAGTTTTATACTTTGTTGAAGATGCTGAAATCAAATTCTTAATAGCTGGAGACCAACTACAATACGATGTAGCAATGGAAGTTTTGAAAAAATCTAATCACTTAAAAACCATCATTGCTGTATCAGAAAACATCGACTTAAGAGGAAACGTAGATGCTATTCGCTATAAATGTTTAATGGAAAAAGCCAAAAATCTTTCCAATGATGATGATGTACAAGAATGCCTTGACACCTTATCATTTGACGATTTAGCTACCATTATCTATACTTCAGGAACTACTGGTGTATCTAAAGGTGTAATGATAACTCATAGCAATTACGACGAAGCCATGCGAATTCACGATATACGTGTTGACTGCGTAAACGAACAAGATGTTTCTATCGC
>Ga0247610_10001391_pt1 | contig 30169 bp, 56 predicted proteins | sample 174DNAGHGhighgp2_FD_193483 | JGI IMG/M metagenome (GOLD analysis project Ga0247610, IMG submission 193483) | Sheep rumen microbial communities from Palmerston North, Manawatu-Wanganui, New Zealand - 1742 DNA GHGhigh gp2 | ecosystem: Host-associated > Mammals > Digestive system > Stomach > Rumen...
CCTACTGGCCGTCTCGGCCTTTACAAGTACATGGACATGGACGACGTGATTAAGGCTGCATTGGTCGATGACAGATTGATTACGGAACATCCTGCCGAACCTGGTTGCATCTTTGGTTCAGTCTAACGATTGGATTTAAAAAGGCCGCCTTAATTGGCGGTCTTTTTATATGGTTAGTCAACTAAAGCGTTCACTGAAACAGTGTTCTCATGAGCATATCCCGTTTCTTCTCGGATTCTTCGTCCTTCACCCACTTGCCGTTGGAGTCCTGAATGAATACCTCGGCCATTTCCTCCGACAGAGGGCTAGCAACTGGTCGCATTGTGCAGGACATCCGCCCGCTAGATAACCCGAGCGGGTCGTAAGGGTCGTACTCGCTGGTTGTATCTGGGGTATCACGGTGGCCTAGTATCTCATCGTAAAAGTCGGAATTGGTAGACATATCTTATATATGGTCAAGGGGATATTTGTGCTTGCGCTTGTGTGGTCCGAGGATAAAAGAATGCCAACTGGATTCGATTGATTTCAGTTTCTTCTTTATGTTGAAAATGTATATCGACATGACTACAAGCAATATGAGCGAAATCGTAGAGACTGCTGCCAGATAAGTCATGAGTGCGAACGGGTCTATTGAAATGATATCCATCGTGGGCTCCTTTGGTTGTCTGGTTTAGTTTAAGTAGAATATAGTTATTATTTTGTAAAATGTCAATGAATTTCGGCGGTTTGACTTGACAAAAAAGATTTAAAAGACTATATTTTGAAAAAACAAAACTCAACAAAAGGCATTACATGACCAAAAAGAAACAATCCAACGAAAAGATTCGTCCAGAAACAAAGTCTAAACCGAAATACGCCAACCTGTTGAAGCGGGCTCTCGTGGCCAAAAAGAAGCCGTATAAGGCTGAATTGAAGGTGGACGCTGATGATGAAAAGAAAGATGAAGCGGAATTGTGCGACTGCGCTCCAGAAGAAGATTTGACTGATGTCGAATCCCCCAAGGAAGCTGAACCCAAATCCCTCTTCGGGTATAAGTTTCATGAAGTAAAGCCTATTACAAAGAAGTACGAAGGCATTAAGGATAATGTTGTCGTGTTCAGTGGCGGCTTGGACAGTACGCTGATTCTTGTTGACTTGCTCGAAAAGGGTATCAAGCCTAAGTTGCTTACCTTCCGTTGCGAACAGTTTGGTACTAACCGTCATTTCCTCTCGGAAGTTGCCGCACAGGAAAAGATTCTTGAATTTCTTGCAAAGAAGTATGACTATGAACCGCAGCGTGATTATATCAAGCTCGCCGGCGAAATGATTAACTGGAACGGTTCCGAACCTTCCTTATTCCAGCAGCCGTTTATGGCCTCTATGGTATCCATCTGTGGAAGAAGCAACTCCTGCTTCCACTTCGGCTACCATAAGGGCGACGACTTCTGGAACTGGTCCCACAATATCCTTGCAGCACAGGAACACCTCTTGACCGTTGTTGGGCAGAAGAACATCATGTTCAGCTATCCCCTGCAGTTCTTGACCAAGGCGGATATCATCCGTAACCTGAACTACCGTCACTTCCCTATCGAGCTGTGTACATTCTGTTACAACCCGACCTACAAGGGAAGATGCGGACATTGCGTTGCCTGTCAGACCTACGAAAAGGCAACGTCGGAAATTGTCCACATGTCGGGCTCTGGCGCTGAGTTCTCCACCGAGCTGTACTACCCAGAAGGATTTATCGACAGTGTGAAGCATGCTTCTCGCTGGTAGAAAAGAGAAATAAGATGCGAACGATACTTAACACATATACAAACGGCAACCATATGGTGACCATCTACTCGGATGGCACCAAAATCAAGGAAACGCTCGACCCGATGGCCGACCATTTCACCTATGATTTTCCTGAGAACTTTGACATCAAGATTACCGACCAGTGCGACGGCGGATGCGTTTACTGCCATGAAAACTCTACGGTAAACGGAAAACATGGCGACCTCAGGGCGTTGGAACCGATGATTGCAACCCTTCATTCAGGAACCGAGTGTGCTATCGGCGGTGGCAACGCCTTGGCCCATCCTGAGCTCGTCTGGTTCCTTGAACGCTTGAAGGAACAGGGTGTTATCGCAAACATCACCATCAACCAGCGTCACCTGAAACCGTACAAGGAACTCATCTGCAAGATTGTAGGCGACGGTCTCGTTCACGGCATCGGCATATCGCTTACGGATTCCAGCAACAAGGAAGACTTCGACTTCATCGACACGCTCGGCGAAAATGTGGTAATCCATACCATTGCTGGCATCTTGACTGCGAAGGACCTCCCTGCATTGCGTGACCGAAAGGTGCTTATCCTTGGATACAAGGACTTGCGTCGTGGTCATGCCATGCTTGAAAAGCACCGTGATGAAATCCAGGCTAATATAAATTGGTTGAAATTCATGATGATGCGCTCGGTTCTGCCCTTTACGGTAATGTCGTTCGACTGCCTCGGTATAGAACAGTTGGACCCGAAGACGGCTCTCAATATCTCTGACAATGATTTCAATACGCTGTTCCAAGGTTCAGACACGGATGTTAAGGATGCTGACGGAAACATCACCTGTGCCACGATGTACATCGACGTTCCGAACATGCAAGTGGCCCGCATGAGCACCGCCGCTCTGGACAAGCGCTATCCGTTCACAGGCAAGGAAAACATTCATGACCTGCTTCAGGTCACAACCAAAGGATGGTAAAATGAAGACGATTAGAGAATCGGTTTTTGAAACGAACAGTTCGAGCTGTCATTCGTTCTGTATCACTACTGAACAAAAGTTCGACCCGAAGAGATATCCCCGCATCCTGGTATCTGGCAGCGGTGAATACGGCTGGTATGGCCCTGACGTGGAAACGCCTGACGACCACCTCGACTATGCTCTCGTGGCGGGCAAGTATATCTTCCACGAAGGCCTCCGTGAAAAGCTCCCTGCAATCCAGGAATACTTCGAAGAGCATGGCGTTATAGTCGATTTCGATTTCAAGGATGAACCGTCTGGTTACATCGACCACCAGAGCGCTCCTAGCGTAGACGAAGATAGCCGTCGCATTGGCAACATGCTTGACGACCCAGAGGAACTGTTCACCTTTGTGTTCAGCAGCTCTGTAATCTCCATGGGAAACGACAACGATTAGGGTAACTCTATGAGAACCATCAGGATGAAAGTATTCGAGACGAACTCCTCGTCCGAACACGCCTTCACTTATCCAGAGGGTACTGAACCTGCCATTCGAGAAAAGTCGGAGTTCCCGCTGCCCGACGAGAACGGATTGCTCGAAATCGAGCTGGATACGTTCTGGCAGTCCAGCAACTCCAAGTGCGACACTGAAGATGTCAAGAGGATTATTCAGTATCTCGCCGCCCAGTCTATCTTCTCCTGCCTTATCGAACGAAAGGTTGATAAGGACGGGAAGGTTAGCTATGTCGTGCGCCAGGATATCATGGAAAAGAACCGCAAGGATTTCCTTGACATCATCAATGATGTGTACGAGGAGTTTGGTCTTCCCGAGGTCAAGGACTACCGTTGCTATGCACTGACAGTGGATGGCGACAAGGTTATCATCGACGGCAATGAACCACAGGATTATCGAAACTGCGAGTATGACCCTGCTGACATGCCCCGTGATGAATACGATGACATGCTCAAACGGTTCCACGACGACAGCGATTATCCGAACTGTCCGAAGCTTGCTCATTACGTCGGCATTACGGGTAATTGTCTGACCAGTGACTCCTTTAGAAGTGCTATGACTTTCTTCGGTCCCGAGGATTGGCGAGAAGACCTGTACGAGAAGGAGCATGACATGCCGAGAGACCTTCTCAGAAAACGCATCACCCTAACATTCTATCACTCCTAAGAGGAATCAATGAAGAAAATCCTATTAGTGTTAATGTTGTTGGTCTCGATGGTGTCTGCCATCGAAGTTCCACCAATCCCCGCCAACACATTCGTTTACGACGGTGCTGGCATCATGTCCGCTAACCAGGTCTACCAGTTCAATGCGATTGCGTCTGACCTTGCCAGGAATGCCAAGTTCGGGCTGTCCGTGGCGACCTTCAAGACGATTGACGGCGAAGACCCAGTTCAATTCAGTTTGCGTGTGGCCCAGGAATGGGCAATCTGCAGCAAGGATTCGAACGAAGGTGTGTTCATCTATGTCGTCATGGAGCCGCACTATCGAGGCGTCCATGTAGGGTACGGCTCGGAGGGCTATCTTCCCGATGTACTCGTCGAACACATGCAGCAAACTTCCCTCATCCCTGCGTTGCAGAGCGGGGAGGGTGGACAGGGAATCATCAAGCTTGCAAGCATGATTGCCACGAAGGTCCAGCAAGAAAAGCAGGTGACGCTGACGGCTACTCTTGATACGGCGCAACTCGCTCCTGTCGAGAAAGAGTCTTCCCTCACAGCAACCCAATCAGTGATAGCGATTATCGCAGTAATCGTAATCTGTATTGTGCTCGGTCTTATCGAGGCGGTAACGGGTATTCCGTGCCTGAGCTTCCTTATCCTCATCCTGTCCTGTATGGGTAAAGGTGGCGGTGGTAGCAGTGGTGGCCGAGGCGGATTCGGTGGAGGTGGATTTGGCGGTGGCGGAAGTCACGGTGGCTGGTAACCCCTTGCCAAGTTTCCAATTAAATACTATATTTCAATAAAACCAAACAAAACCAAAAAAAGAGGTATAAAAATGTCTACGGGAAAAATCATCCTTATCGTAATCGCCCTGCTTGGCTTCTTCGGAGTGGCGGGCTTCATTGGCCAGTTCAACGGCATCCGCACCCTTGAAAACGGTGTGCAGATGAGCTGGGCTAACGTCGAAAACCAGTATCAGCGTCGTTATGACCTTATTCCGAACATCGTCGAAACGGTGAAGGGAGAGGCCAACTTCGAGAAGAGTACGCTCGCCGAAGTCATCGAAGCCCGCAGCCGCATGGGTGGCGTGATTAAGATGGACGAAAGCATGCTCGGTGACGAACGTGCAATGAAGAAGTTCCAGGAAGCACAGAACAGTCTCGGTGGCGCATTGCAGCGTCTCATGATGGTTACTGAAAACTACCCGAACTTGAAGGCTAATGCCGCTTTCCGTGACCTGCGTGTCGAACTTGAAGGATGCGAAAACCGTATCGCCGAAGCAAGACGCCAGTTCAACGTGGCCGTCAACAACCTGAACAACAAGGTGAGAACCTTCCCTGGTGTCTTTGTCGCTGGCTTCGCTGGTGTGACCCCGAAGGTGCCGTTCTCCTCTGTGTCTGGTGCTGATGTAGCCCCGACGGTTAAGTTCTAACAAGGGAACGGAAATGAGTATCTTCGAGCGACTTTGGGCGCATATCTGCGAGAACTTCACGACTTACAACGACCAAGTTCAGAAGGAAATTGTAATCAATGGGCTGACCTATGTGTTCAAGCGTGTGTCGCCCAATGAAATCTCACTGCAGGTATTCTCTGGTAATGACAGTAATGACTTTGGGGTAGTGTTCAGGAGTGTCGTGAACGACAAGGAACATTCCCCGTGCGTTACGGACAAGTATCCGCCTAAGGATAAGTACGAGTTCATCCATATCCAGGATGCCGTCGGGATGATTAGCACATCGTTGCTGGGCGACTACAAGGAATGGAAAGAAATGGAAATCGACTCGTGGCTTGCTGGGATGCTCCGCAACTACGAGAAGTTGACGAAGTGGAGGCTGTGGATTTCCACGAAGTTCAAGGAACTGGAATCATCCCTGTTAGAACCCGACTGGAACATCGTCGCCTACATGATTCGTGAATTCGAGAAGAAATCAGATGAAATCTTCGTTCTCCCTTCCAAGAAGGAACAGTAACGATTGCCCCGTCTCCGCACGATGGACTTGCGGAGTTAAATGAACGGATGCGTAACGGCAGGTGGCGGCCCAAAGCCTTGAAACCCTATGGACAAGCTGAAAACAAAGGCGGTGACGTACGCACCGACGCCGTGATGCGGGACACAATCGGGACACAATCGGGACATTTTTGTCCCGATTATTTTTACTTTTTACAAATCGGGACAATTTAACTATATTTTAAATATGAACGAATACAACTGGAAAAAATACTTTATTCCCCCATTTCACAACGATGCTATTTGTCTGGATACTATCTGGGATTCGGACGGAAACCGTATCAGCAGCTCTATGTCTGACGCTGCCTTCAAGGGAACAGCGGATGAACATTTCAAGGCTATCGTCAATGCGATGAACGCTATTATCAACGGCACGGAAATTCCGAAAAAGATGTCGTTTGGGCATCCTGAATACATAGGTTCCCAGACTGAATCCATGGTTAAGTTCAAGGCGAACGGCGAAGCTATTGACCTTGATGTCCGTGGATGGGGTTATCTCATTGGAAGGAAACATCTTGACTCGAACATGGCTGCAGCCATCCAGGACGACTTTGGAAAGTTCATCGTGGATTGCATTAACTTAATTAACTTGGATTAACTTAGGAGGGACTATGAAAGCTTCCATTCCAGAACTGGGTAAATTGCTTGCACAACAGACGGTTGCTCGAACTCGAAAAGTGAAATCGAGTTGGGCTTATGTAATCTGTAAGGATGGAAATATGCTTGTTCACGTTTCCTTGCTGGCCAAGGCCAAACACCTGAACCCCAAGAAACTTACCGTGGATGAATACGAAGCCGAACTCCATAAAATAGAGGTGCAAGATGAACAGTCAGACTATAACCGTACCAAACCAGAGAATTAGGCTGTACATCGAGGGCAAGTACCTGTGCGACCGCCTGTCAATAAACGAGTGGAACTCCCTGTTTAACAGATATACAGGCGATTCTCAATCGACTGTAATCGACCACTTGGAAGACACTGAGAACAATAGGGATTACGCTATAATCGAAACCACGCTGGATGCCGTTCTGTCTAAAGGTGCTATTATGGACTTGCAGTTCCTACGGGCGGTCGAAATCGATGGCAAATGGCAAACCAAGTGTCTTAAATCGGAGAAATTGATATGAACGAGTTGAAACGATATTCAATGAAACTTACTGATATGGGAATCCGTTCTGTGAACGACGAAGATGGACGCTGGTGCCGTTACGACGATGTCAAGAAGATTCTCAAACAGCTTACTAAGCAGAACGCCCGTCCTATGACGAACGAGGAATATGCCGCTGCTCTTGCTAAGCTGCAGAACGAGGCTAAAAGCTACAAGGCGCAAGCGAAAGCCGATGCGAAAACCATAAAGAGCCTCAGACAACAGTGTGTGCGTCTCCGTAACAGTGTGAATAAGGAAAGGACGCTCCGTGAGAAAGAAAATGGGGCTAGGTTATTGAAACCGTGCCTAACTTACGATGAGGTCGTAAAGAGAGAAGGTTAAGACAACAAGAAAGCCAGCGAGTTCTCGCTGGCTGTTTCATTTTACTTGGACAACTGTCAGGACGCTTTTCTTTCCTGAATGTTGAAGTGTTCCACCACCATATCCTGTGTGATATGGATTTCCTTGTGCTCGTTGTCTGGGCCCATGAACATTGCGTCATGAAGAAGTTCTTCGACGATTGAACGGAGGCCACGGGCTCCCGTGTGACGGTCGATGGTCAATCGGGCGATTTCCCCGAGAGCTTCATCGTCGAACGAGAGGGTGATGCCATCAAGTTCGAGCAGTTTGGTGTACTGCTTGATGATGGCGTTCTTCGGTTCGGTCAAGATGCGACGGAGGGCTTCTTCATCAAGTTCATCGAGTGCGACGGTAACGGGGAGTCGTCCGACGAGTTCAGGCATGAGGCCGAACTTCACGAGGTCATCGGGTTCGCACTTCTCGAACAGCTCACTAAGGCTCTTGGTTTCCTTCTTGTGGATTGTTGCACCAAACCCCATTCCACCTTCCTCTGTGCGTTCAGAAATGATTTCGTCGAGACCTTCGAACGCTCCACCGCAGATGAAGAGGATGTTCCTCGTGTCAATTGAAATAAGTTTCTGCTCGGGGTGCTTTCGTCCGCCCTGCGGATTGATTTTAGCCTCGGTTCCTTCAAGGAGTTTCAACAGGCCCTGCTGGACGCCTTCGCCCGAGACATCCCTTGTAATGGAGGGATTGGCGCTCTTCCTTGCAATCTTGTCGATTTCGTCGAGGAAGATGATACCGTGTTCGGCTTCCTTCTCATCCATGTTAGCGGCTTGGAGAAGCCTGGAAATGATGCTATCCACGTCTTCGCCCACATAGCCAGCTTCCGTCAGGACGGTTGCATCAGCGATGGCGAACGGAACATTGAGCATCTTTGCGATAGCCCTTGCAAGCATCGTCTTTCCACAGCCGGTCGGGCCTACGAGAAGGACATTGGACTTCTCGATTTCCACATCGTCGTCTGAGCGGATTTCGTTGTATTCCAGTCTCTTGTAATGGTTGTACACCGCAATGGAAAGGGCTTCCTTGGCCTTGTCCTGTCCGATGACGAACTGGTCGAGGTGTTCCTTAATCTTGTGCGGAGACGGGAGGTGCATCGCTTTCTTGCGAGCCTTCGGCTGTTGCTGTGCGGCGCCTCTTGACTCCATCATGCTGTTTGCGAGTTTCGCACAAGCGGAGCAGATGAACGCTTCCGTAGGGGGCATGCCACGTACGGCAAGGGTGTTTCCGTCAATCGGGTGTCCGCAGAAGCTGCAGACGGGGGTGTCATTTTGTGTAGGTCTTTTGTTGCTTGGCATGGTAATTCCTTTTGCTTGGATTTAATATACTATATTTTTTATCGGTTGGCAAGGGGGTTGGCAGAAAAAATAATTATCTGTATGTCTTGACGGATTGATAACAATTATGTATATTTTAGAAAAAGAGGTTTATATGGCAAACGAAGAAAAAAGACTTACCGAAGAACTCGAAAAGCTGCTAGAGCTTCGTAAGGGTATTGAGAACGAAATGGACCAGTTCAACAAGAAAATGGAAGGTGTTCTTGGCGGTGATACCCGTTCGATGTATTTCGGACCTAGCCACTTGTTTGACGAGTATCTAATCAAGTGGATTATGAGAAACCTGAATGAAGCCAGGTATGGTGCCGAATGGTTCCTGTATGAGGCTCTGGAACAAATTTCTAAAGGCGGTTCGACTTTTGTTGTAGAAAATGGTAAGAAATACACTCTACACAATGTTGCTGACTATGTAAGTATGTGTGTAAAAGCTCATGTAAAGGGGAAGAAGAAATGAGTCGAACAGTGGAAGAAAATAAGGCTCTGTTGGAGAAGTACCCGATACTTCGCCAGAGGAATGTCTACACGGGCGAACCGATTGATAACAACGACGAGTACACCTATCTCGACGCAATGCCTAAGGGATGGGCTAAGGCGTTCGGCATCCCGATGTTCGAGGATATCCAGAACGAGGTAAATACTTGGCCGAAGGAAGAACAGGAACGCTTCTTCTTTACCGACATCAAGGAAAAGTTTGGAGAACTCCGTGTGTACACCTCGCACATGACCGATAAGCTCTTCGAAATCTTGGAAGCGTACTGTGCAATATCCCGCAATGTTTGCATCGTATGTGGAAAGCTGGATGTGCCGATGGTGAACCGTGGGTGGATTAGCCCGTACTGCCGTGACTGTGCGGTGAAGGCAGACCTCGATAGAGTGGAAGAATACGACGAGGCAGTCAAGGACGAGCCGAAAGAAATCGTCACTCTTCTGAAGTTCGGTGTATTCAGGGACGGCAAGAACCATACCGAGGAAATCGACATCACCAAGTATGTAAAGAAAGTTAGAGATTACAACAAGGAATAGAAATGCAGCTGGTATTAGATATTGAAAACACTGTCATAGACGACTTGACCTCACTAAACTTCATGCAGGAAAACTGCGAGAAGATTAAGGATTTCATCGACCGTTACAAACCCCTGTTCGTACACCTGTTCACATGGGGATGGAAGGACAAGGATGATATCCGTGAGAGTATCGTCGATAGCATCTTCGACCGACTTGGATTGGACGGGTTCACCCGTGGCTGTGTCTACACGAAGAGCGACTCGGTTGATTACGCAATCAGCCGAGAATGGTTGAAGGAATCCGACAGGGGTGAAGTCCTCAACCCAGGCATGATGGCGGCTTATGGCCTCGGTAAGATTCATCTTGTCGTGGAACAGCTGGCTAACAACGACCTGAGCAAGTACGACGGTTACGACTATGTCATCATCGACGACCTTGTCAAGGATGACGAACACAGGACCCGCCCGTATCACAACATACTTTTGTTAAACCCAGCCAAAGAATTTGGCGAACTAAAAATTTACAACTAGGAGATTACAAATGAAAACAGTTAGAAATTCCGCATTCGAGACGAATTCTTCCTCGATGCATGCTATCGTCGTTTCTCGTGCTGGGTACTACAATAAGGAACCCATCGACGTATGCATGGATGCCAGCATGGATTTTAGCGAAAGGACTCTCATCGTAAGGGACAGCCCTGACGAAAAGGCCAGCTACTGCTTCCACCTTATCATTGACCATTGGAACTCGAAGCTGGTTCAGGGAAAATGGGACAGTAAAACATGTGAGCTTGCCGACATCACCGACAAGGAAGTCGAGCGCAACAAGAGTGTTATTGCCGTCTACCGCAAGTTCATTTCGTTCATGAAGAAGTCGTTGAAGAAGAACTGGAACATCAACCTTACGGTCAAGGGTGTTTCGGTTACTTGCAAGAAGAACGGTGCCGAGATTGAACGTAAGCCATGGGCGTCCACTGGTTGCTACGGGCATGATGCTCTGAAGGCTATCCTGATGGACAACATGTTCGCTACGATTGATAAAATTTCTGAGCCTGGTGCGGACTTGTCCGTTCTGAAAAATAAGTCTGAACATATCGGGTGGTGCGACTTCTACGACCTTGCCTACTTCATCCTCGACCCGAACAGTGTCATCATCCAGAACACTGACGAGTGCGACGAGAAGGACCGCAAGAAGATGCAGCGCCTGGTCATGGACTATGTGAAGAAGAACAAGGGCATGTGCCACGTCGACTGGCCTCTCGGTGGGTAATAAATTCGGGAGACCCCTTGACAGGGGGTAATGAATTTAGTATATTTTTTTCAGAGACAACAAACAACAATCAACAAAGAAGGACCTATGTCTTTTATCAAAAACAAATTCCGTGCGCTGTACATGGCAGCGTTTATCATCTTCACCGTCATCTTCACCATCATGATGCCTGACGGACATACGGCGATGTGGTTCGCAATGCTCACTGCTCTCCTGGGAACGGTGTCTACAGTCATGTTCGCCCAGAAGAACATCTGGGCTTACCTCCCTAGCTTCGTATTCAACTTCATGTACATGTACATCTGTTGGGAAAGCCGCCTGTGGCTCGAATTTGGCGAATACATCTTCTACAACGTGACGATGGTCTACGGTCTCTACGCATGGTACAAGCAGCTCGAAAAGGACAAAACTCACGTTATCCCGAAGAGACTCTCTCCTAGGGCATGGGTGATTTCTATTATTGCCACCATCGTCCTTACGGTCGGTTTCGGTACGTTCGATAAGTTTGTTCTTGACGGTGCAGTTCCGTACATGGATGCGTTAAGCATCAGCTTCACTGTTATCGCCCAGCTTCTTATCATCACTTGCTATCGTGAACAGTGGTTCTTCTGGTTCGTTCTTGATGGAATTTCTATCGTAACGTTCGCACTGATTGGCGAATGGGCAATGGTTGCCATGTATGTCTGCTGGTTCATCAACACCATCTACGGATGGATTGAATGGTCTCATAACGAGAAGAAAATCGAAACTGACACTGTGGAGGCTTAAATGCTGGAGGACATGTTCAACGAAATCGGTGGTGGCCCTCGTGAATATGGGGTTGTCCTCGGGTCTTTCAGCCCGATGCATACTGGCCATCTTGACCTGGTCATGGCAGCGAAGAAGCTCTGCTCTAAGGGCGCTATCATTGCCGTTTGCGGTCTTGATGGAGACCGTGGCACAAGAATTGGTCTTCCGATTGAGCGTCGCTACGAAATCATCAAGAGTATGTTTGAAGGAGACCCGCTTGTACATGTCGTCATGATGAAGGACAACGACATCGGCATCGCAGGCTACATGGATAAGTGGGCTGAATGGATTGAAGCCCTCAGCTACAAGCTTGCTGAAATCGTGTACGGCAATGCGGATGTCAGCAAGAGAAAGTGCATGAAGTTGCTTCAACGCACGACTATCTTTACTGGAGAACCTTCTTACAGACAGGCAATCTTGTCGGTGTTCACGAAAGGCCCTAATGTGTATATGTTGTCAAGGGAGTTAAACACGATTTCTGCGACAAAAATACGCAAGCAACCGATGAAGTATTGGGACGAAATCATTGGGCGTGCATTCAAGGCTCAATTTGCCAAGCGTGTCCTGATTATCGGTACGGCATCGGAAGGCAAGTCCACTCTCACGAAAGACCTTGCACGATATTTCGATGCGGGTTGCACCGAGGAGTATGGACACACGTATATTGCCGATGTGAATGGTGAAACCCCACATCCAGACGATACCAAGCTGACCTACGATGACTACATCCGTTTCCTTGACGAACAGTATCGTGTCAACTCGGCAAGCTGTCACAAGGTTAACATCTGTGATAGTGACGCAATGACGACGCTCATGTACGCCAAATACTATTCGATGGATGACAGGTATGCCATCACCGAAGAAGATTACAAGCGTATTGAAGCTCATGCGAAGTTCCTGAAGTACGATGCAATCTTTGTTCTTCCTCCTAAGAAGGACAGTTGGGTGCAGGACGGCAGCAGGGATTGTCTCACCAACAGTTTCGAAGACCGTAAGAAGCAGTATCAGGTATTGATGAACATTATCGGACAGCACTACTGCACCGAAGATATCGTCTACCTGAACGGCACTTATCACGAGAACTTCATGAGGGCCAGAGACAAAATCAAGAGTTTGCTTTCTGACTAAATTGAATTGGTTCGGGTAGTAACCCAACTGGTAGAGGAATGGGGTTTAAACCCCCTTCAGTGTGGGTTCGAATCCCACCTGCCCGAGTAACTTTTTGCAAAGGAATGCTATGTCACTTCGTAATCTACATTACCTGAGAATAAAGCAGGATGACCTTGATTTCGCTATGCACTATCTGCCTGACTGCGGAGTTGTTGCTGACGGTAGCGAGTTGCATATCACGTTCGACAACACGGTCCTGACCATGTCTTTCTACAAGGACAAGGATACTAACGAAGGTAATAAGCGCATACGCACCGAAATACATGCCCGTGACGGGAAGTTTTCAAATCCGTTTGCGTTCGGCAATCTGTACGACGGCGTTGTTAAGGATGATGATATGAAGAAAGCTATCCGAACGGCGATTGAGATGGGTAAGGCGTTTGATATTGCCTATGGTTATGAAAAAGAATTGATTGGTCGATAGGTTTATTATGATTGATATTCAGGGTAAGTTTAATACAGCCAAGGTATTCACCGACAATATCGACCCAGATGCATATACACAGGTGTTGACCATGATGTGTCAGTGCTGGGCCAAGGACATGCAGGTCAGAATAATGCCTGATGTCCACGCAGGAAAGGGTTGTACGGTCGGTACTACCATGACGATTAAGGACAAGGCGGTCCCCAATCTGGTTGGGGTGGATATTGGCTGCGGCATTCTCGTAGCCAAGTTGAAAGACCGTTCTGTGGATTTTGACAAGTTGGATAAGGCTATCCGTGAACGGATTCCGTCAGGACAGTGTCATCGAGAAAGCAAGCATTCGATGGCCAAGGATTTCCCTATTGAGGACATGATTGCCTATAAGGAAGGGAAGATGGCTTACACCGAGTTGCTGTCAATCGGTTCACTCGGCGGTGGTAATCACTTCATTGAAGTGGACAAGGATTCCCACGGAAATCTTTACATTGTGATTCACTCGGGGTCCAGACACCTCGGGGTTGCGACATGTGACTACTGGCAGGCTATTGCAATAAAGGAATGTGCTGACCTGACTCAGGAAAGGGGTGCAGTAATCGCCAAGTTGAAGCAGGAAGGACGTGAGCGTGATATACCCGCTGCCCTAGCCTCTATCACGCATTACCCTCCTCCTAAGGAACTGTCATACCTTACAGGCAAGTCGTTCGACGGATACATCCACGACATGGCGATAGCACAGCAGTTCGCCATGACCAACCGTGACGCCATGCTCGAAGAAATCGTAAGGGCTCTCCGTCTGCATGTCATCGACAAGTTCTGCACCGTGCATAACTACATCGACATGAAGAACATGATTCTCCGTAAGGGCGCTGTGTCCGCACAGGAGGGAGAACGCCTGATTGTTCCGTTGAACATGAGGGACGGCTCCCTTATCTGCACAGGAAAGGGCAATCCCGACTGGAACTATTCGGCTCCTCACGGGGCGGGCCGAAAGATGTCCCGTTCAAAGGCGAAGGAAAGCATCTCTCTCGAAGCATTCCAGAAGTCAATGCGTGGCATCTACACGACATGCGTAGGAAAGTCCACCATTGATGAATCCCCGATGGCATACAAGCCGTCCAAGGAAATCATCGAGAACATCAAGGACAGCTGCGACATCGTAGAAACAATCAAGCCTGTGTACAACTTCAAGGCATCGGAGTAACCAATGAGCAGTTCAGAAGCGGTTGATGAAGAAATCCTTAAAGACCTGAGGGCGGGTGCCAAGATGGACACCTCCAACTTCAAGTACAGCAATATCGTAGGGAAGATGGTCGATTTAGCCAAGATGATGCACCACGATAACCTTTTCCGTCGTGACGTGTTCATCGACATGATGCTGCGACAGATTTTCCTGGCGTTCGGCAAATGGGTTTCAATCCCGACAGATGACGTGTCCGCCGAGCAAGACGGTCGCATCAGTTTCAACACGTACCGCACGAGATTGCAGCTCGGGGTTGGACTTGACGAGTTCAAGAAACGTATCGGCAATATCGCACTTATATACAGTTTCAAGCCAGAGGTAAAAGATGGGATGGTTTAAAGATTTGTTCAGGGGCCCGAGCATGCCGAGGTTCCCCAGAAGGGATGATACCCGAATAGTGGAACTTGATAACGGAAAGTTCGAAGTCCAGGTTTTCTGCCATGACTGTGATATTCCGCCTATCAATCCGAACAACTGGCATATCATGCAGAAGACGTTTGAGACGCCAGAAGGTCTGTTGGTGCAGACCGTCAGCTATTCCAATCTCGATACAATAGAAAAGGCAAGGATGTTCAGGAAACTCCTTGACGCAGAACTTAAAACTTCTCATATAGTAAGGGTGGTGGAACAATGACAGGGTATAGATTGCGTGAGTTTTATTCTCCTGAATATGACAGGACTATGTACATCATTGAACAAAGAGTATCGTTCTTGTTCTTTCATTGGTGGTCCGAAGTCGATTCCCGTTTCTACTCGAACGTACCGTTGAATAGGCCGCATGAATGGTTGGGCAATACTGTCATCTTCTACAAGAAAGAACATGCCATTGACATAATCAATGAAAATCTTAAACTAGAAGAACGACGGAAGCAGAAGCACGATACCAAGATAATTGAATTGGCGGAAAAAGATTTGAAGAAAATCGAACAAACTACTTGACAGACGGATTTTAATGTACTATATTTTTGATAGTAATCAACCGTCAGGTATATCAAGATGAAATACACCTATCTCCAATACGAATATCGAAACAAGTGGATGCATATCAGCTGGTGCGAACGGTTCTTCGCATCTGACGAGGAACACTTTGACCGTGTCCGTGAAGCGATATTCGGGCGGAATGGGTGCCAAATCTATCCTGAGGCTGCTGCCAGGTTGCGTCAGCATGAACAGAATCATGCTAGACGAATCGTGAGCCTGTATGCAGGTCTTGGTCTTTTGAATGGCATCTAATTGGATTTACTTAACAAACCAACATCAAAAAAGGAAAAACAATGAATAGTAATATCAAATCAATCGGTATTGTGGCTCTTATCGTAGTCATTCTCGGCTCTGCACTCTTCTCGTTCACGAACGTAGAACCGAATGAAGTCGCTGTCGTCAAGACGTTCGGTAAGATTTCAGGCACGATTCCTCGTGGAAATGGCCTCACGTTCAAGGTCCCGTTCGTCCAGAGCGTAACGACCATCCCGCTTGCCCCGCAGAAGGACGACTTCAAGTACGAAGTCGGCGATGATGGTGCAATCACCCGTGACATGCAGACTGTCGGTGTCGCCACGTCAATCATCTATGTATACAACGAAGATGAAGCGGAAAGGTTCATCAGTGAGTATGATGAGAAATCATTGGAAAACTTCTTTAAGTCTAACATGAAGGCTACCTTGAAGGTGGTTATCGGCAAGTATTCCATATATGACCTCACGAAGGAAACCGACAAGATTTCCGACGAGGTGAAGAGAATGATGGAAGCCAAGTGTGCAAAGATGCCGATTACTATTCAGGAAGTGAACATTTCCAACTGGGACTGGACGGATGACTTCGACAACCAGATTAAGGAAACCATGATTAAGACCCAGAAGGAAAAGACGGCAAAGGCTGACGTGGAAATCGAAAAGGCAATCAACGAAAAGAAGGTTGTCGCCTCCCGTGCCCAGTTGCAGGCTGACTCCGCCACCTACCAGAATGAATTGAATAAGGCTAACAACGAACTTGAAATCGCAAAGAAGAATGCTCAGGCTATCGTTCTTACGGCAGAAGCCGAAGCAAAGGCTATGATTGCCAAGAACAAGGCTATCGCTGCCAACTACGCCATCCAGCAGAGTGCATGGCGGCATGAAGAAACCATGGCCCGTCTCGAAAAGTGGAACGGCAAGTTCCCTGGTGCGGAAGCCAATACCATCACGCCGAACTTCTCTGGCATCAACATGAGCAAGGTAGAATAAATGATTTTGCTAATCGGAATCGGCCTCGGATTTTTTGTCGGAGTCTTGACCTGCAAGCTTATTGACATCCTGAAGGAAAACAGTAAGTTGAAGAAGGAAAAGAACTCCAAGTAAATCAACTTTACCTCTGTATCGCCCGCATGGACATTCTGTGCGGGCGGTTATTGTATAAACTATAGTCAAATGAATTTGGCTTCTACTATGTTCCGCAAAAAACTATTCTTGGAAAGCGTTCACAAACTTGGCATGTCCAAATTGAAGGAAGATGCTGTTATTTCCCTGTTCGAGGCAACGCTCGACCCAGAAGAGGTTGACCCAGAAACTGCCGAAACCCCCGAGGGCGATGACGAGCCCAATACAGAGGGTTCCGCTTTCACGGAAGAACCGAAGAAAGACGACCCGAAGATACAGAGAATCAAGCGGATGCTGGATAAGGTGGACTTCATGCTTAACCAGTTCAGAATGGCAACCGAGCATTCTAATTTGTCGAATAGTCCTAACGGAACAATTCTGATGAGAGAGCTTAACGGAATGCTGCAAGGTATAGGACTTGGGGCCGAAGTACATGAAATGTGTACGGCGATGAGGTTGATGGACGGGGAAGTAATCCAGTTAAACAAAGCTAAACGGGATGAAGAATTCTGTCGAATCGACCCTAATTATGCGTTTATAGCTAGGAACCCTATGGCAAGAAAACACATGTCGGTTGCGAATATAAAAAGGTATATGAAGCGTATCGACGAGTGCCTGGAAACGATACGGGAAAGTATAGAGAACGATTCCGTAGGTTCAATCTAATAAGTTGACAACCGTCTTTTTATTTTCTATATTTAATGGAAACATAAAAAGGATTTCACATGAAAAAAGCCAAACATCAGTTGGACCTTATCGGCAACCCGTATTTTGTCGACGAGAAGAAGAACCTTGTATTCGATACGGAATACGACTATGCCATCTATCTTGCCAAGCGAGTGCTGAGCAGGAACCGTAAGTCCACAACAGACCTCAATTTCATTATCAGCGCCCTCGGGCACGGAAAGAATGCGGAACTCCAAATGAGGAAGAACCGCATGGAAAGAAAGGCTCTGAAAGAATATAATATGCTGCGGTTTGGCGTCAAGGAAGTGAAGAAGGATTCTTAGTATGGCTACGCTTACCCTTACATTGAAAAAGAAATGGTTTGACCTGATTAAGAGCGGCGTCAAGAAGGAAGAGTACCGTGAAATCAAGCCGTTCTGGACAAAGCGGTTGACATCGCCCGTTATCGACTACGTCGATGGTCACATTGCTATTCCCGCCATTCCACGACATTATGACACCCTCGTGTTTACCTTGGGTTATCCAAAGGCTGACGACATGACTCGCCGCATGGTGTTCACGAACCCAAAGATTGAAATTCGGACGGGAAACCCAGAGTGGGGAGCAGAGAAGGATAAGGAGTACTACGTCATCACCTGGTCGTAGGAGGAATATGTCCAGTCCAGTATTCATCGTATATCCTAACGGTTACGGAACGAAGGATTCTATCCCTGTCTACGACGAAGCTGACCTGCAGCCTCTGGTGGACAAGTATCCTGACGCCTGTGTGTCATCTACCGCCTATTATGAGCAGAAGATGGCTGACAAGGTTAATGAACTATCAAAAAGATGGGATAAAATAAAGGATGGCTAAGCCATCCTGTTTTCGTCTTTCTCGGACTTCTCAATTATGTTTGCGTAGTCATGGGTTTCCGAGTAATAATTGATTTCATCCGTAAAGGGTTCTACCACGATATCAAGCATCCCCACATCGCAGCTGTCCTCGACATTGATGATTTTCAGATGCTTATTGGTTCCGCTAATCCTGACCGAAACAAGGTCTTTTTTAAGATATTCGGCCAGCATCTTTGCTAATTGTTCATTATACATTGTTCCTCCTTTAGTGACAAAGGAATAGTAGAATCAGGAATAGTGCCACCATGCAGATGAAGCCTTGCGGGGTTTCTACCCACCCTACATGACCCTGGCTCTTGTAATCATCTTCGGCAGCTTCCTTTGTGTCGAATGATTTGCCGTTCCCTAGACCGTGATGCCATTTTCCTTGACTGTCCTGCCAATACTTCTCTCTCGGACCTTCACCAATATATACGGGCATACGATGTCTCCTAATAGCCGTGTTCTGCCAAGAGTTTGTGCATGGATTCCTTGTAGTAATCTTTGCACATCAACTTGGAATTACGGTCACTGATTTTTTCCACGGGTAAATCATGGCACGGGTCGACAACTTTGAGGACCGTCTTGTACTGGCCATTTCGATTTTCCCAATCGGGTTCTGGAATTTCGATTGCTTCGGTTTCTCCCTTGACGAATTTACCGATGCGGCTATCGAAGTGGCATCCAATGGGGTAAGGCAGTTTGACGAACTTTCCCTTTCCACTATCGAATCGGAAGCCTTCAATGAGGCGGCGAAGACCGAATCCAACCATGGATGCGTAATAGGAAATGATATCTGATGATGTGATTGTAGGCATTGTGACTCCTTTTTATTTATTCGTCGTCCCACTCGGACATGTCGTTGAGGTGGGCCATATCCATGATGCTTTCCTGAATGGATTCGCCACTCAGTCTGCGTTCGAACGCCAACTGTGCGGTATTCTGAATCGGTTCGTTCTTGTTTTCAGCCATATGGCCTCCTTGGTTTTAATTACGTACTTAAATATACATAATAAAATCGCCCATGTCAATACATAGGCGAAAAAAAGTGTAATGTAAACAGAATTTTACGTTTTAGCGTGTTTTTTGCGGAGTTTTTCCTTCTGTTCTTCCCACTGCTGGAAGATTTCGCTAGGGCGCTTGTGGGGAAAATTGAATTCCTTTTCCTTTGCTTCCAATTCATACAGGTACGCAAGGAAATGCTCGTGTTCCTTTCTGGAGGCTCGGCTTGCTATATCGGCGCTCTCGGCGAGTCGGTATGCCATCTCCTTCCAGAATTCGAGTTCGGTCATTACGGTAGATGCGGTGGACTTGTACAGCCTGTGTGCAGCATCCAGTTTCTCGTTGTACGGGCCACAGAAACTGTTGTAGAGCCTGTTTGCGGCCTCCGCTTTGGATTCTTTTGTCTCGCCTGCCATAACGTCTACTTTCGGAAGAGGGCCGCTAATCGGTTCAACCCCGACGAGTAGGCTTGAAAGAAGTTGAGGATGAGCATTGCGAATGATTGGAAGCTGGACATCGAAGGTGCCTCCCTTCTGTTTCATGTACTCACGCTGGGCTTCGTCACGACGCTTTTTGTGTTCTTCCCATTTATCCCAGACATCCTTGTCGTTGTAGAACACCAGCTTTCCGTCTATGACTTCACATCGTGCGCTGTTCGGGTTGAAGTCTGTGTCGGTGAAATACTTGACATAGACTGGGATGTCGCACTCATCTGATGCTTTATCGACAACCTTCTTTAATGTACTTGGTTGGGCCTTCTGGCGGGTAACTTTCTTGCCTGTGCCGAGTTGCATTACAGTTTCCATCTCGTCGCACGGGATAATCAGCGTGTGGAAACCCTGGATTGATGAGTGGATGTAATGGCAGCCCGCCTCTATCATCATTCCTTCGAAATCACGGTAGTAGATGGGCAAGTCGCCATGTTCCTTGTATATGCGGACAAGTTCTCCGAGAATCATAGTTTCTCCTTTTGATTAAACATGTGTCGATGGCTCACGATGGCTTGACCACCGACACTACCGAATTCCACCATCAGACGACCTCTGCCATCCGCCGACCTAACTTCTCCCGCTCCCTAAGCGAGTGTGTCTCCTCGGTACTTTGATTAGATTTAATTGGGCTTTTTCTTGCAGTAGTCCTGCTTGATGTAGTTAAGCACCGTACGGGCGTCGTTAACCTTGGCGATAGCATTGTCCACCTGAGGCTCGATATTGTGCAGCATGGTGCGGCATGCGGCAAATTCGACCTGGGTTTTCGCTTCTTCGAGAGCGGCGATAACTGTATCTAGCATTTCGTTTATATTCATGTTTGTCTCCTTTGAACATTAGTCCATGATGTCTACACTTTCTTCTACGATGCCGATTTTTGAAGCACCGTTCTTCTCGTTCTCCATAGCGGTATGGATGAACTTGATTGCACGCTGCACCGTGTCGAACTCGGGAACCCTGGCTGACGAATACATGACGAGATTACCCATCACGATATCTATAGGATAATAAATGTAGTCGTGCCAGAAGATAAGACCCTTCCATTGCGGAATGGCGAAAGAGCCGTCTTTCCTGTGCTTGATTCGGTGCCGCTTGTCACAATATGTTTTCATCGTTAATTTCCTTCTGAACTGTCTTGATTCGTTCAATGCTGTAGTTGACCTGGTCGGCGGATATTTCGCTCCCAATGTATTGCATCCCTAGCCTGACCGCACCGACTGCGGTCGTCCCCGTTCCGATGAACGGGTCGAACACCACGGTTTCCTTCTCGGGCGGTGCGTAAAGTCCAAGCAGTTGCGTCACGAGCGATGTGCTGAACGCCGCCTTGTTCAGGTCGTTCTTCCCGTCGTTGTTCGGGGCCTCGATGAAGTTGAAGAACGGAGAGTACATCTTCTGGCCGGTCGACCTAACTGAGGAAACCTTCTTGTTTGTCCTGAACGTCTTGAACTCGTTCGAGCGGACTATCACATATACAAACTCGCAGATGCGTGTCGCCTTGTTTGGAGACTGGTTGTCGGGGAGGGCCGACTTCTTTTTCCATGTGATTACGTCGGCGATTGTAAATCCAGTCTGGATAATGCGGTTAAGGGCAAGGAACATTGCGTTGGCGTTCTCGTTACCGTAACTTGCGTTCCATAGGATTACGCCGTTTGGTTTCAACACATGGCCGAACCCCTTGAAACATTCCTCGACAAAGTCGCAATACTCCTCGTTGGTGAGGTTGTCGTTGTATCCGTCGTATCTGGCGTACGTGAACTCGCCGCTCTTGGCATGAACCGTGTTCGTGTTTACCTTGGCAGACCCTTTCTTGTTCGTGTTGTAGGGAGGTGATGTAAGTATTACATCGACGCACCCAGCGTCCATCTGCTTCATCAGGTCGATGCAGTTCATGTTGTAAATAGTGTTAATTTCCATTAAGTCACCTTTGCGGCAATTCTTTGTGCGAAAAATAGATAATTTCCGATTATTTGTCAAGGAGTTCATCAAGCCAGGGTTCAGAACGCTTGGCTTCGGAGTATGCGGCAAACAGGAGCGGGGTGATTAGTGCGAATCCCAGCATGATAATCGTTGCTACTAAGGTATCGGCTATTCTTTTCAACATGGATTTCCTTGGATATTTACCTTATTAAACTATATTTTTCATCTTTTACGGGGGAATGACTTGACAATCTACGACAATATGCTATATTTAATTGTGTATTCTTAAAGAGGTATCATATGGTCGAAATCAAGAAGCATGGAACCAAGCCAGAACCTAAGGCTAAACCTGTCAAAACATTTACTTGCCCGAAATGTGGCTGCGAGTTCGATACGGATGAGTATTCAACCTGTGCCGAACGCTGTCCTAACGGCAAACGCTGGATTGAAGTTCAGTGCCCAGAAGAAGAATGCAAAAACACATTCTCCGTTGAAGCAAAAGCCTCTGCCTTGTTGGGATAAATATGCATTTCATACCTAAGATAGAACAAGACAAGGACTGCGAGAGTGCTCTCGACCGTGCGGTGGAATCCCGTATGTTCGACGATGTATGCGAAGAAATCGAGTTCAAGGCGGGGTTCCGTCAAGGATTTGAAGCGGGCGTCGAGTTTGCCAATCTATATATCACGTTGCACAGTAAATAGGACGAAAAATGAACGTATTCTATTTAGAAACTTGGTTTACAATCCAGACATGGCTGATGTGTATATGTATTCTTGGCTTTATCGTATTTGTTTGCTTGACCGTATTTTTCGCAAAGCATCGAGAATACGATATCAAGGATGACACTGACCCGTACGGATTTTGCCCTTGGTGGTTTGTTTGTGCTTCCCTAGCTCTGCTAATGGGGATATGTGCATCTGGGTTCAATTCCCATGCGTACGGTGCCCGGCAGTTCGCTTGCGATGCTGCTGAGTTGTATCATCGAGGTGTAAGAATTGAGGAGGCATGCAAGAATGGGGATATCGGATGTTCTGCCCTCCGCAAGCAGTATGTCGCTGACAGCATTTGGTTAACCAATCATGCGAAGGAATTAGGCTATTGATGGAGGCCGTATGGCACAGCATTTTTTCTGGGGCTTTTTGTACTGGGCGAAGACGGGAAAGCGTAGCTACGGCTACATTTTCAGCAAGCGGGACTACCATCACGCCTTGGAAAAGTACAAGCAAAAGCAGAAGCTCAAATTCGAAATTAAAGAACTGCACGGAGGTGAGAATGCAAAATAAATCTGATTTACCCGATGAATTGAAACTCGTAAAGAGCGAAGTGAGGGGAATGGCCCAAGACGGAACCCTCGTTGTAGATGCCTATTGCGTAGGAACGAAACCCGTCGACCATATCGACGTTACCATCGACGTAAGGAAGTAGGCATGGAAGAAAAAGAAGAATATACACAGGAACAGCTGGATAATTTAATCCAGAAGCGTCATGAACTCGACCAGAAGATTGATGAAGTTCAGGAGCATCTCCGAGATAAAACTATCGGTCGCTTGGAGAGGAAGTATCGAAAGCTTCTCGTAGGAAAGATTCTCGTGACAGTGAGCGATTGGGGGATGGGTGACTTTACTTGTCGATACATCTCCTCAATTGGAATCACCGAGGACTTCCGTGGCACTAAGGAACTCAAACTGTTCGTGAAGTCGTTCAGCCTTGATTGTAGGAAGGATGCTCCCGAGATTAAGGATGAATGCATATCGAAACGATTCGAGGATATCCCTACGGAGCCAAATGAACCTGTCGAGGGGGTTATCCTGTGCGATGTAGACAGCCTACTGAAGGCCAGCGGAACGCAAAGGAAGTACCTTGACGATTGTTTGGAAAGGCACTTTACGGAAATCCGCAAGCGGGCAGAAGAAAAGGTCAAGAATTACATCAAGGATGTCAAGCAGTCCTTGAAACTATCCAAGATGCAGGAATCGGACGAATCGGAAGACGATGAGCCAGAACCACATCCGATGACTATTGAGGAATACAGTGCCGTATGCAAGAAGTATATCCCCGAATGTATCCTGAAGGATAAAGACACCTGTGGCCTGATATGCTTCAAGGGAGAGGTGGACCCAGCCTACGCCATAGTGTCTAGGCTTCCCGACGGAAGGTATGCAGTGTATGACCAGTGGCGTGACTGTACCATCACAAGGGACGAAAACTACATGATAGATTTTCTGAAACGCCATTCAACCGTCAAAGAGCAGGAATAATAAAGTAGAGGATATTTTTATGAATATGGATTACATAGAAGAATTTCTGTCATCAAAGGGTCTTACCGAAGAATACGACGAGTTCGTAAAGCAGAAGATTGCCGAGCGTGAGGCGAAACAGAAGAAGATGTCTGTCGGCGAGGTTCCGTTCGATTTCAGGGGGACTTATTCTCAGGGATGTTTGCAAGGCAGAAGCTTTGACGATGGTTGGTCGCTCAACTATATTCTGGACAACACGTTCGACTTGCCCTTTATTGACCCCGCAGGCGACGACGATACGACACGAGCTCTCCTCAAAGATGAGATGGAGTGGCCTTCCCGTACGTATCTCATGGATGCCCTTACCGAAGATGAGTTTAACGCTCTGTTCGAACGGCTGATGAAGTTCATCAACAAAGACAACCAGACATTTGACTATCATCGTTGCGATGCTTTCGGATTTACTGAATACAGGCCGAGCGACGATGCCATCAAGGACTGGCTTGGACACCTGTTGATTGAGCGTGACGAGGCTGACTGTTGGCGCAAGGCCACTTTCGAAATCACATTCTAACCAGATTAAGTTTAATTAAGGAGATACTCCATGATTCACGAAGAGGAAATTGACGGACCAGTAGACAGCATCCGTCACACGCTCGAAGAAATCCGCACCACATTGCCGCAATATGAAGTCCCGTCGATTGACCGTCTTCTGGACGACATTGAGACAGAGTGCAATGAACTTGCTAACCTCGAAGAAGGCGAACCCGAGTTCGATAACCCAGTTTACGACATGCTGGAAGACCTTGGCTTGTCTGGCCTCTGGAGCACATACAAGCAGATTGATGTCGGGACTGCTAACGACCTCAGGGAAGCCTTCGTGAAGATTGTAAAATTCCACGGTTATCCAGTAGAGTAGCACCATGACACTAGAAGAATATTTTCAAAATAAATCCAGTTTGCATGATACCGAACAGCGTATCTTGCGGGCATGGGCCAAGAAACGTGGATTCGATATGACGGAAATCAACGGGATTTCCGTCAGGGAAGACCCGTGCGGCGAACGGGACATGATACAGCTGTGTGCTAATGACTGTTTCAGCAGATATAGGACAGAGACGTTCCATAAATCCGTAATCGAGCGTTGGCTGAAATAGTAGAAAAAAATCATAAACCACTTGACAGATTGGTTTTATTTATCTATATTACTTCTTGTAAACCACAAGGAGGCCGACATGGCATACCAATCATTCGAAGAAAAAATCAAGGACTATGATGAACGCTCTGATATGCACTATTATGTGTATTTCAGTTCGGCAACATATTCCTATGAAGTCGATGCAATTCAATTCAAGAAGAAATCCGACCTCAAAAGCGAACGGTATCGCAACGAGAAGTATTATTCCACCTACCTGCTGGCTCAACAGGCAGCAGACAGGCTTAATGCCAAGGATACTGATGTCGGCCACGCCTTCGGTAGGGCTGCCAGTGAATTTAAGAATAAGCTCTATGCCGCACTGAAGATGGAAGGCATCACTGCCGCACAGAAATCCCTTATAGATGCTGCCATTGAAAACATGAGCGCACTCAGCAAGGTCATTAACAACGAACATTTCTAAAAGGAGTTAATTATGTCAAAGCACAAATTCCATACAGAGTTTGAAGGTAAAAGCCAGATGAATCTCATGGTCGATGGGGAAGCCGTCCCGTGCGAGACTGATACCGCAATAGATATCGCTTACCTTACCTATGTTGCTGGAACCAACGGCTTGCATGGCGGTGATGCAGGCCATGGTGCAAGGGCGGTCCTTACTTTGTTTGGACATGAAGGGTTCTGCATGGGTACAAGGACTAGCAAGCTCGATAGCGTAGCTGGGATTAGGTCGTATGAGTCAATGATTCGTGATGCAGAAAATGTTGAAGAAATTGATACCGACAACGCAGTATCAATCGTTGTCGAGGGCGATGCAGAAATTGAGTGCTTGGCCGATGTTCTCATCAAGGCTGGTGAGGCTCTTAACCGACAGATTGAAGAAAGCAGGAAGGCGAAGGTATAACGATGAAGTTTAGAGCATTCGTACTTTCGTGGGTTAACCACAAGGCTGCAGACCTCCGTTACGCCGTCAAGCGTCGTGAATACGAGGCCCGCATCTTCGACCATAAAATCATGCAGCGTATCTACCATTTCATCCAGATGAAACTGAAATCCATCGTGAATGGTTCATACAAGTTGTACCTTAAATGCATGGAGTAAACTATAATACCATGACCGCACTGTATATCGCAATTTATGCCGTAGTCGCATTCTTCATCTACATCGTCGCACTGTTCGCATGGGCGTTAGGTATCGGCATGGGTTATCCCTATGCAAAGGCAAGTCACTGGTCGAACGTGGGATGCGTCTGCCTCACTGTCGTATATCCAGTTGCTGCAGTCGCAGCAGGCATCTTCATCTACAGTGGCTCACTGTATGTCGGGATTTATACCATCGCTGCCCTTCTCGTTTATGTCGTCGGCCTGTTTGCATGGGGGTGTGGAGTCGCTGGGTCGTACCCATGTTCCGATTACATACACTGGTCTAGTCTCGGTTGCATCGCTATTGCCGTCGGATTTCCAATCGTGGCGGTTGCAGCAGGTTTCATCATATTAAGGTAAGGTATTTCATGGCCGAATTTGAAAAATCATGTTATTGGTGCAAGCATTTCCACAAGAAGGACCGTGTGAAGTGGTGCGGCGAGGAAAAGAAGAACTCGTGCATCGGAGACTGTTGCGATAATTTCGAATGGTGCTCGATTGTCAAGTCGTGGAAACCCAAGAATAAACGAAAATAATCTAGGAGAAGTTATGATTGATTTGCGAATTACAAATCTTGCCGACCAGTTAATCAAATCTGTTGATTTGAAAGAAGGTGACAACATTCTTATTGAATGTATAGATACGCCAGCCAGCGTAGCAAAGGCGTTGACCTTCGCCGCTACAGGCCGTGGTGCTAAACCCGTTGTTCGTACCATTACCAGTGAGGTCGAACGGGCGTTCGTGCTGCATGCATCGAATGAAGCAAAGACATTCCGTGCTAATTACGAGCTGTCTCTCATGAAGGAAATGCAGGCGTACATCTCAATCCGTGGCGCAGAAAATGCGTTCGAAATGGCCGATGTGCCTGGTGAACTCCTTACCGAGTACAAACAAATTATGAAGCCCGTCCTTCGCTACCGAGTTGACCATACCAAGTGGTGCATCACCCGTTGGCCGAACGCTGCAATGGCTCAGGAAGCAAAGATGTCCACCGAGGCGTTCGAACACTTCTACTTCGATGCCTGTCTTGTGGACTACAATCAGATGGCAAAATCAGCCAAGCCTCTTGTTGACCTCATGAACAAGACCCGCAATGTCCGTATCGTTGCCCCAGGAACCGACCTGCGGTTCAGTATCGAGGGGTTGCCCGCTATCCCCTGCTGTGGCGAAAAGAACATCCCCGACGGCGAAGTGTATACCGCACCTGTAAAGGACAGCGTAAACGGCAGCATCTACTACAACACGCCTACCGTGTATCTCGGGAAGCCGTTCAGCAACATCAACCTTATCTTTGAAAATGGAAAGATTGTCGATGCCAAGTGCGGTTCTGGCGACCAGGAAGCGCTCAACGCAATCTTCAACACGGACGAGGGAGCCCGTTTCGTCGGTGAGTTCGCCATGGGTCTAAACAAGATGGTGAACCGTCCGATGTGCGACATCCTCTTCGACGAGAAGATTGCTGGCTCAATCCACTTTACCCCAGGCAACGCATATCAGGATGCGTTCAACGGAAACCAGTCTGCTATCCACTGGGACTTGGTACTCATCATGACCAAGGAATACGGTGGCGGCCAGGTATGGTTCGACGACCAGCTCATCCAGGAGGACGGCAAGTTCGTCCATCCAGACTTGATTGGATTGAATTAGAAAGGGACCCCATGAAAAAGAAACTCGAAATACCAAGCTCCGTAATAGACGCCTTTAACGCAATTTTCGATAACTGGGATGAATACAGTAAGTATTCATCGGCAGACTCCGAGCGTAGGGACAGTATTCTCCAGAATCTGAAAAGGATGATGAACCCTACCGAGGAGGAAGCCAACCTTATTGACAAATTGACGTTGGCAAATGTAACTGCCGAAGCCATGCGGGAGGCCCTGGAAAAGAAAGAACCTGTACTTATCGAGAAATTCCGTCACGAATTCTCCAAGTGGCTCCGTGGGAAGTACCTATACAACCGCATACACCATTACTACATTCGTATACTCAGTGTAAAATTAGATGATACTCTGCATATAGAGGGCCCAACAATTATCGAAGAACACGAGGCTGAGGACATTACTAGGTTCGACAATAGTGATAGCGAATTTAACATCTTACCTCTTAAACAAGTATCCAGATGGAATCATCAGCATGAATTCGAACAGGTAATGGCACAGTTCGAGGAATGCGAGCTGTCCGACATAACTGATGCCGTGGAGAACAACAAGAAGGCATGGGTCGAACGCTACGACAACATGAAAGCGGCAATAGAGGAGTTTGCAAATATCGAACTTCCTAAAGACAAACAATGAGGTTGAACATGGTTTATTCAATCGAGAAAACTCGTGTCGGAGCCCTTGATGCAAGCGAGAGCATATTCGACCATTTCCGTAAACGCTATCCGAAGTTCGACCAGTGGCTGTTACAAGTATCCCATCGGGATGCTTATGCTGTAAAGGATGGGAAAACCATTGTCGCATTTATGATTCTCAAACGGGAATCATCATATGATGTAAACGACGAGATACAGCCCATGATTCCAAAAGCGAATCATTTGAAGATATGTTCACTCTGTTCAATAAAGGAAAGGGAAGGGCTTGGCTCTGTGCTTCTGCATAAGGCAATCGAGGTGGCAACGGCTGAGCATCTCCCGTATATCTACTTTACCTTGCCTAACTCGAACCAGAATGAATTAACTCAACTGTTCTTTGAAAAGCGAGGGTTTGAAATATGCGGCTCAACGAATGACGAAGTAGTCTATATGAAAACTATCTCCGCCATCAACACAGAACCGATGGATACCGTCCAGGTAATTACCGAGGACTATGTAGGCCGCACATACAACTACACCCACCCGAAGACGAACCGCTTCCTGAGCGTCAAAATCACGGAAGACATGGTAGGCAAGCCGCTTGAAGAAGTTCTTGACGAAGCATCGGAGAATAAATCTTCGAAAGTAAATTGGCGTAATCTGCTGAAGGAAATCGGCAAGCTGTTCATTGAAGTTCTCTTAATCCTGTGGCTCGTAATCTGGTTCAACTTTGGCCAGCAAAGCGACAAGCTATGGGTTGGGCTGCTTGGAAACTACATCGGCCTTGTCCCGATACACTTCTTCCTCTGTGAAGGTATCACCGAAAGATTGAAGAAGCGAGCAAAAGAAAAACAAGAGAGAATGCCATGAAGAGAATAGGTATTACCGAGACGTTCGACCCATGTTTCGTACCTGACTGGGAAACGAAACTGCTCGAAGCCAACATCGTCATATCCAAGGAACTGAACGATGAAATGATTGAAAAGCTCCTCGTCGTGCAGGACAGAGTCATCTTCCACCATACCGTAACGGGACAGGGTGGAACGATACTCGAACCGAACGTAAAGACTCCCGAGCATGAGTTCGAACAGTTCAAGAAGCTGCTCGACCGTGGCTTCGACTACCGTCATTACGTCCTCCGTCTCGACCCGATTATCCTCTGGTCGGCTGAAACACAGGCCAACATCCAGAAGGTGCTCTCCATGTGGGCGACAGTCGTGCAGGAACGACAGGCGTTCATGCGTTGCCGTGTCTCCGTCGTTGACCTCTATCCCCATGTGAAACAGAGACTTGCCGCTGTCGGCTACAAGGTGTTCTACGACAACTTCACTGCCCCAGACGCCGTTTTCAGGCGTGTAGACTCACTGTTGGCACCCTACTACCATACCTTCA
>Ga0247610_10001392_pt1 | contig 30168 bp, 27 predicted proteins | sample 174DNAGHGhighgp2_FD_193483 | JGI IMG/M metagenome (GOLD analysis project Ga0247610, IMG submission 193483) | Sheep rumen microbial communities from Palmerston North, Manawatu-Wanganui, New Zealand - 1742 DNA GHGhigh gp2 | ecosystem: Host-associated > Mammals > Digestive system > Stomach > Rumen...
CAAATGCAGCGTGTGGACTCTTATGCCGCTGATGCTGGGCTTGACTTTCATCTAAATTATCAAGAAGTTTTGATATACTGAAATCCTCTGCCATTTGCAAGCCAAGTTCATAACCCTTTTCATATGCACAAGCTGCACATTTGTGCCTACCCCGACCTCCTTGATCATAAGGGAGAGTCGCCATAATACTTTGAATGTTAGTGTGATCTTTTTGACATGCCATAATAATTTTACCTTAACATATTAATAAAATTCTGTATTGTCGTTAAATTGTAAACACTCGGTATAGCAGCAAATGCTTCTTCCAATTTGTTGCGTGCGGAATTCCAACCGATACCATCTGTAATCCAGACAAACTCAAAGCCTGGTACTCCATTCACTTTGGGAGCAACATCCGTATATGAACGTGCAACCTCATTCAATTTTGAACCACCGCCAGAATAGAAATTAACCTCAATAAGATATGTCTTATCTTTTGCTGTAATTACAAAATCAAACACTTTTTGATCTGCACCTAACACCGCTGAGATTGCAGGAAACTCTTTCGATGAAACTTGCTCTCGATATACGATACCTGCATTTTTAAAGATTCGAGACACCAAGGTTTCGGTTATCTCTCCACTGCGGTTCTTGCGAGCGTTGGTATCCAAACCAGTCTCTACACCAAACACGTAATCTACAAGATCCTTCACTTCTTTGTTTTTGAATACCTTATCAAGCCCAGTTCCTTCAATAAACTTCATCACGCCATCCACAGAACCGAACAACGAATGAACCGAGTGCATCGAACCATCGTTATCAATATATTTCTTATCGTCTTTCTTGCGTGTTGCGATTAGTATGTCCATCACTTCAAAGACACGCGAATCACGGACCCAAAGTGCTTCAACCGCCTCACGGAGATTTTCTTTTCCAATAAGGTAGTTAAGTGTATTCAGACTAATTTCAATATCTGCCACATTACGAGCGATCTTGGGAAAATCGCAATAAAAGTCAAGTGTTGCGTTCGTTTCGCACAACTGAGACATAAACAAATCAAATTGTTCTTTTGTGTGTGCTGCCATATTATATAGTTACTAATTGATGTTTTTTAGTTGCCTTGTAGTTATGCACAAGGATTTCTGTTAGTTTACCACGTTTGCTTGCATTCGCATTCACGCTACGCGAAGCCCACACGCGGTCAATAATGTAATGCAAATATAGGTCATCAAAGAACATATCTGCACAATCGGAATTGCTTAACATGAATTTATAACCCGCAGCTTCCACTTGATCGCAAAACTCTTTCAAACGGCGCTGTGCTAAATCGTTAAATGATTCTTTTGTATAGTCATTGAAACTACTGGTATTATTCAGAGGACGGTAGGGTGGGTCAAAATAGAAAAGTGTATTCCCATTTGCACGAACTAAGGTTTCTTGATAATCTCCTGTTAAAATTTCAACTTTTTTAAGTAACTCACTATCAGCATAAATCGTATTTGCATCGCAGATTGTTGGTGTTTCATAACGACCAAATGGCACATTAAAAAGACCAGATTTATTCACACGATACAAACCATTAAAACAAGTGCGATTAAGGAAAAAGAAAAGTGTAGTATTGCGTAGTGGATTTAACGCTTTCGTATTAAACTCATCACGCATCATAAGATAATAATTCTTACGACTCTCCTCCGATTGAAGGGAATAGTATTCCTTCTGAATCTCTTTTAAAGACTCTACTAACTCATCTGGAAAATCTCTCACCACCTTATAGCAGGTCGTTAGATCTGGGTTGATGTCGTTGATAATGGCTGACTTGATATTGGAGTGTGTCTGTAACATGTAGAAGAGCATCGCTCCTCCTCCGACGAACGGCTCAATGTAAGTGACATTCTCCCATTGGTCAAAGTCAGCAGGAAGCAGTGCTTCAAGTTGTTCAATGAGTTGTGTTTTACCACCAACCCATTTGACGAATGGTTTCGCTTTCATTGTTGTATGAATCAGAATTAAAATGTACAAATATATCTGTCAATTTTTGTATAAATACAAAATTAACAACTGCAGCACGAATGTACTATAATCCTTTTATATTTGCAAATCATTACGTTACATATAAAAACAACTCAAGCTACAAAGCAATACAAACATTCTATTCAAAAAAAATAGAGGTCTGCTGTACAAACCTCTATCTCTTTTTCATTATAAAAAACTTTATTTTAACTCTATCTCATCTATATCTAATTTGGTACTACAATTACCTATACCTACATAGAATTTGCCTGGTTCTAACATCTTTTCTGATTCTTTCCAGAACGAAAGTTGATCGGCTGTAATAGTAAATTCTACCGTCTTGGTTTCACCTTTCTTGATAAATACTTTCTCAAATCCTTTCAATTCTTTCATCGGACGAATACTTGATGCTACAGCATCGCGAATATACATTTGAACAACTTCATACGCATCGTAATCTCCTGTATTGGTAACCTCTACCGAAACAGTTATACTGCCGTCTGCAGTCATTTCTTTTGCCGAATATCTTGGTGTACCATAACTGAATGTTGTGTATGTCAAACCATAACCAAATGGGAACAAAGGCTCTGTTCCAACTTCCATCCAATACGATGAAAATCCTAAAGAGGTTTGATGTGCATGCACTGGAATACTATCTATCAAAATCGGCATATATGCAGGACGACCAGTTTGATTTACATTATAATAAATCGGAATTTGTCCCACCATTTTAGGGAAAGTAACTGGTGTTTTACCACTTGGCACTTCTTTACCAAATACCAAATCCGAAATTGCCGGACCTGCCATCGTTCCTCCATGGAAAGTATAAAGTACCGAACTAACCGCCTCTACTTCATCACCAATAGTCAACGGACGACCAGCCATCACAATCATTGCGGTATTTTTATTGGCTTTTGCTACTTCAGCTACCAATTGTTTTTGAATACCTGGCAAGTTGATATCGGCTCTACAACGACCTTCTCCCGAAAGAATGGCTTCTTCACCAACAAACAACAATACTACATCGGCTTTCTTAGCAGCTGCTACTGCTTTCGCAATGCCCGAAGTATTCTTATCACGACTATATGAATAGGCTGGTTCATAAATCACTTTGCATTTGCCTTCACATTCGGCTTGAATAGCTGTCAATGGGGTTACGCAATGACTTGGTTCTGCATCAAAACACCAAGTTCCTACTTGTTCAAATGCCTCATCTGCCAAACTACCAATTACGGCTATTGTCTTAACGTCTTTGATTGGTAAAGTTCCTTCGTTTTTAAACAAAATCGCACTTTCTACAGCGGCTTTTTTAGCTGCAGCTAAATGGTCTTCTGCATAAAAATCTGTTGCTTGGCGACTTAAATCGGTATATGGATTCTCAAATAATCCCAAACGGAATTTTAATTTCAATACGTTTCTAACAGCATCATCTACATACTTAATATCTACAATGTTATTACTTACCAACGAATCCAAATATTGACGGTATGCAAAACTCATCATATCCATATCAATACCCGTTTCAATCGAAACTTTAGCACTTTCGGCTACATTCTCAACATATCCTTGATCTACCATTTGACGAATTGAAAAATAATCGCTTATCACCATTCCGTCATAATCCCATTCTCCTCTCAAAATATCTTGAAACAACCATTTATTTCCCGATGCTGGAACACCATTGATTTCATTGAAACTACACATAAAAGTAGCACAACCCGCTTTTGCTACAGCTTCGAATGGAGGCAATACCACATTACGCAATTTGGTTTCACTCATATCGGCAAGATTGTAATCACGACCACTTTCGGTAAATCCGTATGCAGCAAAGTGTTTTGCGCAAGCAGCCACACGATCGGCTTGAGTCATGTCTTCTCCTTGAAATCCTTCTACCATAGCAACACCAAATCGAGAAGCTAAATATGGATCTTCACCACACGATTCAGCAATACGTCCCCAACGTGGATCTCGTGTCACATCTATCATCGGAGCAAACGTATATCGAATACCTGCTGCCGAAGCTTCCTTGGCAGCAACACGAGCGCCTTCTTTCGAAATCTCAGGATTCCAAGTTGACGCTTGCCCTAATGGAATAGGGAATATCGTTTTGTATCCGTGAATAACATCACGCGCAAAAAGTAATGGAATTCCATTAGGCGATTCCATAGCCATCTTCTGTACTTCATTTACCCTTGAAGGATCTACATTGATGATTGAACCAACCAACCCTTTTTTAACCAATTCTTCAAATCGCGGATCGGATAACAATCCTCCATCAATTTGATCTAATTGACCTATTTTTTCTTCCAAACTCATAGTTGCCAAAACCGAATCGACTTTAGCATCTAATGGATCTACTGATTTCTGATTATTTGTACATGCTACTAAGGAAACAAAAGCTCCTATCAATAAGTATATTTTCTTCATGGTAATTCTTATTTCGTTTTAAAATACAAAAAGGGTAGGCAAATACCTACCCTTTATATGATATTATAGAGATTTAAAATGAACGGTTACTTGTTTAACCGATTTATCACGATTGAAAATCAATTGACTTTGTTCGCGAGAAAGGGTGTAACCAGCAACTTTTTCTGTTTTTTTAGCGTAAGCGATTTCAATACCTTCTTTACCGTCAATAACATATTCAAATTTAATTGAACAAGAAGTAAATGACAATTTCTTACCACCTACAAAATCTTTTTTATCCAACATGGTTGATTGAATTGTCAATGCACCGTCTTTAACAATCAAACCAAGTTCAAAGAAACGATTAATGATATCTTCTTTTACTTGACCAGTCATACCTGGTTGTTGAACTCCTGCCATAGTTGGCGTATGTGAATATGCATCAAATGGGAATGAACCATATTGTGCAGGCGTTTTATGTGCTCCAATACCAAATTGAACATCGGCATAATGTTTTTTCAATTTAGCAATCGTAGCAGCATCAGCTCCTTGCTCAACTGCCCACTTAATATTTTCACCAATAGCCAAAAGCAATTTCGAAACCATGTGCCAATAAATACATCCCAAACCTTCATATTTATAGAATGTTCCCGAACGACCAGTAAATGCTTGGTGATTAAAGATTTTTTCATACAATTCATCAATTGCTTTTTGATCGGCTGCACTGATATTCGATTTTTTAGCCATGGCTTTTTTCAAGAATTCAGCATTGTTAAAACTTGCATTAAAGTGGTACAAACCTTTCACATCTTTAGTTACGATATCGGTATCACCAGCAGCAACCATATCATCCAAAACTTTGATTGCTTTGATATCTTTTTCAGGAATAACATTCTTTTCAAGGAACAATGGTAAACGTTTGTTTGGATATAGTGTATAACTAAATTGATCGGCACGATACAAAGCACTTTGACGCATTGCATCCAACAATTCAACCACTTCTTTAGGCGATAATTTTCCTGAACTCAATACCGAAACTTGACCTTCCAACATTTCGTAAAGATTACTTACTTTAATGCCATTTTCAGAGAATGAAATGGTATTATATGCATGATACATACCATTCTTCATCTTGTTTTCTTTGATTGATTGGTCAATGAATTTAACCACTACTGCAAAGAATGCTTGCAAATCTTCAGCTGAAATATCCTTTTTGTTTCCAGAGAATCCTTTATATACACTGCAACGATAAGTTTCTCCTGCTTTACCCAAAGCATCTACAATTTGTTTACGTAACTTATCATCAATTTTTGCTACCGATCCTTCGTTGGCTTTCAACGTATTATAAATACCTTCCAACAATCCTGCAACTTCAGCCGAAACATGGAATTGCTTTTCGGTAGATTTACCATACATTTTTGCCAAGAAATTAACAAAACGACGCATGTAGTAAAGAGTTACCATTGAAGTACCATAACCTACTAATGCATTGTTGGCATCGTTCCACTCTGGACGCAAAGTATTCATCCAAATACCAGCACCTGGAATGAAGTTGCTCATCTTAGCCAAGAAAGTAACCAAGACTTTTTCTGTAAATGTGGCCAAAACAACATTTTGATTTTTATCTAAAATAAGTTTGGCATCTACACCGTATGAAGGTACCATTCCTAACACACGTTTATGTGTTTCATCATCAAAATTGATTGAATTTTTAGGGTCTGCTACAATTTCTGCATACGTCTTAATACGATATGGTACGTTTGCATAAGCGTATGACTCTTGATTCAAAAGCGACAATAAACTTTCTGGATAGTAGTCTTGCGACAATTCCATCAATTTTAATAAATAAATCATTTGATGGTCACCCCAATAACCAATATTTGACCATGGATCTGCTGGGTCGATAACTTCCCAATCAAAACCTTCACTCGTCAATTTGTAAGGATTATAACCATCTGCTGTAGTTGCATTCAAGAATTTTGCAATAATACCATTGATGAATGCAGGGAACGACAATGAAAGTGCTTCCCAGTTCTGGAAAATATCACGCCAGTTACCTTGATAAGAAATGATTTTTTCTCCTTTTTCATCGGTTACTTTAATGTTGAAAATGTTCCATGGACGACTTGGGTCACCATGACGACGACCAAAGGTCAATGGCAAATATTCTTGGAATAAACGATACAAATTAGCATCGTTTTCTGCTTTTACCAATTTTTCTAATTCAACGTAATTGATTTGTGCTGGCAATTTTGACAAAAATGCCGACTTATCAGCAAATAATTTCTTGTTGAATAATTCAATATGTTTTTTAAATTTATCAGTATCAATAGTATAACCATTACAGTAAATACCACCACGCATGGTGTTAAACATGGTATTGGCAAAATGACGGGCTACTTTGCTTTCATCAGCTAAATTTTGAATACCATCAGCCTCTGCTACAATCGCTTTCAACGCTTCTGAACCATCTTTTACTCCTTTCAAAAGTGCTTTTTCAATACCACGACCATTTTTTAAATATTCTAACAAACTGTTTACTTTTACAGCATCTTGGTCAACTTCTGCTACCATATACCATTGTTTGGTTTTACCAGCTTTTGCAGTAAAAGTAATATAAGCAAAGTATGCTCCACGCACACCTTTCGCTTCTACTTCTGGAGTAAGTTTTTCACCACGACGGAAAGCATCTAATTGTGCCGAACTCAATAAAAATTTAGCGTTGTTCAAACCAATACTCCAAACCGTATTCACACGAAGACTTTCACTTGGCTCTGCACGGTCAACCATAATGGCTTCCATACGATAAAGTGCCAAAGTAGAACCTTCTACCAATTCGGTTTTCTTATAAGCATCTACCAACGTTGAATAGGTATTTTGAGTAACACGATTGGTACCAAATGGCAAAACATTTTGAATACCATCAAGCATTACTACATTAATATCTTCTTGAGTATCGTTAATTAACGAACCACGACGAATCCAACCAAATTTGTCGGCATTCATCCACATATATTGGAATGTCAAACCCAAATCTTTGTTGGTTTCACTAAACAAAATTTTATTTCCTGTTACGCTTTTTAAAATATTACGTTCTGTATTATAAACGGCTGAATTGCGAGTTGAAAAAGGTTCCCACAAATAAACCTTACCATCTTTCTTAACATGGAAAATTGTTTTGCTACCCGTAATTTCTGCCGATTCAGTAATTTTATCATCGGTATAGTATGGGAATAACGCCATATCTGGATTCTTACGACCAGCTGTCAAAGATCCTGTACTTGACAAATACATCCAAAGATCTGAATTACTAGAAATACTAATAAAGAATGGCGACATTCTATCGTAATTCTTTATTTGATAAAATTTTTCACCATCGATTGTTACAAACTTACCACCGATGTTATTTTTGCCCTTAAGGATTGGGGCATTCCCAAGAAAAAGATTACTCATATAGATAATAGATATTTTTTTAGAAAAGCCTTTATCCATCGAATAAAGGCTTTTTTATTTAAAAAAGATATAGATTAATTTTCATTTGCTTCTAATGCTCGCTTGGCATCTAAATCGATTTTCATTTGTTCGGTAGTTTTATTATCAATACTATAAAACCACATTACAATCGCACAAGATGCATAAAGCACACCAGGAATTATTGATACCAAAAGTCTAATTCCTAAAATTGCACTATCTGTTTGAGTAGCCGCATCTGCAACATAATGTGATACCTCAAGTACCCAACCTGCTGCCGCAGCACCAATTGCCCAACCTACTTTTTGAGAAAACACTGCTGCTGAAAAACAAAGTCCTGTAGTACGACGACCAAGTTTCCATTCACCATAGTCTGCAGCATCTGCAATCATTGTCCACAACAATGGAACGGCTGGTGCATACGACATTTTTGCCAAAATATTAAATGTATAAGCCAAAACTTGATTGGTTCCTGCTACAAATATTAAACAAAAGAAAATTCCAGAAAGAATAGAACTTCCAATATAAACGGCTCTGTTTCCAAATTTTTTAGCTAATGGTTTTGACAATGGCAACGCTACAATCAAAGCTACTGTTCCAAGAATGTTAAATAATTGAACACTTTCAGCATCCCCTATATAATATTTAAAATAAAATGCAATTGCAGCATTTTGCATAGCAAACATAATAAATGAAACTACACCTACCACTGTTAAAACTACCCATGGTTGATTTTTAAATAAATATTTAAAATCTTTCGAAATTGACGAATCCTGTTTTTTAGGAGCTGGGATTCTTTCTTTTGTAGTAATAAATGTAATGAAAAAGAATACCAAACTTAAAATAGCAAACAAAATAACTGTACGTTGATAACCAACAGCAGTATCTACTTCCAAACTATCTCGTAACCCCTTGTCTCCAATTATACTAAACAAAGACGCATCACTGCCTTGTTGACCAAAATATGCTACAAAGAATAATGCCAATCCTGTTACAATAAATTGACCAACGTATGCCGAAATAAAACGATAGGTATTCAAACCTGCACGCTCATTACTATCATTAGTCATAACCGCACTCATCGACGAATATGGAAGATTTACAAATGCATATGCTGTACGAAGCAACAAACATGTAATCGCTGCATAAACTATCATTCCTGTAGGTGAAAATGCTGGAGTCGTAAATGCCAAAACAGCAAGAATTGCATAAGGAATTGCTCCAAACAACAAATATGGACGGAATTTACCCCAACGCGTATTTGTTCGGTCTGATATAATTCCCACAATTGGGTCAACTACTGCATCCCAAATACTTCCTGCAAACATAATCCAACCTGCTACAGCTGGCGAAATTTTAAATACATCTGTATAGAATATTAGTAACCAAAAACCTACTAAGTCCCACACAAAGTGAGAAGCGGTATCTCCCAAACTATATCCTAATTTTTCTTTTACTGATAATTTTTGTGTTAATTCCATAATTTATAGAGTTACTGTTTATTTTTTAATGAATTGTTCTCCTTTTTCTCCTTTTTGATACAAACGAATGTAATCTACATACATTTTAGCAGGTGTACCATCTTTTGGAAGGGCTGTGATTTTTTGGAAGTTTTTACTATCTGCTGAAATCTCAGCTGGATATTTTTCATCTTCATGAATTCCTGTAAAATATCCTCCTACAGCTAAATTAAGCGTAATATAGAATGGCTTACAAAAATAACGTGCTGGAGCATTTTTCTTTTTCTTACCTGCAATTGGCAAATTGTAATATGGTTTCGCATCTGGATTTTTATCCAAATCTAAATACATTTTAATGGCTTCTTTATCCCATATCAAAGTAAAGGTATGAAACTCTCCTTGAATACTTTCTTCTGCTGTGGTATTCATTCCAAAATTAGGATATGCTCCTCCATTAAAATCTTCTCCCCAATGACACGCTCCATTGAAATAACGATCTTGAGTTCCTTCCTTAATACCGGTAGCATGACCACATTCCAAAATATCTATTTCTCCACATTTAGGCCAAATTACTTTACCTTCTTTTTTCAATTGTTTTTTCATAGCATCTACCGAATCATCATCTCCTAAATTGTTAGCCAAATCATTTCCTAACATCCAAAATGCTGGCCACAAACCATTGGCAGTTTTAGGCAATTGTATTCTCGCTTCAAGTTTACCGTATGTAAACATCAATTTATCTTGCGTGTTAAGTCTCGCTGATGTAGCTGGACGACCTTTGTAATTTTCTCTCTTCGCATTAAGTACCAAACAACTTACTCCCGAAGGATGTTTTTCAATAGTGGCTGCCTCTGGAATATAATACTGCATCTCGGCATTTCCTCCTCCACGACGACTATATTCTGCGGTCCAAATAGTTTCATCTAATTTGGTCCCATCAAAATTATCTTCCCATACAAGTTTGTACTCGTTTTCGGCATTGACTACCATCGGAAATAATGCAATACCTAACAAAATGTTCTTAATTTTCATATATGTTTTTGTTTATTAAATTCAAAATTAACTACACATTTTTACTAAGTTTACAAAAGTATAGAAAATAATGAAATTACCAAATTTTAAGGGGGTTTAAAAATGTTTTTATAAATTTGTGAAAATTTTAAAAATGATTTCTATTGATGAAAATACACATTCAAAATTCAAGTCTCTAAAATTTATTGACTTATTTGCTGGAATTGGAGGATTCAGATATGCTCTCAATTCTTGTGGTGCTAATTGCGTGTTTTCTTCAGAATGGGACAAATACGCCCAAAATACTTATTACGAAAACTTCGGAGAACTCCCTTATGGAGGAGGTGTAGGTGCTAAAACAGGATTATATCTTATCAATGAAAATAAGAATCAAGCTTACAAACAATTTGGCAATGGTGTCGTTATTGATGTCATCCAAAAAATATTAACTCAATTAGCTAAAATAGTATGAATAATTACTCTCCTGCAACTAATCGCTACGATAATAAAATGTCGTATAATTTCTGCGGAAACAGCGGACTTCAATTGCCTAAACTTTCTCTTGGCTTATGGCATAATTTCGGTAACGCCGATAATTTCGATGAATCTAAAAAAATGCTTTTCACAGCATTCGATAATGGTATCACACATTTCGATTTGGCTAATAATTACGGCGTCCCTGGTGGCAGTGCTGAAAGCAATTTTGGTAAAATCCTTAAAAGTGATTTCGCTAATTATCGCGACGAAATGATTATCTCTACTAAAGCTGGATATGGTATGTGGGAAGGCCCTTATGGAGATGGTAGTTCTCGCAAATATCTTATCTCAAGCCTCGACCAAAGTCTAAAACGTATGCAACTCGAATACGTAGATATTTTCTACTCGCATCGCTATAATCCTGAAACTCCCATCGAAGAAACTATGGAGGCTCTCTCTCATATCGTACGACAAGGAAAAGCCCTCTATGTTGGACTCTCCAACTATCCCGTTGAAGTCCTTCCTAAGGCTCTACAGATTCTTCAAGATAATCACACGCCTTGCCTCATCTACCAAGGTTGTTATAACATCATCAACCAAAGTGATGCTCTTGATGGTAAATTCCAATTACTTAAAGATAAAGGGGTAGGATACATCGTATTTTCTCCACTCGCTCAAGGAGTAATCTCGGATAAATACATCAACGGTATTCCTAAAGATTCTCGTGCTAGCAAACCTCAAGGCTTCCTTCAAGAAAAAGATATCCACGAAGAAACAATTAACAAAATGCGTCAACTAAATGATCTCGCTCTTAAACGTGGTCAATCACTTGCTCAAATGGCATTGGCTTGGGTCCTTAGCAATCCTTGTGTTACTTCTGTTTTGGTCGGAGTAAGCCGCGTACAACAATTAACTGATAATCTTCATGCTATAGAAAATACTTCTTTTAGCACCGAAGAAATTAATCTTATTAACTCTATTATGCAAGGTAAATAATGTTGGAAAAAATTCTTCAACAACTGAAAGACTCAACACTTATTATTTCTATAATTGTTGGTCTGATTTTTCATAAATGGCTCGGTCCTCTTAATGTGACCGTGCCTTATATGATTTTCATAATGTTATTTATTACTTTTTGCAAAATTAGTCCTAAAGACCTAAAAATCACACGATTACATATCACTCTATTCTCCATTCAATTCATCGGTTGCTTCGTGTGCTACATCATTTTTAAATATCTCTCTCACTCCGAAGACGTGGCTCAGTCCATTTTCATCTGTATCCTCATGCCTTCTGCTACCTCAAGTGCTGTAGTAACTGGTTTACTTGGAGGTAACGTTGCTTTCTTAACATCGTACTTGCTTCTCGCAAATATCGGAACTTCTTTACTCGGACCACTGTTCTTCTCTTTTATTAACCCTGAACATATCTCATTCTGGACCTCTGTAGGTAGTATCTCTCTGAAGATTATACCTGTCCTTTTAACTCCTCTTTTACTAGCATGGATTCTTCAATGGGTATGGCCTAAAGGACACGAATACGTAAAAAGCAAAAGCAAATTATCTTTCTATCTTTGGGCTATCTCCTTGACTATTATCATCGGCACAACATTCAATAAATTACTCCAAAGTAATGAAAATATTTGGCTCGAAATTTCCTTGACTTTAATAGCTTTAGCTGTTTGCTTAACTCAATTTGGCGTAGGTAAATTAGTAGGTAAACATTATGGAGAACTTATCGCTGGTGGACAGGCTCTCGGACAAAAAAATACAATCTTGGGCATCTGGTTAGCACAATCGTACTTAGTACCATCAACTTCCATCGCTCTTATCGCTTACATCATTTGGCAAAATATTGTAAATTCCCTTCAAATAACACTAAAATCTCATCGAGATAGAAAACTTAAAAAACAGGAATAGTTATGAATTACGCAATCATTGGAGTAGGGGGCATCGGTGGCTATTATGGCGGACTCTTAGCCAAAGCCAATAAAAATGTCCAATTTCTTTTACATTCGGACTACGAATTTGTAAAACAAAATGGTCTGCAAATTGATTCAAAAAATGGAGACTTTCATTTGGATAATTTAAACGTCTTCAATAACGTCAAAAATATGAATCCTGCCGATGTAATCATCGTTTGTGTAAAAACTACCAATAACCATTTGCTTAAATCTTTTTTACCTCATCTTGTCAAAAATGATAGTTTGGTAGTCCTCATCCAAAATGGACTTGGATTAGAATCTGACCTACAAAAAGAATTCCCTGATATTAACATCGTCGGAGGAATGGCCTTTATCTGTACCCAAAAAATCGGGGAGGGACATATCCGACATCTCGACTACGGAAAACTCACTCTTGGATTACATACACCCAAAGCAAAAGATTTATTTGATAGTCTTACTAATGACTTAATTGATGCTGGTCTGGAAATAGAAATCGCTCCCGACTTACAATCGGCTCGCTGGCGAAAACTTGTCTGGAACATCGCTTACAACGGCACTACTGTAGTTCTAAATACAGATACCAAACAACTTATGGATAATGCTTCTACGCGTCAACTCGTTACTGATCTCATGATTGAAGTAATGAATGGCGCTAATGCTTGTGGCATTCAATATCCTATTGATGAGACATTTATACAACAAATGTTGAATATGACCGAAAATATGGCCGTTTATGCTCCAAGTATGAAACTGGATTTCGACCATAAACGAGAAATGGAAATAGAACGTATCTATTCTCGCCCCATAACTGAAGCAAAAAAGGCTGGCTACGAAATGAAAAAAACGGCTACTATCGAACAGCAGCTAAAATTTATTAATAGTCACTATTAAATGGGAAATAAGAATCTACATCTTCTTATTCCCCATTCTAATTTTATTGCAACACTTCGTCCCAATCTTTCCAAACAGGTTCACGACCTACTTTCTTCAATGCCGCTACTATCTCGGCTACAGTACGATCGTCCGTTACATCAAATTGTGGCAAGGCCTGTTTTTTATAGGTATAATATCCTCCTGGCTCCACACTACTTTGCGCACTCATCGTCGTAACCCCTAATGTCGCCATATTATCGCGAATATAGGCCGGCTCTCGGGTTGAATAACTAATGTCTACATCATGATCAAAAATACGAAAAGCAAATGTCAATTGAGCTAATTCCTTATCGCTCATAATACAATTAGGCTGAAATCCTCCATTTTCGGCACTTCTCATTCTTGGAAAATTTACACTGTACTTGGTTTTCCAATAATGTTTTTGCAAATAACGCAAATGATAAGCCATCATGGTCATATCGGTTCGCCAATCTTCTAAACCTACCAAAACTCCCATCCCAATAGTATGAACTCCTGCCATCCCCATTCGGTCAAAACCATTCACACGCCACTCAAAATTTGATTTCATTCCTCGCGGATGGTAAATCTTATAATTCTCACGATGATAGGTTTCTTGAAAACATATCACTCCATTCATTCCCGCATCTGACACTTCCTTGTACTCAGGGGTATCTAATGGCATTACTTCTATTTTTATACTTGAAAAATATTTTTTGGCTAATTCAACAGCTTTTTGCACATAATCGGCTCCTGCTTTCACTGGATTTTCTCCCGTTACTAACAAAATATTTTCAAATGGTCCAAGAGCCTTTATCGCTTTATACTCATCTTCTATCTGATCTAATGTTAATATGGTTCTTGGCATTGGATTAGATACATGAAATCCACAATATACACACGAATTAGTACACGAATTGGTAATGTATAAAGGAATAAACATCGAAATGGTTTTCCCAAATCGTTGCATGGTATATTTCTGACTCAATTGGGCCATAGTCTCCAAATATGGAGCTGCTGCTGGAGAAATAAGTGCCATAAAATCATTCACATCTAAATGTTCCTTGGCAAGGGCTCTCCTCACATCATTATCAGTCTTACCGTATATCAAGGCTGTGGTATCTTCCCACGAAATTTTCTCTAACTCTTCCGAAAACATCTTCTTAATTATTACATTTCTTTAAGTCTCTACTCAATTTCATTGCACAAAAATTTGGACCACACATAGTACAATATTCGCCATCTTCATGGTGCCCTGCTTTAAAATATTCCAATGCTTTTTCTGGATCCAAACTCAAGTTAAATTGATCCTTCCAACGGAACTCATAACGGGCTTTACTCAAAGCATTATCGCGTATAGTTGCTCCTGGATGTCTTTTAGCCATATCAGCAGCGTGGGCTGCAATTTTATAGGTTACTACTCCTGCTCGCACATCTTCTTTATTAGGCAATCCAAGATGCTCCTTAGGCGTAACATAACACAACATCGCCGTACCAAACCATCCTATCTGTGCCGCTCCAATAGCACTTGTAATATGATCATATCCTGGCGCTATATCCGTTACTAATGGTCCTAAAGTATAGAATGGTGCATTATGACACGCTTCTATTTGTTTATCCATGTTTTCTCGAATTTTATGCATCGGCACATGACCAGGTCCTTCAATAAAAGCTTGCACATTTTTATCCCATGCTCTTAAAACTAATTCTCCAAGTGTCTCAAGTTCAGCAAATTGTGCCTCATCATTAGCATCGTATGTAGATCCCGGACGCAATCCATCTCCCAATGATACTGCTACATCGTATTGGGCTAAAATATCACATATCTCATCAAAATGTTCATACAAGAAACTTTCTTGATTGTGCACCAAACACCATTTACTCATAATACTTCCGCCTCGAGAAACAATACCACACAAACGCTTATCTGCTAAATGAACATTTTTTAATCGAATTCCTGCATGAATGGTAAAATAATCTACTCCTTGCTCGCATTGTTCTATTAAAGTGTCTCGATACAATTCCCATGTCAAATCTTCTACTTTACCATTAACCTTTTCTAAAGCTTGATAAATAGGCACAGTTCCTACTGGCACAGGACAGTTTCTAATAATCCATTCTCGGGTTTCATGTATGTTTTCTCCTGTTGATAAATCCATCAACGTATCGCCTCCCCACTTACAACTCCAAATGGCTTTTTCTACTTCCTCATCTATACTTGAAGTGGTTGCCGAATTCCCAATATTAGTGTTTATTTTTACCAAAAAATTACGACCTATAATCATAGGCTCTGCTTCTGGATGATTAATATTCGCTGGCAATACCGCACGACCAGCAGCTATTTCATCGCGCACAAATTCTGGAGTTATATGACTTTTAATCCCCAATTCACTACAATTCATATTCTCACGGATGGCTACATATTCCATCTCTGGAGTAATAATTCCTTGTTTGGCATAAAACATTTGAGAAATTTGCTTGCCTTGCTTAGCACGATATGGTAACGCTATATGCTCAAAACGAAGTTTATCCAGACTTTTGTCATTCAAACGCATACGACCATACTCAGAAGTAATCTCAGAAAGTTGCTCTACATCTCCTCTGTCTATAATCCATTGCTCACGAATACGTGTCAACCCTTTTTTCAAATCAATTTTACTGTTTTTATCTCCAAACTCTCCACTAGTATCATACACAAGTATAGGTGCATTTTCTTTCATCGTCTTATTACCTTGTTCATCAACAGTTACGGTAGGAGTAAGGGTGATCTTTCGCATCCCTACTTTTACATTTGGAAATAATTTCCCTGATATATATATTTTCTCACTATTGGGAAAAGTTATTTTTATATTTTCCATATTCTAATCTAAAAATGAAGTTAACGGACTACTTGCTTGCGCAATATCACAAATTTCTCCCAATCCTGCTTCATACGCCCTACGACCCGCAATAGTTGCTTCTTTAAATGCTATCGCCATCTCAACAGGATTTTGAGCTATCGCTACTGCCGTATTAACCAATACAGCATCTGCCCCCAATTCCATTGCCGCTGCAGCATGACTCGGTGCTCCTATACCTGCATCTACCACTACTGGTACACTCGATTGCTCTATGATGATTTTCAAAAAATCTTCAGTACGCAATCCTTTATTACTGCCTATCGGAGCCGCTAACGGCATTACAGTAGCTGTTCCCACTTCTTCCAATCGCTTACATAATACAGGATCTGCCTGACAATATGGTAATACTACAAAACCCATCTTTACTAATTGCTCTGCTGCTTTTAATGTCTCTATTGAATCAGGCAATAAATAACGTGGATCAGGATGAATCTCCAATTTTAACCAATTCGTCCCAAATGCTTCTCGCGCTAATTGAGCAGCAAAAATGGCTTCTTCTGCATTTCTTACTCCACTCGTATTAGGCAAAAGCTGAATGTTGTTTTTCACAATGTGCTGAAGCATATCATCGGTTTCACTATTCTCCATGTCTATACGCTTCATCGCTACTGTAACCATCTCTGTTTCAGAAGCAATTATAGACTTTTGCATCAATTCATTTGAATCAAATTTCCCAGTCCCAAGAAATAATCACGACGAAAATTCTTTTCCTGCTATTACTAATTTTTTCATTTTATATATAATTTTTTTCTATTGTTTCCACTATCTTAATTGTCTCATTTACAGGATTATCAGCATTTAAAATGCTACCTGACATCGCAATCCCATTAGGACCAGATTTTAATATCTTTGGTATGTCACTTCGCATAATTCCTCCTATCGCTACTATCGGAATATTAATCCCTATACTCCTACATTCCCATATAAGATTCTGATAACCTTCTAATCCCAAAATAGGAGCTAGATTTTTTTTTGTCGTGGTATATCTAAATGGACCACATCCTATATAATCAACAGCATCTTTTACAGCTAACACATCCTCAAACGTATTACAGGTCCCACCTATAATAAATCCTTCTCCTAATAATTTTCTCGCTTCACTCGGACGCATATCATTTTTACCCAAATGAACACCATCTGCCCCAATTTCTTTGCACAATTCTACTTGGTCATCTATAATAAATGTAGCCCCTGCTTGAACACATAATTCCTTCAATATCAACGCATTCTTACGCAAATCATCTAATAACGCATCTTTCATGCGCAACTGTATCCAACGACAACCTCCTTCTATAGCTATTTTCGCTGAATCTATATAATCATACTTGTCGTTATAATGCGTAATAAACTGAAATTTAAAATTATTTAATTGCTGTAAGTTCATTGAGTCTATTTTTAATTTTTAAAAAATTCTCTATTTCATCTCCTCCATTCCAAATGCTCCCTAATAAGGCAATTCCTCCAAAACCATATGATTTCACTTGCTTTAAATTTGCTTCAGAAATACCTCCTAATGCCATTACTCGCTCATTAATCAACCCAACTTCTTTCGCTTGCAATAATTCCTCTTCTGTGAAATTCGAAGGATAATCATATTTAGAAATACTATTGAATACCGGACTTAAAAATACATATTCGTAGTCTTCTATATAACGTAATTCTTCTAACGTATGACAAGAACGCGTTTTTGACAAATTCCCTTCATATAAAGCATTACGACGATTAAGATGTACTCCGCCTAATGAATACTTTTCTGCCAACTCAAAATAATCGTGTATTCGTATCTTTGAATAGTATTGCGAATCGATATTCTGTAATAACGCTTCTACTTCTCCTAACCCAGAATCTGGCTTACGTAAATGCAATCTATCCAAACCACATTCAAAAAGTCGATTTATTTTTAAAGCTTCATCTACCACAAAATCGGATGGAGTAATAACTATTATACGCATATTATCCCCCACAAGCAGCTTTTATCATCGTAACACGATGACCTTCTTTTAATTGAAAATTATCCCATTCGGTACGCTTTATAATCACACTATCTACTGCAAAAGCTATCCCTAACGGAGACTGATCTAATGCTTCTAATAATTGCGTCAATGTACAATTCTGCTCAACCTCATAAGGTTTTGAATTTAAAAGAATATTCATTTATCTAATATTTTTAAAGATTGCGGATTAAAAAAGTGATTTACTGGACCATGACCATGTCCAACTACTACATTTTTACCATAATCAATGGCGTTTTTAATATAGTTCTTTGCCTCTAACACGGCTTCTTCTACTGATTTCCCTAAGGCTAAATAGGACGCTATTGCCGATGATAAGGTACAACCTGTTCCATGGGTATTGAAGGTCTTTATAAAATTTGATTTATATGTAATTACCTCATTGTTAGAAGTATATAATAAATCACAGGCTTCTTCTCCTTCTCTATGACCTCCTTTTATCAATACGTACTTACATCCTGTTTTCAACAACTGATTGGCTGCTCGATTAGCTGAATCAATAGAAGTTATCTTTATCCCAGTCAAAGCTTCTGCTTCTGGTAAATTAGGGGTGATTATTTGTGCCAATGGAAACAACTGCTCCACCATCGCTTGTATAGCATCTTCAGATATCAAACGAGTTCCACTGGTTGATACCATAACCGGGTCTAACACATAGTGTTCAACCGCATAATGACGCAGTTTTTCTGCTACTGTCGTTATTATTTGACTATCATACAACATGCCCGTTTTTACCGCGTCTATTTGTATGTCTGCAAATACCATATCGATTTGATCTGCTACCACTTGTGGCGTTACAGGCATCACCGATTTAACACCTGTTGTATTCTGAGCCGTTATAGCCGTAACTACACTTGAAGCATATAGCCCCAACGACGAAATAGCTTTTATATCTGCCTGAATACCAGCACCTCCACAGGAATCGGAACCAGCTATTGTTAATACACTTGGATATCGCATACACTTGTCATTATTTACGGTATGCAAAAAGTTGAAAAAAGAGAAGGTAAACATTTCCCTACGACGGCATTATCCGACAGGTTCAATGGGTATGATCTCAGCCCAATTCTCAACAAAAAAGGCACCCCGTATTTTTTTTACAAAGATAAAAAAATAAAATTTAAAAGTATTACTCTATACAAAATTGTATATTAAAAAATTAATTTCAATCCAACACCTTGAGATGTCCCACCAAAACTCAATTCTGCTGTATTTTTTTGCGCATTAAAACTATCTAATGCCCTTTCGTGATAATCTTTTCCTACACAGTATAATACCACTCCTGGAATCAAAGAAACAGCTCCTGCCGATAAACAACTCAAACCAATAATTCCTGGAACATTGTCTAACGTAGTAATAGCACTCGCATAAAAAACAGCTCCTGTTGCCATCAACGTACCTCCTGCTACCATTAAACCTAGTCCAGCACGATACTCATTTCTATATTTTTTGAAAACTAACGCTGCATCCTGACAATTGAGCTGAGCATATTCTAAAAAGGATTGATCTGACAATACGGCTTCGTCTAAATAAAAATGCCTCGTCTCTGGATTGTACGTCAATTCTTGTGCATAAAAATTACTCGATACACAAAATAATAAGAATAATAACAAAAACTTTTTCATAACTATTTTCGTTTATTTGTTCCTAAATATAAACTCATTATTCGACTAACTCTCAAACGCTTTATTTGCTTATCTGACCCCTGTAAATTTACTGCATATTTACAAAGAAGCCGCATTTTTACCACACTTTCTCGTATATAAAATTTATCCTGAAAATTTTATTTTTCATTTTTTTAATTACAAATATAAAATATAAATATCTAATTATCAATATTTTAAATAAAAATATATTTTTCTGAAAAAAATTATACTTCTCTCTGGCATAAGATTTGAATTATCTTTTGCAAGAAGTTAACTACTACTTCAATTATAACAATGTTGAATATAATTTAAAACTATACTATTATGAAAATGAACTTAATTAAAGTGATTTTGATTGCGATAGCATTCAGCACTGCAAATATCACAGGATATGCACAACACAGAGGTTCAAGCATAAATGGCAAAAATCAACCTAATTTCGTACATAGAGCTCCAGCTAAACCTGGCAATGGTCATGTAGCACCTAACCATCATTTCACTAAACCCGCTCCAAAACCTATGCCTCCAACTGCTATGCATAATCATGGTCATGTAGGTCCAAAACCTGCACCACACCATTACCATGGTCCAAAACCTGCACCGCACCACCATTATGCTCCAGCTCCGGTTCACGTAAATCATCATTTTACTGTGGCATACAAACCAGCTCCTAAATATTATTCTGGTATGGTTGTTAGAGAACTACCTTGCAATAGTTATACTACTTATATTCATAATGGCGAAAGATATTACAACTCTATGGGAGTTTTATTTAAAGCAATATTAATTAACGGATTAGTACACCTTTTAGTCATATAACATAGTGTTTTTGATTTTAGTTATGAAAAAAGTTTTTAGATTAGACTGTTAACGTTATTAAGACGTTTTTTAAAAGAGCAAGTTGTGAAATTTGCTCTTTTTTTATATGCTGATAAAATATAAGCAGAAAATAAAATTTTATTTTTTTATAAAAATATGGTACTATGTATTGCAAGGTATTATTTTTTTTAAATATATTTGCAGTGTTATTTAAATTTAAAAACTATGTCTGTTAATATCGAAAACATTAAATCGCAAATGCGTAAAGGTTTTCTTGAATTCTGTATCCTTAACATTATTAATTCAAAAGAATACTATGTTTCTGATATCATCAAAGAACTCAAAAAAGCTAATCTTATTGTTGTAGAAGGAACTCTCTATCCACTACTCATGCGGCTTAAAAATAGTGGTTTACTTACTTATTCATGGATAGAATCTTCTCAAGGTCCTCCCCGTAAATATTACATCATTACCGACGAAGGAAAAAACGTTTTACTTGAACTAAACAGTGCTTGGGAAGAAATTAAATCATCAGTCGAACTATTAAAATCTAACAATTTATAACAATGGAAAAAAATATTGAAATAACTATTTGCGGTATCTCTTTTAGCATTACAGAAAAAGGATATGATTTACTTGATAATTATCTAAAAGAAATAAAAAATTTTTACACCGAAGAAAACGAAATCGTAAATGATATTGAAAATCGTATAGCAGAACTTTTTGTTGAAAAACTTGTAGGAAACAAAAAATCCATCACTGAAGAAGATGTTAACGAAATTATCAATATTCTAGGACACCCTACTGATTTCGATAACGAAAATTCTGATTCTATCGAAATCAATACAACTACTAAAAAAATAAAAAAACACCGCTTTTACCGAAATCCTGACGATTGCAAAATCGCTGGTGTACTCGGAGGTATCGCTGCTTACTTCAACATCAGTAGCACGGTGGTACGATTAGTTGCAACATTGTTGTTGCTCATCTCCCCTCTCAACTCTACAATTTTCATTGCTTACATTATTTTGTGGGCTATTACTACAAAAGCTAATACACCTGCTCAAAAATTGGAAATGTACGGACAAGATGTAACCATTGATAATATCTCTAAACAAACTGAAAAAGATAAAAACGTACCTCAAAATAATTCAAACTCTGGTTGCTTGAAAGCATTTTCTATCGGATGTTTGGGATTTCTCGCTCTTCCTGTTATTTTTACTATATTCATAATAATTTGCGTATTTGGGGGAATTGGCTCAGAATTGTTTTTTAACAATCTCTCAATTGGTTGGAACGGTATGGAACCATCTACACTAGAAAAATTATGTTTTTACGGATGCTTCATTTTACCTTTTTTTGCCGCAATCTACGGTATTTGCTGCCTTATTTCTAAAAAGAATATTAGTAAAACTTGGATTTGGATAACCTCTGCTATAATATGGATTGCTTGTATTATAGGGTTTATTTCTATGTCTGTCGAATATATAAATAATTCTAGAGAACTTGTACTGTACGACTCCTCATCTGATGAGGTTTACGAAAATCAGAGCATAGAGATCGATGACTTTAATCGCTTGGAAATAGAAGATGCTATTAAAGTAGTTTTAATTCAAGATAGCACTTCAAAAATTGAATTTACAAAACCTGTTGATTATACCATCAAAGGTGGTACGTTGTACTTGTCTAAAAATAATGGTAACTCGATTGTATTATTCCAAAGAAATGAAGATAAAACTATCGTAACTATCCACACTCCTAACATCGAAAAAATTAATATTGACTCAGGTTCTGGAATTACTTGCGACAATATTATAAATTCTAAAAACCTCGATATTAAAGCCGATGCTGGCTCTGTAGTCGATTTAGAGGTTGAAGTAGAAAATGATCTAAATATTAATGGAGATAGTGGTTCAAGAATTTATATCGAAGGCAACTCTAATAATTTTAATATTACCGCCGATAGTGGAACATCTATCACTTTAAAAGGCAAATGTAATAATGCTAAAATAAATGCCGATAGCGGGGCTTACGTTGATATTCGTAACCTTGAAGTAAATAACCTCAATACCAATACCGATAGTGGGGCTTACATAAAAAAATAAAGTTTTTGATTAACAAAAAAAGGTGAACGTAATGTTCACCTTTTTTATTTTTATACTATTTTGTCTGTTACAATTGACCTGCTTCTACTAGATTAATAACTCGCTCTATTATCGCATCATTTTCGCGAGTTACATCAAACTCCATTTTCAAATCATTTCCAAACATCTTGGCTATCCCCTGCCAAAATGTAGCAGAAATTCCTCCTCGATATAGTTTTATAATCTCATACGATGACTTTTCACACTCTCTGTCGATTAATTTCACTAACATGATACCTTGCGAAACCGTCATCTTTCTAAGATCTGCTTCGTAGTTTTCAAACAATTTCTTTTGATATTCTTTCATAAACTTGCTTCGAGAAACATCACTCGAATAGTTTGTTAACTCATCTTCAAGCTCAGCTAATGATTTAGCCGCAATTTTCGCATACGGCAATGTCTTTTTCACATCACGCACCGTACGCCAATAAAAACGCTCTTGACGCTTATTCTTAAACACCATCTTAGGATATATATAACAAGTCGGTAACTGTGCCGAAAATATAGTATCCCCCGAATCAGAAATAGTATATTTTAACAAAGCCCCATTTTTAAGCGTTATTGCTGAACCTAAAATCGGTATTAAAACAAATACTAATGTGATAAAATTTTTCTTCATTTATATGCTAAATAATTGCACAAGTGCAAAGATAAATATTATTTTAAACAATAGTTTAAGATGAACAAAAAATACCATCTTTTTAAAAAAATATCAAATTATATGCCAATTATTTTAGAATATCTTTAACTCAAAAATATTTTTAAAATAATTATTCAACTTAAATACAAAAAATAATGTTACTTTTGTAGAAAAAATTTTTTAAATATAAATTCAAAAAAATTGAAATTAAAGTTAATTTTTTGTTTTATATTTTGTACTTGGCACACATTATTAACAGCACACACTATTGTACAAAATACTGATCCTATATCCTTAGGAATGGGAGGTACCTTCGTATCACTACCAGATAATTCTTACGGCTGCGGAAATCAAGCTCTTTTTTCTAAAATTAATACTATTTCTATCGCTACTTCTTACCAGAATTCTTTCCTCACTAAAGAACTATCCACAGGAAATTTTTCAATTGTTTTTCCTACAAAATTCATACACGTAGGTTTACATACTAAATTTTTTGGCTTCTCTAATTATAATGAATGGAACACAGGCATTAGCTTCTCTAAAATGTTTGCTAAAAAAATTATGATCGGAATAGAAATTGATTTTTTATCCGTTGATGCTCCCATTAACGAAAAACGCCCTTTCGCTATCATCCCTCAAATGGGCTTTTTATTTAATCCATATAAAAATTTATTCATTGGATTTCATGCCTATAATTTTAGCTTTTCTAAATTAAATAACAATCTTCTTATTGCTCCTTCTTTTAACTTCGGAATTAGCAATAAATTCAATAAAAAATTCATTTTAGCAGGTCAAATTAATAAAACTATTAAAGAAAAAATTTCTGGAAATATCGGACTTGAATATGTTCTCCAAAAACATTTCTTCGTAAGAACTGGAATAGGATTTTTCCCTATTATAAACACATTTGGAACTGGTTTTGAATGGGATAATTTTAAAATAGACCTCGCTATTCAATATCACTATCAACTCGCAACCATTAATTCTTCTATAGGCATTAAATATAGTTTCGGTAAATAATTATGAAACGCATTGGAACATTTTTTATTAGCACACTTTTTACTCTATTTTTAATGGGAGAAGAAAATTTTATGGAAAATTTAGAACTTGATAATGACTTAGATTACCAAGAAAAATACGAAGAATTATTATTCTATAGCCAAAATAAAATTTATATAAATTATTGCTCTAAAGAACAACTTGAAGCATTGTATTTTCTGACCGATTTTCAAATACTTAATATTATTAAATACCGCGAAAAATACGGAAAAATAAATTCTATTTATGAACTGTATTTAATTGAAGGAATCGATAAACTAACGGCCGAAAAATTACATGACTTTATTTGTTATGATGAAATTATTATTAACAAAAATTTTAACGACTTTTTTAAATGTTCAAAACACGAATTTATTAACAAAATGACTTTAAAAAGCTCTAATCTTAATCAAAATTATTTAGGTTCTCCTCTCTACGAATATTTTAGATATAATTTCTTTAAACGTGATAAATTCTCTTTTGGACTAGTATTTGAAAAAGATGCTAATGAACCTTTTTTATATCAAAATTATCTAAACTTCATTTCTACTCATTTTATGATAGAAAATATTAAAAAATTAAAACGATTGATTTTAGGAAATTATAAAATTAATTTCGGTCAAGGCCTTATTATGAAAACCGATAATTCATTAGGAAAATCTTCAAATGTTATGAATATTCAAAACCGAGAAAATGGCATTAATCGACAATTTTCTTCCAACGAAACTAATTATTTACATGGAATAGGATTTTGTATAAATATTACTAAAAAATTGAAATTCAATAGTTTTTATTCATTTAAAAATCTAGATGGTAACCTCAAAAATAATAAAATTAGTTCCATAAAAACTGATGGCATTTTTAAAACTAAAAGTGATTTTTATAAAAAAAATACATTCAATGAACATGTTTTAGGTGGTAATTTATCTTATACTTTAAATAATTTTAAAATTGGTACAAATGCCATTTTTTATAAATATAACAAAGAACTTATTAACGAAAATCTGTATAAAAAATATAACTATGACGGAAAATTAGGATATAATCTAAGCATCGATTATAAACTAGTTCTTAATTACTTTCAGTTCTTCGGTGAAACAGCTTTAGATAAAAATCAACATTTTGCTACCATAAATGGTATTATTTTTTATCCTAGCCAAACTATTGGTATTGCAATGCTTCATCGCTTTTATTCTAAAAAATTTGTGGCACCTTATGCCAATAGTTTTTGTAATAACTCTTCTATTAAAAATGAACACGGATTTTTTACAAGTATTAATATCAATGAATTTAAAAATATAGGTTTAAGTGGTTATTTCGATATTTACAAATTTCCTTTTTTAAAATATAACATTGATTATCCTACTATAGGTTGGGACGGAATGTTTCAAACAGAATTTAAACCTAATAGTAGATACAATATGTATTTTAGATATAAAGCAAAATACAAAGAATTTAATAACTCTGTTGATAAAATTAAACAACTTTCTTTTTATACAAAACATAGTTTCAAATACAATATTTCTTATGTTATCAATAATCATTTCTTTTTTTCTAATTCATTAGAATACAATTATATAGATTATGAAATTAAAGAAAAAAATTATGGATTTGCACTCTCTCAAAACATTGGTTATAAAAAAAATAAAATCAATCTTAATGTCGGAATTATAATTTTTGATGCAAAAAAATATGATAATAGAGTATATTTATATGAAAAGGATGTTCTTCATACATTTTCTAATTTTTCTTTTTATGGAGAAGGCATAAAAGTATATATTAATAACAAATTTTTTCCTCTTAAAAACTTTGAATTAGATACTAAATTAACTTATACGCATCTTACTAATAACTATAAAACCTACAATTTTACTAATATTTTTGAAGGAAAACTACTTCTAAAATACATTGTTAATTAAATTGTTGATAACTTATTAAAACAAAAATCATAAGTTTTAATAATTTGATTTGCACAATTCAAAAATTAATTTGAATACATCAAAAAAATTAAAAACAAAAAATAGTTGGTCTTTTTTATTTTTATTATTCAACACATAAAAACAAGTTTATAAACAATAAAGAATACAAAAACTTATTAACTTTGTAAAGTTATAATGATTTGTTAATAACCTATTTAAATGATTGATTATTAATTTTTTAAATAAAAATTTTATTGTTGATAAAATTTATTCTTTGACTAATAAGTTTAAAAAAAAGAAAAATAGATAAAAAATATTCACACTTTGCACAACCATTATAATAGTAATTAAATTAAAAATTTTTTAAAAGATAAATAATTAATAATATTTAAAATGAACTACATATCAGAAATAAATAAATTAAGAAAAGAAAAAAATGCTATTATATTAGCACATTATTATCAGTCAGACGATATTCAAGCTATTGCAGATTATGTTGGAGATAGTTTAGCATTGGCTCAATGGGCTAAAAAAACTGATGCTGATATTATTGTAATGTGTGGTGTTCATTTTATGGGAGAAACTGCTAAAATTCTATCTCCTAATAAAAAAGTATTGATTCCTGATGCTGCAGCAGGTTGTTCTCTTGCCGATAGTTGTGAATTAAAAGATCTTAAAAAGTTTATTAAAGAACATCCTGGTCATAAAGTTATTTCTTATGTTAATACTACCGCCGCTGTTAAAACAGTAACTGATGTAGTGGTAACTTCAACTAATGCAAAACAAATTGTTGAAAGTTTTCCTAAAGATCAAAAAATTATTTTTGGTCCTGATAGAAATTTAGGTGGATATATTAATAGTATTACAGGAAGAAATATGGTACTTTGGAATGGTGGCTGTCATGTTCATGCTCGTTTTACTGTAAAAAATATCGAACGTTTAAAAAATAAATATCCTGATGCTTTGGTTTTAACACACCCTGAATGTGATAAATCAGTAGTGGAAATTTCTGATTATGTAGGTTCTACTGCAGGTATATTGAAATTTGCTACAAATAGTGATAAAAAATATTTTATCATTACTACAGAAGGTGGTATTATGTATAAATTAAAAGAACAAAATCCTGATAAAGTATTTATTTCTGCTTCTGAAACTGATTCTTGTTCGTGTGATGAAATTTGCGGAGTGTGCGAATATATGCGTTATAATACAATAGAAAAATTGTATAACTGTTTGAAAAATGAAAGTCCTGAAATTTTATTGGATGAAAAAATTATTAAAAAAGCAGTTAAACCAATTTCTAAAATGCTCGAAATTTCAGAAAAACTTGGTCTTTAAAATGACTAAAAAGCGTAAATCAATAAAAAAAAATAAGAAAAATTCACATAAATTAAATCTCAAAAAATACCTTGTCTTTTCTGGTATTATTGTTTTATGTGGATTTTTTTTATTGTCTCTTTTTCATTTTAAACTTATTCATCGTGGCGTTCGTTTGGATAAACGTTACGAAGTTTTAGGTGTTGATGTGTCACAGCATCAAGGTAAAATCAATTGGCAAATATTTGAAAATGAAGAAATATCATTTGTTTTTATTAAAGCAACTGAAGGTGAAAATTTTATTGATAAACAGTATAAAAATAATCGTAAAGAAGTAGAAAAAACATCAATTATTAGAGGATATTATCATTTTTTTAGATTTAATAAAAACGGAAAAAAACAAGCTGAATTTTTTATTCAAAATGTGCCTTATAAAATTGGTGAATTATATCCTTGTGTTGATATAGAAACTTATGGTAACAAGTTTCATAATAAATCTAAAAATGAAATTATTGCTGATATAGATTTATATATAAAAACTATAAAAAATTATTATGGCGTTTATCCTATTATTTATACAAATATTTATACTTATAATTTGTATATAAAGGATAATTTTAATGAATGTGTGTTGTGGATATGTGATTTGGATAAAATGCCTAAAATCGACCGAAAATGGACTTTTTGGCAATATTCTCACAAAGGAAAATCTTTGGCTACTAAATACAAAATTGATTGTGATGTTTTCTACGGTTCTTTTAAGGATTTAAATTCTTATTTATTACAACCAAAGAAGTAAGTAAATTATATTTTATAATAGATTAAAATCTTTACTTCCAATTAAATTGCCATCTGAAAATATATTAACTTGATATATTCCAGGAGCTAAATAATTATCTATATTCCAAAATAAGTTAATATTTATATCTTCTCCTTCATACTCATATTCTTTTACCATGGAGTAGTTAAGTTCTTTATTTTCAAATGTAAATAAATCAGAATCGTTTTTAGTTAAAATTTTATTGTTAGGACCAATTATACATACGTATGCTTTTTTCATTCCTGGATTGGTAGTAATGTTTTTAGCAATCAAAAAACTAACTTTTAATAAACTAGCTCTTTTAAGTTTTGACACTATTTTTCCATTTGAATTAAGTGTCTCTAAATTGATATTACGAGCATCAAGCATCGAAGCTCGTTCTACTTGTTCATTTAATAATTCTTTTTCTTCTGAAAGAATTCTAATGTCTTCAGTAGCTTGTTCGTATTTTTGTTTAACTTCTTTATTTTCAGTAATTAATATCTTATTTTCTTTACTTAATGAATCTATTTGAGCTACATAATGTTGCATCACTTTTCTTACCGATGCTAATTCTTTTTTTAATTCTGCAATACGACGTGCATTAGTAGATTTTGTAGTTCTAAGCTCTTCAAGCAACATTTGTACTTTTTGTTGTTCTTCAACCAAAAGTTTAGCAATTGAATCGTTACTTATTTTAAATGTTGTCTCTTTATATTCTTGTGAAATTTCTTCGTATTCTTGTTCAAGCATTTCTTTTTCATAATCTACAAGCTCTACCATTTCAGCCATCTCTTCTTTCTGCTTGTAAAAATTATATAGTATTGTAGCAAATGCTCCACATAAAAGTAAAAAAAGTATTGTAACTATAGTTATTGCTTTTTTATTCATAGTCTTATATTTTATATTACAAATGTATGTTTTTATTTTTAAAAAAGCTATTAACAATGAATTTTATAATTTTTAGAACTATAAAATCAAAAATATTTCTAATTTTGTAAAATATTCAATAGAGTATCAATTTTTAAAAATATTAAAGAATTATGTCAAAAGTAACCGTTGTTGGAGCAGGTAATGTAGGTGCTACATGTGCTGACGTACTTGCATATCGCGAAATCGCAAATGAGATTGTTCTTCTTGATATCAAAGAAGGTGTATCAGAAGGAAAAGCTTTGGATATTTTCCAAAAATCGCCTATTACATTGTATGATTCGCGTACTATAGGTGTAACTAATGATTATGCCCGTACAGCTAATTCTGATGTTGTTGTTATTACTTCAGGTA
>Ga0247610_10001393_pt1 | contig 30160 bp, 20 predicted proteins | sample 174DNAGHGhighgp2_FD_193483 | JGI IMG/M metagenome (GOLD analysis project Ga0247610, IMG submission 193483) | Sheep rumen microbial communities from Palmerston North, Manawatu-Wanganui, New Zealand - 1742 DNA GHGhigh gp2 | ecosystem: Host-associated > Mammals > Digestive system > Stomach > Rumen...
CCGACTTGTAGCCTACGTTAACAACGACTTCGCGTTTGTTGATACTGATGACGGTACCCTCAACGACTTCGTTGTCCTTGATGGCGCTCAGGGTGTCATTATACTTTTGGATTTCTTCTTCGTTTTTTGTGCCTTGCTGTTGTGCTTCATAGGCATCCCAGTCGAAGTTCTGGAGAGAAAGATTTTCTGCCATGTGGTAGAATTTTTGGGTGGGAGACAATATTTTGTTATAACGTTATATCGTTATATCGGTATATCGAAATCCCGTTAAAAGTTAAACATGTTAGCCTTTTTCTTGCGAAAAAGCGTGCAAAATTACTACAATTTTTTGGATTGACCAAATTTTTCGGCAAAAAAATGAAATTTTTTATGCGATTGTGCCGATTTGTCGGACGCGTTGCTCGAAAGTGTCGCGGTCACCCATGGCCGCGTTTTTCATCTTGACGCGGTAGTTGGAGATGGTGTTGGGACTGTAGCAGAGCAGTTCGGCAATCTTGGCGGAACTGTTGATTCCCAGCAGGATAAGCGCGAAGATACGCATCTCGACCGTCATCCGTTCTCCGGGTTTGGGTGTGACCCGTGCCTCGGGTTTGAGCAGGGCGTTGAAGTCCTGGACGAACGTGCCGTAGATAGAGAGGAACGTGTCGTCGAACGAGCGGTAGAAATTCTCCATCTCGCGGTCCATGAACGCTGCCGCATCCCGTTCGCCGGCTTTGCGGGCCATGGTGGTGAGACGGCGGATATAATCGCTATAGACCTCGAGGTACCGGCAGATGTACTGCTCTTTGACCTTATCGGCTTCTTTGAGTTGGCGGTTGATGGTGCGCAACTGTTCGTTCATCTGTTTCATCTCGAGGTTAAGGGCGTGCAGTCGCCTGTTCTGACGGCGGGTGTAGATGACACCGAACACGAGCAGAATGAGCACAACAGCCAGGCCGATGAGGGCGAAAGTGAGGCGGATGGAGGACTGCCGGAGCTCATGTTCGTACCGCGCCGCGATGAGGTGGCCGGGGGTGAAGATCTGGATGAAACGGGTAGGGGCGTTGAAGAACGAGGCGTTAGTGAGCGAATAGTCGCTCAGGTAGTACGCGCGCTCCAGTTGGCCGTCGTCAAAACAGTCCTGCGCCACGATCCAGGAAGAGCCGTTGTCGGTGATGCCGCAACGCACGTCGGTGATGGCGGAGCGAACGAGCCATTCCTTGCGTTTATTGAGGTCTCCCGCCTGCTCATAGAGTATTGCTTGTCCATAGGCGAGAATGGCGTACATATGGTCTTCGGGCGTGTAGCGGTCAAGCAGTTGCCCGTTGTATCGGATGGCTTCGGCCCAGTTGTTCTTCTCCTGTGCGCGGTAAGACGCGAGCCATAAGGCGCTCTCTTCGTTGAAGGGTGCCTCCTTCTCGAGGGCGACCATCATGGAGTCGTAGTACTGCTGCGCCCGCTCTTTGGCCTCGTCCTGGAAAAGCGGCACTTGGGCATTGGCAGCCGCATCGCTGTAGAGGAGCCATGCCATCTTGTAACCCTCAACGCTGCTGATGGACGGCATGTCCTCTTTGTCGAGCAGGGCGGTGGCGTTGCTATAATGACCGGACGAGGCCAGCAGTTTGACCATGCCGATGAACGCTTCGGTACGAATAGGTTCGTCCGCATCCTGCAGTTTGAGGAACCATGCCCGGGAGGAATCGCTCTGAAAATGCTGGTACTCCTGTGCGATACGCAGTTCGAGATCCGGAGTCATGGGACGAACGGCACAGAGAGAATCGATACGCGCCTGCTTACGGGCAATATAGAGGTCCGAGTGCGTTACTTCGGATTCGAGGACAGTCAGAAGAGAGTCGAGCGTGTCGGCAGATGCGGACGCCAAAGTCAGCAGCGCCCAAATAGAGCAGAAAATAATGCGTTTGGTCATAACGTGTAAAAATTGACGCTGCAAAGGTACGACATTTTTTTGATATACGCAAATATTTTACGTACTTTTTTTTGTTTTTGACACAAATTAACCTGCTCATAATCAGTAAAAACATACGTACTATAACGTACTTTTGTGTTGTATTCCATAAAGGAACGCTTGCGTATGTACGGAAAAAGCAGTAACTTTGCAGTCGAATTGAAACAAACAACATATACCATGACTACAGCAAATCTCTACACAGCTTCTACAGAACGATACGCTCAGCCGACGATGTATAACCGTTGCGGCAGGAGCGGTGTGTTGCTTCCGAAAGTCAGTCTGGGCTTTTGGCATAATTTCGGTGACGATGCTCCGATGGAGCGGAGCCGTGCCATCACCCGTTATGCGTTTGACCACGGGGTGACGCATTTTGATTTTGCGAACAACTACGGGGTACCGGCGGGTAGTGCCGAGGAGACGTTCGGCCGGTTGATGGAGCAGGATTTTCGTCCGTACCGCGATGAGCTGTTCATCTCGACCAAGGCGGGCTATCTGATGTGGGACGGTCCTTACGGTGAGTGGGGTAGTCGCAAGTACCTGTTGAGCAGTCTGGACCAGTCGCTGAAACGAATGAAACTGGACTATGTGGACCTGTTCTACTCGCATCGATATGACCCGAACACACCGATTGAGGAGACGCTGCAGGCATTGGTGGACGCGGTACGCGTGGGTAAGGCGTTGTATGTGGGTATTTCCAATTGGCCGCTCGAGCCGCTGAAGGCGGCAACGCAATATTTGAAAGAGCGCGATGTGCCGTTGCTCATTTATCAGGGCCGGCTTAATATGCTGAACCGCGAGCCGATCGAGGAAGGAATCCTGGATTTCTGCCGTGAGCAGGGAATCGGCTTTATTGCTTATTCGCCGTTGGCACAGGGTCTGTTGACCGACCGGTACCTGAACGGCATCCCGTCCGACAGCCGCATGGCGCAGGAGCATTTCCTCAAGTCGGACCGCAGAACGCCGGAGTTGCTGGAGTACCTGCATCAGTTAGAGACGCAGGGCAAGGCGCACGGCCGCACGATCGCACAAGAGGCGCTGAACTGGATCCTGGAGCAAGACGGCGTGACCTCCGTCCTCGTCGGTGCCAGCAGCGTGGAGCAGTTAGCCAATAACTTGCAAATAATCAACTAAAAATAATAATAACATGAAAAAATTAACCTTATTATTTGCGCTCCTATGCGCAAGCGTGATGGGATGGTCGACTCAGTATTGCGAGACAGTATTAACAGGCGATCATACTGGAAGTACAGCAGGAGCATGGACTTCTTCTAATGGGCAGAATTTAACATTTACTGCTTCTAGAGTTGGTACGACAAATAAGACTCTTTTTAAACTAACGAGTACCACTAGCACCATAACTGGCTTGTATGTGGCTACTCTGGAGAATGCAGGAGGAGGTAGTACAAGTAACTTTAACGTTCCTGCTAATACGGATTTAGGAGGTTGGTCTGTGGAAAATGGAGTTCTACAAAAAGAAGTTGAGTGGGATACATACCCAACCGGATTAATCCAAGTTTATTTAGTTGCAAGACGTTCTCAAGCACAAGGAGGTTCGGATATTATGGGTGCTCAGATCTTTAATGTTGATGTGAGCTCTGCTTGTACCTCGAAAGCCGATCCTGAATTGAGCCTTAACGCCACCTCCAAGACGTTGGAGATTGATGCAACGGCGGAGACCTTCCAGATTGTAGCCGATAAGGCTGCAGGAAGCGGATCAATCAGTTATTCGTCCAATGCAGGAGATGTAGCAACTGTTTCCAATACTGGTTTGGTGACTGCAGTCGGTGCCGGTACAGCAACGATCACGGTTAGTGTAGCTGAGAATGATGATTTCGCAGCCGACAGCAAGACTATAAGCATCACCGTTATCGACTGGCCGAACGTAGGATGGTTGCAGAATAGCGGCGATTCCTACAAACTGCATATTTCTCCGGCTATTGCCGATGGTTTTGGCGGTAAGCGCATAGAGAATGGCAATATTTGGGTTGGCTGTCCTTCGGCTGAGTTTGGCGCGTGCTCTATTGATTTTACGCATGTAGGAGCCGGTGCCAGTTTCCCGTTAAGTAATTTTACCAAAGCCCGCAGTCAGTTCACATTGGTTTGTCAAGGTACGACTTACACATTTACAGTATATCGCAAGTTCGATGGTGTTAACCTAGCGAAGAATATGCCGACATATGCAGGTGCAACGGCTCTTCCGAAAGCAGAGGCCAATGACGGCAACAAGGGCTCGCGTTGGGCTTCCGGTGGAGGAGCAAAACACTATCCTACCTATAAGGACATGGCTGAAGACTGGTGGGTAGTTGATTTGGGCGCGTTCTATGAGATCAGTTCTATCAAGACGCTGTTTGAAGGAGCGACTCCTAAAAATTACAGTTTTTATACCTCTCCCAACAACGATTCATGGGTAGAGATTGACAGTTATAATGCAACGCCCAAAGCAGGAAATACGGACGCGGATTATAATGAATATACGTATAGCCCGGGTAAGGTTGGCCGCTATGTGAAGATATTCGCACGGGAAGCTGTGCAGGCGGATTTTGCATATGGTATCTCCATGTGGGAGTTCGAGGTGTATGGTCAACCGGCAGAAGGTTATGATGTGAACGCCCCGGTATTGGCAAGTGCAGCTTTAAGCGGTACGCCTACTGATTCTCAAGTGCAGATAGCCGTTAGTGCCACCGATGCGGAAGGCGCTGTGACGATTTACCGTGTTAAAGACACCGGTCATGGTATCGACCATAACTGCACGGCCGCTGCAGGAATTATTACAATTGATGATTTGTCAGAAGGTACCGATTACAGTTTTACTATAACCGCTTTGGATGCTATTGGTAATCAGTCCAATGCGATTGTGGTGAATGCCAGCACGGCAGACGATATGACCATGCCGCAAACGGCAGCACCTACTCCCAGCGCAACCGGAAAAGATGTTCTGGCGATTTATTGCGATGCCTTCCCCAATATCTTGGCGCACTCCTTTGATAAAGACGGTTTTGCCGGTATGCCTCTGTATGAAGAGAAGAATATTGGCGGCGACAATTGCCTGATTTATGATCGTTCCGGCTCTGCCCCTGTATATACCACATGGGGAATGTACGATGACGGAGCCAACGCTATTATTGCGGCTACGGGCTACAGCGATCCGAATGATGCAGGCCATAAAGGTGTGTATGCAGAAGCTATGGAAAATCTGCATATAGATATTTGGTCCTTACAGGCATGTGCCACCATTCTTGTTCGCATCAACGATGGCGGAAGAACAGGTGACTTACGCTTGTCTCATAACGGAGAGGGATGGCAAAGTTATGATATCCCCTTAAACGAGTTCGTGGCAGGTGCAAATATTAATAACGTCCGTTGGTTTAAGTTTGAGGCATTAGATGCAATAACCGGCAAAGTAGCTATCGATAACGTTTATTTCTGGAAAGCTGAATCCGGAAGCAAGAGTGTTTCGGTAAGCGTGAATAATGGAACGATGGGTTCCGCTTCCGCTAAAGTGGGAGACGATGATGTAACTCTCGTTACTACCGGTACGGAAGTAACCTTCACAGCCACACCGAACTCCGGTTATAGTTTTATTAATTGGACTAAGTCCGGTGTTGAGGTCTCGACCTCCGCAACATATGTATTAGAAGTAACGGAGAATACCGCTCTGGTGGCTAACTTTGAGGCCGAGCGTACGGCTTATTGCAGCGAGCCTGTAACCAATGCACAAGGCCATACCATTTATCTTACCGTTAAGAAGACAAACAACGCCAACGAGTACATGATTTTGTGTGAGGGTTCGTCCAATACTCATATCACGAATTCGCACGGAAATATCCAATTCCGTTTGACGCATGTGAATGGAAGTGAAGGAGAACACCATTTTGTAGGTAGTGAATGGACGGTAGATGCTACCGGTTTTGGCTCTATTTTCACAACCTTTACCGCTACCGATTTCCGTGCTATCACCATCACGAACCGCTATATCCCGTTAACCACTTCCAATAGTGCTGCGGATGAGTTCTACTTCCCGACGAACGATGCTGCTATCATCCAATGGGATGCTACCTGTACGGATGACGAGGCTCCGGTATTGGCAGCTCCGGTAGCAACGGTACTGAGCGGAACCTCTGTTCGTCTGGCTGTTTCTGCAACGGATAACATGGCAGCATTGCTGAGTTATTCTGTCAACTACAAGCCGGAAGGTGACACGGGTGCGGGAACGAACGTACAGTTCAATGGTACAGCCGGTGAAACTACTTCTCAAAACATCAAGGGTCTGACTGCAGGGGTACGTTATGAGTTTACCGTAACGGTTTCTGACGGCACCAATGTGTCGGACGCACAGGTATGTTACGCTACTCCGTCTATGCCGGTCGCTCCGGTTCCGACGCATAATGCAGCCTTTGTTCGTTCGGTTTATTCGGATACCTACGAATCCGCATTGGCACATGGTTTTATTAAGAACAACTGGAGCTGGATCAGTTATTCGGAGCAGAGTGTAGGAGGTGATAATATGTTAGTTTATACCAACACGAATGCACCTGCTCAAATGCCGGATGTGGCATGGGGTACGAATAATGATGGAAGTGACGCCATCATCGCTAAGGACGGCTTCAACGATGGCGTTAACAAGGGTCTGGATGTTCGTCAAATGCACTATATCCACTTCGATATCTGGTCATCTGTTGCCACCAATTATCCGGAAGTTTATCTAAACGACACGCATGCGGGCGGGTTCCATTTGAATAATACCGGCTGGCAGTCGTTCGATATTGATATCTCTTCCTTGACAGATGAGCAGAAGACGAACATTCGCTGGATTAAGTTCATTGCATTCCGTGATCCGGGTCCGGAAGAGATCGTGATCGACAACGTATACTTCTGGTCGTATGGCGTAACGGCCAATCCGGCACAAGGTACGGATGCAGGCGGTTGGGCTACGTTCGCTGCTCCGGTTAAACTGGCTGTTCCGTCCGGTCTGACGGCATACAAAGCAAGCTATGAGAATACAGGAACGGAAGAGATTCTGAACTTGACTTCAATCGCTGTTATCCCGGCTAACGAGGGTGTGATCCTGAAAGGTACAGCCGGCCAGAACTACCTCTTCGCTCCGACGGATGCTGCTGATCCGGATATGAGCGGTAATGTATTGGTAGGTTGCCCTGTTCGTACGGATGTGTCGAGTGTACGTGCTTCGCAAGATATCTTCTGCATGCGCTACTCAGGTTCGTACGACATGACCGGATTCTTCCTCTACGAAGGCCAATATGTACCGGCAGGCAAGGCATACTTGCCGCTGGCTAAGACCGGTCCGTCCAACGCTCCGCGTAAGGTTCGCTTCGTCATCAACAACGAGCAGACCACTACCGGCATTGAAAAGACCGGAGCAGACGCTGTGGAGGCTACAAAGTACATCGAGAATGGGCAATTGTTCATCCGTCGTGGTGAGGCTGTTTACACCATCGAAGGCGTGCGTGTAAAATAAGAGAATGTATAACCTTATAAAAGATGAATACGATTATGAAAAAGAATTATATGAATCCTCAGACTGAGGTTATGCAACTCAACAGCCAGGTGATCATGGATTCGATCACTATCGTTCACCACTCCGGTGGTGGAGCCGGCAGCAGCGGATTTGATGAGAGTAACATCATTTAACAAACAATTTCATACATGAAAAAACGAATCTTTCTATTCACCCTGATGGCGCTGACAGGAATGGGCCTGTGGGCTCAGAACCTGACGGTCAAGGGTGTAGTGATGGCTCAGGATGAGCCGGATCCGGTGATTGGTGCGAGTGTGATTGTCAAAGGAACGACCATTGGTACAGTCACCGATTTTGACGGTAACTTTGAGTTACAAGCGAAAGTGGGCGATGTGCTGCAAGTGAGCTTCATGGGTTATAAGAGCCAGGAAGTGAAAGTGGCGAACGCCGGTCCGATTCGTGTCACTTTGGCTCCGGACAACGTGATGCTGCAGGAGGTAGTCGCCGTCGGTTACGGTACGATGAAGAAGAGTGACCTGACAGGTGCGGTAACGTCCATCAAGGCGGACGATCTGTTGAAAGCGCCGGTATCGGGTCTGGACCAAGCGCTGCAAGGTCGCGCAGCCGGTGTGACAGTGACGAGTGAGTCAGGTCAGCCCGGAGAGGGAGCCGTCATCCGTATCCGTGGTATTGGTTCGGCTCTTGCCGGTAACGACCCGCTCTATGTTGTCGATGGAGTTATTGTGAGCGATATCAAGTGGCTCTCGCCCAACGACATCAAATCGATGGAGATTCTGAAGGACGCTTCGGCAACCGCCATCTATGGTAGCCGTGGTGCGAACGGTGTGATTCTTATTACGACCAAGTCCGGCGGCGAAGGCAAAGTGAACATCAGTTTTGATGCCTATTGGGGTTTCCAGAACCGTTGGAAGAAGCTGGATGTGATGGGTTCGCGTGACCATGCAGAGACGGAACTTCGCATCGGAGCTATGCGTGACGGTGCTTCTCAGATTGCCGATTATTACAAATACGGTTTTTCGCAGTGGTTGCAGGATTACAAGCTGGGTACATCTAAGTTCTATCCCACCAATTTCGATTACGCTAACCAAGAGACCGACTGGCAGGACGAGGTGTTCAACCGCAATGCATTTATGCATAACTACAATCTCGCTTTTGATGGCGGTAGTGACAAAGGTCACTATGCGATGTCGGCATCTTATTTCGGTCAGAACGGTACGATTATCGGTAGTAACTACCGCCGTTTCACACTGCGTCTGAACTCGGACTTCCAGATTCGCAAATGGTTGAAGGTGGGCGAACATTTCTCGCTGATGGCGAGCACAGGTCGCAACGCGATGAACAACAGTTCCTCTGCAGGAGCTTCCGTTATCTCTGCCGCCCTGGCTATGTCTCCATGGGATCCGGTTTATTATCCCAAAGGCTCCGTAAATGCGGATGGCGAGGACATCGGCGGTCACTATTCGGCAGGTTCGAACTTCAAGAATGTGACGAACCCGTATCAAATGGTTTATAACGGCGAGCCGAATAAGAAGACGGAGCGTTTTGTGGGTGACTTGTATTTCGAGATAACGCCGATAGAAGGCCTGACTATCCGTCCGTCTATCTCCGCCAACTACCAACTCGTTCGTGAGCGCAACTACACAGCGCCGAACACATACACGAGTTATAACTACTCGGAGAAGAACTTCATCTCCTCCAATATGGAGCGTCAGTTGTCACTGCTGGAGGAAACCACTATCACTTATGCCCGACAAATCGGCAGACATAACTTCAGCGTGATGGCCGGTCAGACATGGGAAGAATGGAATCAATACGGTATCGGCGGTTCGGGTGCTACTATCCTCAACCCGATTCCGAGCAACTGGTATCTGAACAACGCTACAACAGATAGAAATCCTGCCGGCGATTGGGTAGCGCGTGTACGCCGTCTATCGTTCCTCGGCCGTGTATTCTATAACTACGACAGCCGTTATATGATAACCGCTAACTTCCGTGCGGATGCTTCGTCTAAGTTCTCCAAGAACCCTTGGGGATTCTTCCCGTCGGTAGCATTGGCTTGGCGTTTGAGCGAAGAGCATTTCCTCAAGGACAAAGACCTGACATGGTTGGACAATATCAAGATTCGTGCCGGTTGGGGTCAGGTAGGTAACGAGGCCGTTCCTTCGGGTTCGTTCGTAGCTACGATGAATCATGGTAATGACCTGAACACCGGTTATCCGTTGGGCAATGACAACAGCGAGGCTACTTCCGGTGCCGCAGTGCTGAGTCAGGTGAACGAGTCCGGCAAATGGGAGACCAACGAACAATGGGACGCAGGTATCGACTTCGGCTTCTGGAACGGGATGTTGAGCGGTTCGGTTGACTTCTACTGCCGTGACACGAAGGATGCACTTCTCTATGTTGTTGCTCCGGCACATGTCGGCAACCGTGTGAAGATGATCAGCAATGTGGGTAACATCCGCAATATGGGTGTGGAAGTAACGCTGAATCACGAGAATAAAGTAGGAGCTGTTCATTATAATATCGGCGGTAATTTCAGTTATCTGCACAATGAGCTGACTGCGCTGAACGGCGGTTCGCGTCTGCCGGCAGACGGCTATGTGATGACCGACTACAAGCTGCCGCTTCGCGCTTTCTGGGGCTATACCTATGAGGGCGTGTATAGTTCCGATGAGGAAGCGTTGGCGCACCTGACCGCCTATGACGCAACGACGATTCCGGTACACGCCGGTGATGCACGTTATACCGACCTCAACGGCGATGGAAAGATTGATGATAATGACCAGCACTATATCGGTAACCCGTTCCCGAAAATTTCGTACGGTATCAACCTCGGAGCAGATTTCTACGGTGTGGATGTTCAAATCTTCTTCCAGGGCGTAGCCGGTATTGATGTCTATAATGCAGCCCGCATGCGTCTGGAAGGCGACGGTTCATCCAACGCGTTGGCGCCGTATATGAAAGACCAAGTATGGGTAGGCTACTCGGAAGGCGTACAGAACGCGATGTTGGCAAAAGGTATCAACTACATGGAGTTGGAAAACCGCAACGGTACGATTCCTAATCCGCTCGGTTCGGCATCCAACACGGCAGCATCTACCCGTTTCCTCGAGGATGCCAGTTATCTGCGTCTGAAGAACCTGCAGATAGGTTATACCTTGCCGGAACATATCACGAAGAAGTTCCGCTGCTCGCGTCTCCGTTTCTACGCCACAGCAACGAACCTGTTCACTATTACCAAATACAAAGGTTATGATCCGGAAGTGGGCAACAGTATCGACTACGGAAACTATCCGCAGAGCCGTACGTTTACCTTTGGTTTGAATGCGAATTTCTAAAGGGAAGGGACAAAGATATGAAAACGAAACTATTTATAATCAGTATTCTCTGTTCAGCACTTTGCCTCACAGGCTGCAAAGATTACCTGACGGAGATAGAGCCGGGAACAACGCTGTTGGGCGACTATTTCACTTCCACGGCCGCGGCTCAGGAAAACTTAGTCGGTTGTTATGTGCCGCTGATGTGGGAATATAACACGACCTATTGCTCGGAATGGTTCATCGGCGATGTGGCGAGTGATGACGCCCTCAAAGGCGGCGGCAGCACTACCGATATGGCCGATGCCTATGACTTTGAAAACTGGCGTACGGAGTCGTCCAGCGCGCTACTGCACGATTTCTATATTGCGCAGTATCAAGGTATCGCGCGTTGTAACCTGTCGATCAAATACATCACCGATATGCCGGTGGGTATCGATGCCGATTTCACACAATCGATGAAAAACCGTCTGTTAGGTGAGGCATATTTTCTGCGTGCGTACTATTATTTCCGTATGGTACGCGTGTTCGCCGGAGTGCCGTTGGTGCTGAAAGTGGTTGACAACACCGAAGATTGGCACCAACCTCGCGCTTCAGTAGCTGCTATCTACGACCAGATTTTGGCCGACCTTGAGTTGGCTAACAAATACCTATGGAAGAAGAGCGAGTATTTGCCTGCCGATGCCGGTCGTGCTACCAAAGGTGCCGCACAGGCGATGCTGATGAAAGTCAACCTATATATGGGTTCGCCGTACTGGCAGGAATATAACCCGAGCAAGACTGCTTCCCAATGCTTCAGCGATGCGAAAGCATGGGGCGACTCTATCATCGCTTCCGGCGAATATGACCTCTGTCCGAATTACGAGGATAACTTCACCATCGAAGGCGAGAACGGCATAGAGTCTGTATTCGAGATTCAATACGCAGAAGTAACATGGGGTGACTACACCTGGGACTATGACTACAAGGGCTTCGGCCGTACGGCAGGCAGTTTCACGCAGATTCTGACGCGCAGCCGCTCCAGTAAGATAGGCGGCGGATGGGGCTTCAACCACCCGACGCAGAACCTGTACGATGAGTTCGAGGCAGGCGATATTCGTCGTGAGGTAGCGATTCTCAACCCTGAGGATAGCCTCATCGAGACACCTGCGGTAGAATATTATCTGGGCAACAAACTGCTGAACAACAAATACGCCATGTATCGCGACTCGACTTATGCGGGTGCAGGCTTCGGACAATGGGGTATCCACGCGAGCCGTGGTCCGCTCAACAACCGTCAGATCCGCTATGCGGATGTGCTGCTAATGCATGCGGAGGCATGCCTCGGTATAGGCGATGCAGGTACAGCCAAGAACGATATCGACCAAGTGCGTGCCCGCGTAGGTTTAGCGGCTATTCCGGCTGCTACCGATGCCGCTTTGCGCCACGAGCGTCGTTGCGAGTTGGCGATGGAAGGTCATCGCTGGTTCGACCTCGTTCGCTGGAAAGGCGTAGCAGGCACAGGACTTAAACAACACATGGATGCGTACAAGGCTACCGAGACCGCGGATGCCCAATCGCACATGCGTGAGTTCATCTCCGGCAAACACGAGATATTCCCCATCCCGTATGAAGAGCGAATTCTTAATCCCGACATGACTCAAAATCCTGGCTATTAATAAATAGACAAACAAAACAACTAGGCAACTAGATATTATTAACCAACTAAAATTTAAAACATTATGAAAGCAAACAAAATTTTTGCAGTAGTGCTCACAGCACTGACATTCGTTGGTTTCAATGCATGCAAACCCCAACAACAGGCAGAGGCTTTGAAACTGGATCCGACATCGATTACCCTCAAAGTAGGTGAGACCGCAACGATCACCGCTAACGTAGCTGCTACATGGGCATCGAACAAAGAGGCCGTAGCAACCGTAGCTCCGGGTAATGACGGCGGTAAGACCGCTATTGTAACGGCAGTAGCAGAAGGTAACGCAATCATCTCCGCTACCGCTAACGGCGAGACCAAGACTTGTGTTGTTCTCGTAGAGAAAGCAGCAGGCCCGAGTAGCGACGAGAAGACCATTGAGGCAAAACGTATTTGGCCGGTTATCCTGGATGGCGTAACAGCTGAGAAGTATGCAAGCCTTATCGCAGGTGATTTCCGTGTAAATGACGTAGATAACTTCCTTTATATCTGGGCTGCTGGCGAGACCTACAACGCAGGTGACGGTACAGGAAAGAACTTCTTCGGTAACACCGAGGGTTATATGGCATTGACCGTTGCTGCTCCGGCAGGTTGGTCGGGTGGTGGTTTCTGTATTACGAATACAGAGTCTGTAGCAGCCGCTCAAGTTCTTAAAGAGGCAGTAACCGCTAATCCTGACAAGTTCTTCCTCCACATTGGTATCAAGGCTGCTAACGATGGTACACATCAATTCTCTGTATTTGATGATGCAGCATTCTTTAACATTGGAACAGAGAAGATTGATGGCAAGGGTAATATCATTGGAAACTTTGAGCGTGATGGTGAATGGCATGAGTTTGATGTGCCTCTGTCGGCATACACAGCAGAGATTGCCGGATCAATCGTAAAATCTGGTATGAATATTTTCAGTATTCGCTCTGGTGCTACCGTAGGTGCTCAGCTCAACCTTGATGCTGTTTACTTCTACGAGAAGGAGTAATGGTATCTAACATTGCTTTGGGGGAATTGGTTTTCCCCCATTGCCCTATTTAATAATCTATCATTATGCGTAAACTTAGAAATCTGATTCTTTTGGCTGCGGCAGTCCTATTGGCAGCTTGTGAACCGAATGGTGCTTCTTTTACATTAAGCCCCAATGTATTACAAATGAAACCGGGTGAGATCCAGACGATTGAGATCGTTGGATCGGCGGCCAATGTAGAATGGACTTCATCCAATCCGGACGTAGCAACAGTGTATTACGGAGTTGTAACGTCTGTAGCTATCGGTAAGACCATCATCACGGCTAAAGCGGGAAATCAATCGGCAACCTGCGAAGTGTTTGTAACCGGTTCGGATGGTGCAACGCTGCGTATCACGCCTGCTGTGGTAAGTTTGAAACCAGGCGAGACCTTCCAATTTACATATGGCAACACGTATGATCTCGATGTGACGTGGAGTAGTAGTGACGAGAGCATAGCATCCGTAGATCAGACGGGTTTGGTAACTGCGCACAAAGCTGGTAATGCCACTATTACGTTGACGACGAATGTTGGTTCGGTCACAGCATTAGTGACCGTGGAGCACAATTGGGGTGAGTATAAATTGGTTTGGAGTGATGAGTTTGACAGCAACGCGCTGGATGAATCGAACTGGACACCACAGATAGGTGGTGGCGGTTGGGGTAACCAGGAAGCGCAGTATTATACGGATCGTCCGGAGAACCTGCGTGTAGAAGACGGATGTCTGGTGATTGAAGGTCGAAAGGAGCAGTATGAGAACAACGCATATACATCTGCTCGTATCTATTCAAAGGGTAAACGGGAGTTTACGTACGGTAAGTTAGAGGCACGTATCTCGTTGCCTGCCGGTTACGGTACGTGGCCTGCTTTCTGGACCTTGGGTAACCGCGGTAGTTGGCCGAATTGCGGAGAGATTGATATTATGGAGCATACGGGAAGTGTACCGAACCGTATCTTCGGAACATTGCATACTGCGAAAGACCGTAGCGGTAGTCGCAGTAGCCGCGCCTATACAGGAATTGAGAATATCGAGAATAATTTCCATGTGTATGGGTGCGAGTGGACATGTGAGGAGAAGAGTGGCAAGGATGTGATTCGTTTCTATGTGGACGATATCGTTTATTCGGAGCAAGTAGAGGAGGTAATAGACAACGACGAGTATTGGCCGTTTAACCGTCCGAACTACTTCATTATTAACTTGGCTTTAGGTGGTACACTCGGTGGCAATATTGACGATAATATCTTTAATAACCCGCTATTGATGAAGGTGGATTGGGTTCGTGTATATCAACGCGATGAAGTGGAATAAACTCATAGGGTGGTTAGCATGCGCTCTGCTGGTGGCATGTAATCCGGCAGAGCCAACGGTTCAGAAAACCGGAGCGCATATGACGCGTTCGGCAAAACGAGGCGTGGCCTTTAATTTCAACTATGTATCAGACCTTCCATTGTTAAGCCCGTATATTACATGGGACTACAACTGGGGCAATAGCACGAATGAGAGTGCGGCCTTATGGTTTGATGCTAATGAGATTGATTATTGCCCGATGTGCTGGAGCGGCAGTTATGATGCGAATAAGATTCGTACGTTTGTGGCGGCGCATCCGAACACGAAGTACCTGCTGGCGTTTAACGAACCCAACCTAACCGATCAGGCGAACATGACACCGTCCCAAGCGGCAGAGTTGTGGCCGCCTGTAGTAGCGCTGGCGAAAGAACTGAACCTCAAACTGGTCTCGCCGGCGATGAACTACGGTACGTTAGCGGGATATAGCGATCCGATCAAGTGGCTCGACGAGTTCTTCGCGCAGCCGGATGTGTCCATTGATGATGTGGATGCTATTGCCGTGCATAGTTACATGTCTTCTCCTAGTGCTGTGCAATCGTACATAGAGCGATTCCGCAAGTACAATAAACCGGTGTGGGTAACTGAGTTCTGCGCGTGGGATCCGAGACCGACATCGGCAGAGGTGCAGATGGATTATATGTGTGCGGTACTACATTATATGGAAAATGAACCGTTGATTGAACGGTACGCATGGTTCATCCCGCGCTATACGAATAAGAATAATGACCCGCATATGCAACTCATTACGAATGAAGTGCCAGGTGAACTGACGGATGCGGGGAGAGTGTATTGTGGTTTCTCAAGTTACGATACGCAGACCTATCTGACGGCCGAGTGGATTCCGGCCGGTAGTTATTGCGCGGCGGAAGGTACTGCTCCTAACGTTCGACCTAATAGCGATGTACAAGTGGAGACATTGGAGTTACCCCTGATGATAAAAAATATCGGAGCGGGTATGACGCAGGAGTATCGGGTTTGCTTGAAGGACCAAGCAACGACCTTCTATATCCGAACAGCCGGTTATACGGATGCCTTGCTTCGTGTGTACGTGGATGGGAATGAAGTGGTGACCACCACGATAGCACGCACCGGTGGTATGGACAATTGGACGACGACATCGTGTGTGTTGGCTACGGCCCAACAACCGAAAAGCGGTATGCACACCGTGAAATTAGAGTGGGTGTCCGGTAATGCACTTTTTTCGGCTTTTAGTTTGAAATGAAAATACAGATTATATGAAAAAACTCTACTCTCTCATCACCGTACTCGGCTTTGCCCTAACGGCATGGGCGCAAGACTACCAACTCGTTTGGAACGAGGATTTTACAGAAGAATCGCTGGACCGCAATGTATGGAACGTCGAAACAACCAATAACGGCGGCGGTAACAACGAGCTGCAGTACTACTGCGAGAAAGGTGTGTCGTTGGGACTCGAACCGACGACCGGTAAGCATTGTCTCATTCTGACCGCGACCAAAGAGCAATACATCGACCGCGATTGTACGTCGGGCCGTGTGAACTCGAAGAACAAGATGTACTATACGTATGGTCGTATCGAAGCGCGCATCAAGTTCCCGAACACGGCGAACGGTCTGTGGCCGGCGTTCTGGCAGATGGGTAACAACTACGACCAAGTGGGTTGGCCTCGTTGCGGCGAAGCGGACATCATCGAGGTGGGACACCAGAATGCGTTCGCAGCCGGAACCCAAGACCGTTACTTCAACGGCGCTATGCACGTAGGCCGCAGATATGATCAGGTGTTGAGCGAGGCTAATTCGGTTACGTGGGACTACTCCATCGAAGATACATTCCATATCGTCTCCATGGTTTGGACCCCGACCTCGATGGATATGTACATGGACAAGGTGCCAACGCCCTATTTCCATGCGGACCTCAACCCAAACGCCGATGACGACTACAACCGCCAACTCATCTTCAGCAAGCCTAATTTCCTGATTGCCAACCTCGCCGTAGGCGGTAACTTCCCGGGAATGTACACCATCAGCCAGATCTCGGCGTTGAAGGATGGACCGGCTTCGATGTATATCGATTGGATTCGTATTTACCAGCGTGGCGAGGCCGGCGAGTCGTTCCATTCGCCCTCGGCTTCGGATGAGATAGAACCCGAACCGATGCAGGGCATTCAAGATGTACAAAGGGACGATGTACCCTATACAAAGGAGTTGCACAACGGCCAAATCATCATTCGCCGTGGTAACGAAGTATATACTGTAATGGGAGTGAAGTTATGAAAAAAGTCTTTTATCTTTTGTCTTTGAGCGTAGCGGTCTATTGTCTGAGCGCTTGCGCAAAACCGGAATACGAGTTGGTTTGGTCCGATGAGTTTGACGGCGAGAGTCTCAATACTACGTATTGGAACGTGGAGGATAATGCCCGTGGAGGCGGCAATGCGGAGTTGCAGTACTATGCGCCGAAAAACATCACAATCGAGCGCCATCCCGTCACAGGCGAGAGCTGTCTTGTGCTCAACGCCCAACGCGAAGACTACGGCAACCGTCCCTGTACCTCGGCCCGTCTGAACACGCAGGACAAGGTGATGGTTGAGTACGGAAAAGTGGAAGCACGAATCGCTTTCCCCTATACAGCCAACGGTCTGTGGCCTGCCTTCTGGATGCTGGGCAACAACCTCGCAACCAACCTGGGCGATAACGACGATGTGGACAAACGGCTGGAGGAGCTGGCCAAAGAGGGCAGAGTAGTGTGGCCCAAGTGCGGCGAGATAGACATCTGCGAGATGGGACATCATCACGGCATCGAGACCGGCACTCAGGACCGTTACTTCAACGGCGCATGTCATTGGGGCGAGTCGTTCAATAACGGAGCGTATCCCAACTACGGCCAGTTCAACACGGCCGACTATCCGGTACAGGGCGATTTTCACCTGTTCACGCTCGAGTGGACCGAGGACTCTATTGCCATGTATCTGGACCGGGATATCTACCCGGACGCGGCGCCGTACTTTGAGTTGTCGCTCCGCGGCAAGGACATCAACGAACCGGGTCATTACTTCAACCACCCGTTCTATCTGGTGCTCAACCTGTCGGTCGGCGGATTCTTCCCCAACATGCCGGCAGCCGAGAAGTACCCGGAGCTAATCACGGCAGACGACCCGTCGTTCCAACAAGTAACGGCTCTGCCGGCAGACGGCACGCCGGTCAAGATGTATGTAGATTATATACGCGTATATAAGAAAAGGAGATAGTTATGAAGTTGTCGATTAAAGAGAAGTTAGGCTACAGCCTGGGTGACACCGCGTCGCACTTTGTGTGGGACCTGGTCAATTTCTGGTTGATTTTTTACTACACGGACGTGCTGGAGATCGATCCGTTGTGGGCATCGGCGATTGCCATCTTGGGAACCGTGATGGATGCCGTCATGGATCCGATTGTAGGTATCTGGGCAGACCGTACGAACACCCGTTGGGGTAAGTTCCGTCCGTTCCTGCTGTTCGGTTGTGTGCCGTTTGCGTTGTTTGCGTTCCTGGCCTTCTTCGGACCGGACCTGCAAGGTAATGCGCTTATCGGTTACATCCTGCCGATGTTCATCGGCCTGCGTATCGTCTATGCGGTAGTCAACATCCCGTATTCATCGCTGGGTGCGGTCATGACGGACGATTCGATTGAGCGTGCCGGCCTGAACTCGTACCGTTTCGTGGCGGCGAACATAGGCCAGCTCATCGTGTCGGGTTTTGCACTCTATATCGTGTATTACCTCGGTGCACGGGCAACCGGAATGGACTATACCATCATGTCGGACGATGCTGCACGTAAGGTGTTTGAAGACCAGGCGCTGGTCAACCAGACCTACATCATCGGTTTCCGGTATCTGGTAGGTATCTTCAGCTGCATCGGTATCCTGCTCTTCCTCATCACGTTCGCCACGACCAAGGAACGCGTCGCTCCGCCTAAACGCCAGGATGCACACCTGGGACGTGACCTGAAGTACCTGTTCAAGAACCGTCCGTGGGTGGTGCTGACCATCGTAGGTATTGTGTCGTTCATCATGTTCGCGATCCAGAATATATCCGCGACCTATTACTTCAAGTACTACCTCGATGCCGAGTCAAAGAGTCAGATATTCAATATGTTGGGCACGTTTGCGCTCATTATCGCGATCCCGATGACCAAACCGCTGGTAAAGCAATTCGGCGCCAAACAACTCTATATCGTTTGCTCACTCCTGTCGGGCTTGTTCTTCTGCCTGCTCTTCTTTGCGGGTAAGAACTTTGTGCTCATTAATGTGTTCAACTGCTTGGGTAAGATCGCCTATGCGCCGGCTATCTCGTTGCTCTGGACGATGCTGGCAGACGCAGCCGACTACGGAGAGTGGAAGTTCCAACGTCGCACGACCGGTCTGTGTCTTTCGGCTGCCGTCTTTGCGCAGAAAATAGGTTGGTCCATTGGTGCCGCTATTTTTGGAGCCATCATGAGTTACATCCAGTTTGACGGCGGCGCTCCCTTACTCGAAGTGCAAGCGAACGAGCAGATCATGAGCACGTTCCATTGGATGTTCGGTATCGTGCCGGGTGCGTTGTATGCGTCCTGCGCGATCTTCCTCGCCTTCTACAACCTGGACAAGAACACCATGGCGCAGATGAAAAACGAACTGGAGGCACAGCGATTGAAGATTGAAGAATGAAATAAAACAGAAGCTATATGAAAGACGTTAAGGGGCAATTCATAACGATTAACGGGGAGCGATTCTACGAGATCGCTAACTACGATGCGATGCAGCCGTTCTTTATCTCGCTGGCATCGGACACAGATCTGTGGATGTACTTATCCTCCACAGGTGGTTTGACCTGCGGTCGTCGCAGCCCGGGTGAGGCGCTGTTCCCGTACTACACGGACGATAAGATCACCGAGAGTTACGAGTTCACCGGACCGCGTACGGAGATAAAGGCGAAGGGCGAAGGGGCTAATGGCGGGTGGTTGCCGTTCTCCAATCATCAACAACCGGTCTATGATCTCTCGCGTAAGATTGCCAAATCGGCGGTAGGTAACCAGATCGTGTTCTGCGAAGAGAACCACACGCTCGGACTCCGTTTTTCCTATATATGGGCACCGGCAGGCCAACACGGATGGGTACGTCGGGCAACCCTGGAGAACCTGAGTGGTCAGGCGCTGGAGATCGAACTGACGGACAGTCTGCTTAACGTGCTGCCGGCTGGGGTAGAGCGTAAGACGCAGAATGAGTTCTCCACGCTTGTGGACGGATACAAGAAAACCGAACTGGTGCCGGAAACCTCATTGGCACTCTTCCGCATGGAGGCTATCCTGGTAGATCGCGCCGAACCGTCTGAGTCCCTGACTTGCAACACCGTGTATTGCCTAGGATTACCTCGAGGGAGGTACGATAAGACTCCGTCCAAGGGAGTACGTGGAGCTTTTGTGGCTGAGGCGGACTTGCAGTTGCCGGCTCATGGTTCGCAGACTTGGTACAACGTACTCGACGTAAGCAAGGACGCCGTAGCGGTACACGACCTCATGCGTTTCATCGCCCGACCCGATGCGATCGAGCAGATCGAGCAGGCGATGCACAAATCGACCGAGACGCTCAAACGCATCGTGGCGCAGAACGACGGAATCCAACAGACCGGAGACGAGGCGAACGATGCACGTCATTTTGCGAACGTGCTGTTCAACACCATGCGCGGCGGTTACTACCTGACGTATCCGCCTACTTCTGACACGCAAGACCTGCCTCTGACCTTTGGTCGTCGGCACGGAGACCCTTCCCGTCCGTGGAACCTGTTCAACATTCGCGTACAGGACGAGAATGGCAAGCCGGTCGTGGCGTACCAAGGTAACTGGCGCGATATATTCCAGAACTGGGAAGCGCTCTCGTACAGCTATCCGCTGTTCATCAACCATATCATCGCGAAATTCCTCAACGCCACCACGGCAGACGGCTACAACCCCTACCGCATCTCCAACGAAGGCATCGACTACGAGGTGATCGAACCCGAGAACCCCTGGTCGAACATCGGTTATTGGGGAGACCATCAGATTATATACTTATTGAAACTGCTGGAACTCAGCGCCAAGCACGAGCCGGAGAAGTTACAATCCTTGCTCAACGAACGTCGTTTCGCGTTTGCGAACGTGCCGTACCGTTTGAAGAGTTATGCCGAGATCGTGGCTGACCCGAAGAACAGTATCCGCTTCGACGACGAGGAGCACAAACGGATCCAGGCTCTCATCCCGACCATGGGACCGGATGCAAAACTGCTGCTCGATACCAACGGTCAGATTCGTCACACCACGATGGCAGACAAACTGCTCATCACCTTGCTGACCAAGCTGTCGAACTTCATTCCGAATGCCGGTATATGGATGAACACCTTACGGCCCGAATGGAACGATGCCAACAACGCCCTGGTGGGTTACGGCGCATCTATGGTCACGCTCTGTTACATGCGCCGCTACGTGGCGTTCCTGCAACAACTCATTCAGACCGATGTGCAGATCGGTGCCGAGACCCTGGACTTCCTGCGGGCGATCCGTCACGCGTACCCGAACGGCAACGCCAAGCAGTTCATTAACATCGTCGGCACGGCCGGCGAGGCGTACCGTAACAAGGTCTATACCGGTCTCAGCGGCGAGATGCAGACGCTCGAGCAAGCCGAACTGCAGGAGTTCTGCGCCGCTACGCTGCATAAGATCGACGATTCGATTCGCGCCAACAAACGGACGGACGGATTGTACGAGGCATATAACCTCATCCGCTTCACGGACAACGATATCGAGATCAGCCATCTGTACCAGATGTTGGAAGGTCAGGTAGCCGTGCTCTCGTCCGGTCTGTTGAGCGGAGAAGAAGCAGCCGACTTGCTGGACGCGATGCGTGCGTCCGACCTTTACCGTGAGGATCAACGCAGTTACATGCTTTACCCGAACCGACGCAGAAAAAGTTTCTTGGAACTCAACAACCTGCCCGACGAGGCGAAGAACCTGCCCGTCGTGCAGAAACACCTCGGCACGATCCTCAAACAGGACTGCGACGGCGGTATTCATTTCGATGCCCGTTACCGCAACGCCAACGACCTGCCGGACGAACTGAAAGACCTGTACGAGCAGGTGTTCAACCACCACGCTTTCACAGGACGTAGCGGCACCTTCTATAAGTACGAAGGACTCGGTTGTATCTATTGGCACATGGTTTCCAAACTGCTGCTCGCAGTCGGAGAGAACATCGCTCGTGACGGTAATGCGCGTCTCAAAGCACAATACGCTGAGATTCGCGAAGGAATCGGTTCGCACAAGAACCCGGCCGAGTATGGCGCGTTCCCGTTTGACCCGTATTCGCATACACCTTCGATGGCCGGTGTCCAACAACCCGGTATGACCGGACAGGTGAAGGAAGATATCATCAGCCGCTGGTTCGAACTCGGTGTGTCCGTTACAAACGGACAGATCACGTTCTGCCCGACCATGCTCACCGAGAACGATTTTACGAACGGCGAGTTGCGCTTTACCTACTGCGGCACCGAGGTCATCTATCGAAAATCGAAAATTGAGAATCGAGAATCCGGCCTCACGCTCACCAAAGAACAGAGTCAACATATCTTTGCCCGTGACGGCAAAATCCAACAAATAACCGTAGAAGTATGAGACCAATCACCAATTACCAATTACCAATGACCATTCTTATGGTCTTTGCGCTTGCAGCTTGCACTCCGAAAGTTCAATCCACCCACGTCTGGCTTACCTCTGAAGCCGGAGACAAGTGTGCCGAGAAAGAGGCGGTGTTTTTCCACAAAGGTGCCGTTGACGGCGCAATTAGCGTTGATCTCAACGACCGTAGGCAGCAGATCGACGGCTTTGGTAACTCCATTACCGAGTCGTCTGTGTTCGTGCTGGCTTGTCTCACACCCGAGCAGCGTCACGCCGTGCTGGAAGAGATGTACGGGGAGAACGGAGCGAACTTCTCCGCAAGCCGTACCGTAGTGGGCGCTTCGGACTTTGCGCTCAAAGGATATTACTCCTACGACGACGTGGACGGAGATGAGGCCTTGGACCACTTCTCAATGGCCGTTCATCAGGACGGATTCTCCAAAGACGAGTATCCGCAGATTAAGGACGAGTTCTTCGACATGTGGCAATGTCTCGATGAGATCAAGTGGATTAAGCTGAATCAGGCAGACCATGAGTGGCGTTTGGTCGCTTCGCCTTGGACCGCGCCGGCATGGATGAAAGACAACAAACAGTTCTTCGACAAACAGAACCGTTACGGCGGAGCGCTGCTGCCGGAGTATTACGAAGCGTTCGCGCGCTATTTTGTCAAGTATCTGAAGGCTTATGAGTTTGCCGGTATCCGCTTCTGGGCCATCACACCGGAGAACGAACCCATGGGTAACGACGGTTCATGGGAATCCATGCACCTGTCTCCTGCCGCGGAGGCTGCGCTCATAGGACAATACCTCGGCCCGGAGATGGAGAAGAACGGATTCGGCGACGTGAAGATCCTCGGTTTTGACCAGAACACCTTCGAAGCGGCTCCTTATACTGCCGCTATCTACAGCGACTCGGCTGCCAATCATTACACGGACGGAACGGCGCTCCATTGGTACGGCTCAACCGTCAGCTGTTTCCCCGAAGTGCTGGATTCGCTCCATGCGGCACACCCCGACAAACGACTCATTCATACCGAAGGCTGTGTGGACAACCTCGGTCGTGACGGTTGGCCCGGCGTATCGGACTACGAGGGATACAAAGAGTGCTGCTGGTTCAATAACGATGCGTTCTGGTGGACCCCGTCGGCTACCGATTGGGCTTATTCGACCCCCTGGTGGCCCGATTGGCATCCCAAGTATGCCGTTACTCACCGCTATGCGTCCTATATCATCGATGGTCTCAACCATTGGCTGACCGGTTATATCGATTGGAATGCCGTGCTCGATTCCATTGGCGGTCCGACCCATGTCAACAACAACTGCGGCGCCATGCTCATGGTGGACTACGAGAACGATATCCTCTATTACACGCCGTATTACTACGTGCTCAAGCAGTTCAGCCGCTCTATGCGCCCGGGGGATGTGGTGTTGGGAGTTCATTCGCCCTTCGCCGATAACCTTTCACCTATTCATCTCTGCGCGGTAGCGAAGCAGGATGGTTCGTACGCGATCAATATCCTTAATACGGGCGAGGCGATTCATTTCCCGCTGCAGATAGGCGAGTACATCGCCGATGTGGCTATGCCGGCCAATAGTGTAGAGACCATTATAGTGAAGTTGTGAGAAAAGCCATCTTTTAGGCACTTATATCCCGTAAAAAAGGCTAAAAACAGAAAAAACGCACCCTAAACTGCATTTTTTTGCAAAAAAATTTGGTCAGTTCAAAAAAAAGCAGTACCTTTGCACCCGCTTTTTAATCGAAGGCACTTGTGCCGAGAAAAAATTGGTTAAAAACCGCTTTTCAAAAAAGCACTGCTCAATGGTGTAATGGTAGCACTACAGATTCTGGTTCTGTCTGTCTGGGTTCGAGTCCTGGTTGAGCAACAAAGTCCGATAAATACTAGCCTCACGGGGTGTTCCTCAAAAAAGGCCGTGTCAAAATCGGGTCAAAAAATATTTTCATGGCTAAAAGTGCTGACATCAGTAATGGTGCCAGCGCTTTTTAAAAAACATGAAAAATCGTTTAGAAATTTTAGGTTACAAACCCGCGACACTGAAACACGACACCAATGGTTGGTACATTCTGTACTACGTGTATTCCCCAGTCACAAACAAGTATGAGCGTATCCGCACCAAATTAAATGGCGTACGCGAGAATTTTAAACGCCTTAACGACTTCCGCTCTTATGCGGATAAGATGGTGCAAGACATCAATCTGAAATTAGCCGGCGGCTGGAGTCCGCTTATTGAGCAGCAGAATGCTTCCCTCTTTAAGCCGATGAACTTAGCTACCGAAGAGTTCATCAGTATCAAGAAACGCGAGTTGCGTCAATCGACGATGGTAGCGTACAAATCAGTTCTTGGCATCCTTAACAACTGGATTGTTGAAGAACTGCATTCTCCCGACTGTCCGGCTTCGATGTTCAACCATGCTTTGGCGGTTCGCTTCATGGACTTCCTCTTTACGGAACCAACAGAGGAAGAGATCCGAAAGGCAAAGGCGCAAAAGAAACAGCCACGCAAGGCATTGTCTGTTAACGCTTGGAACACCTACCTCAAGAAGTATCGCGCCATCTTCAGTTGGTTCGAGGAACATTGCTACTGCAAAGAGAACCCGTTTGAGCGTATTAAAACCAAACAGAAAGAAGAGAAACGCCGTGGTTTGATCCCGGCAGAAGTTCGTGGTCAGATCTTCGACTACTGCGAAGAAAACATGCCGAACTACATTCTCGTCTGCATGCTCATTTACTACTCGCTCATCCGACCGAAAGAGATTGCGCTTATTCAGCTACGTGACATCCATCTGGACGAAGGTTACATCCTTATTCCGGTAGAGAAAGCAAAGACGCATATTGAGCGTGCTGCGCCACTATCACCTGAACTGATCGAACGTCTCAAAGCTATGCATTTGGAGAAGTATCCACAGGATTATTACTTGTTAGGGACAGAATATGTTCCGTCTGAGGCTCCGGCTTATCACGGCAAGTATAAAAAGGATTGGATGAAGATACGTGAAGCCCTCCATCTGCCGCAAGAAATGCAACTCTATTCATTCAAGGATGACGGTATCACCGAGATGATTGATGACCATAATATGAACATCCATCTGGTACAACAGGCAGCCGGTCACCAAGACGTCACAACGACTATGAAATATGCTCGTAAAATTGACCCGAATATGATAGAGAAAATACGTTCGTGCGGCACCAGTTTCCGTCCGGTAAAATAAGAGCTTTTTTCCGGTCGAAAAGAAGCAGCGTTCAAGCACATGAATACTGCTTCTTTTTTTGTATATTCGTATTAAGTTAGGAACGCGCGCGTAGGGAGAAAATTCGTGCGCCCGTGTAAAAACACTAACACTCGCTATAAAATTTGGTGTGTTCGTGCTAAAAGATTTTCATTTTATTCCGTTTTTCCGGTTTATAAAATTGTAAATCGCTGTAAATAAGCCAGATAGCGACGAAAGATAGCATAATCTTTCGTCTTTTCCCTCTGGAGAGCCCCAACCGCCCTGCTTAATTTGCCCAAAATCGGCTCTTTTTGAGCGGAATATGCAGTCTACACTTTCAACTTGTTGCCGAAGTCGGCTCAATTCTTTAGGACGAAAGTCTCCTTCATTTTCTTACATCACAAGTCGCATTTTGCGCACAAAATTGATAGGTCTCCACAATGCCTAAAAAACCTCCAAAGTCACCCCATTTCTCACGCGTAATCGTCTTCCATTTTTGAGCGCCGAAAGTCTTCTCTTTTTGCGACCTCAAAAGTCTCCGTTTGCTCGCCAACCTCGCGAGTCTCTAACCACTCCGCCACCTCAAAAGTCTGTTTGCGCTCGCGCGCCTATAAGGTCTTGCATAAACAAAACTACCGCACGTTTCATCACGAAAAGCGCGGTAGCGACGAAATGGGACACTCAAAAGTGATTTAGATAGTAAACGACAAACGCTTCACACCTCGTTTGTATATTATAGTTCAATTAACATCTTCTCTGCCAACGGTACATACCATGTGCGGACTTCATCAGCGGTGGGAGTATGTCCTCCGGGGAAATGGAATGAACGGTTGTAGTGCTCTAAGAAGAGCGATTCGAAATGCGCTAAAGTGTCTTGCTCACCGAATAATCCCCACACTTGATCGCTGAATTGAGGATTGCAGTTATCGAATTGAGTTGCCTCCATTGCAGCAAACTCTTTGACCAAGGCTTCATCAATAACGAATGATTGATTGCCATCCTTGCGCGTCGACTTGTATTCGTGTTGACCTACGCGCTGCATTAGAAACTCCGACATCTGAAAATGCGGATTACCCAGCAAGGCAGGAATGCCAATGACCGGAGCAATCATCTGCGCATAGAAAGAGCCACAACTATTCCCTATCAGCAAGTCGGGCTTTTCTCGGTCAGTTAGTTCGCGAATGAAACGTAGCGCGTCCTTCGGATGCATGGGCAAGTCCGGTGTCAGCACATCGGCACGCCCTGCGAATGCTTCACGTAACGCAATAGCAGGAACACATTGCCCGCTCGCATAAAAGCCATGTAAGAACAATATCTTTTTCATTTCACTCGCAAGGTCTTTAGCAAAGCCTTTTGTTCGTCCGTGATACGGAAACTCTCAACGGCTTTCTGAATAGTTTTGTTATGCGTATCTTTCTCCATACGCTGTTGCTGTATATAGGGAAGCGTGGCATCCCATTGTTTGGCAAGCGCCGTAGCAAAGAACCATGCCTGCATCATGCGGATGTAATACTCATCGCTCTTAATGGATTCAACCCATTCTAAGTATTCCGGTAGGAAAGCCTCGTCCAAGAAATACCGCATCAGCGTCCCTATGCCAAAGCGTTTCGTATAGGTGTGCTTGCTTCTCATCCACTTGCGAATAAGCGGTAATAGTTCTTGAATATGCTTCTTAAAGCAACACGGCGATAGTTGGTCACATGTTGCCCAATTATCCACATACGGAAGGAACTGCTCCAGATATGCAATACAGGTGTTGAAATCTTTCTCTTCCGATAGGATAAACGCGTGCAGTTGGTTCTCGTCAAAATAGCGATGTGGCAAACTGTGCAAGAACTCTTGCGCAGCAGGAGTCTTGCAGATTTGCTTCGCCATTTTGCGTAAGTCCGGTGTCCGCACACCAATAACCGTCTCGCGTTTGACAGTCGGCAGCAACTTGCTTTGAAAGTCTGCGTATGCTTGGTCTTGTAAAGCAAAGAGTTTTGATATGATTCTATCTGTTTCCATTAACAAAACAACCAAGCATATAAACCTGCTCCGATGAGGCATGGTATCAAGCCGATAAGCATTCCCCAGCAGGATTGAATGAAATGGTATTTCTTCTGATGGTACGCGTCATCCATGTGTTCGGTGCCCGGTAAGCGGACTGACTTCATGTTAGCAAACAACACCCAGTCCAAGAAGAAACAATCATACCAATCGATGAATAGCCACATGCCGTAGCCGACACCAAGAGCCGACCAGAAATCATATGCGCCTGCCAGCCATACCACTAAAAGCAATAGAGCCAAAGCGATGATTATCGCCATGCCTTTCTTTAGGAGCACAGTCGGCGTGAAGAACTTCGATGGGATGCGTTCGTGCGTCTTGAAATATTCCTCTTGGATGTCTTCGGGATAGTCAGCTATCCACCACACCGGATTCTTCACCAGCGGAATGAGTATCATCGCCGTGAATGCTGCCGTCAGCACAATTGCTTCAATGAGGATTATTGTCCAGTTCATATTACCAAATATACGGGATTAAACGATAGCGCACACGTTGCTTGTATTCTTTGTAACCAGCAAGGTCGCGCTCCAAAACCTCTTCCTCATTGCGAATACGCTTGACGATAATAGGGATATAAAGTAGCATCAACGCGAATGACCATACCGAGTTGAGCACTAAGGGCATAGAGAGGAAAAGCAACAGCGTGGCCGAGTACATCGGATGGCGAACAATACCATACAAACCGGTATCTATCACCTGCTGGTTCTCTTGCACCTCTACCGTACGCGAAAGCCACACATTCTCGCGCATAACCTCTGCATAAAGCGCGTAGCCAAGCAGGAAAATACCAGCGGCTACGTATGTGGTCCAGTTGGGCATAAGAAGCCATCCAAAACTGAAGTTGAGTCCTGCCACAACAAACATAGCGATAAAGAGCAAACCACTTAATGCTACCACCCATTTCTGCTCATTCTGCTCCTCTTTGGCACTCAGACGCTTGCTCAACAATTCAGGCTGCTTCCACATAAGCCAGATACCAGCGATGAACATCGGCACAAACAGAATGCCGATAAAGAGCCACGCCTGCCAATAAGCGCATGTACCTGCCGGCAGGAAGAGTAATAGTCCGACGATAATCAGTCCAGCAAAGAACTTCGTCAATGCTTGTATATATAGTTTCGGTGTCATAATAGTTCTATTATTCGTTTGGCAACTTCATCGGGATGGTCGATAAGGAGTTGACCATGGTTCATTCCTTCGAAAATTTCTACATGTGCAGACGGGCATAGTTTCAACAAGTGCTCCACTTGCGGCTTGGCAACAAAGGCTTCTTTAGTGCCATACCAGAAGTGAATGTCTGCGCCGTGGATGGACTCCAAGCGGTTGGTATAGACAGACTTGTAACCATCCAATACTGCCTGACTGCGACCGGACGGATAGACTTTGCGCACCTCATCCAGCAGCACATCGAAATAGTGCGAATGGAACACCCATCGCCAGAAACCTGTCCAGTGGTAGCACGTCCACACGTTAAACGCCTGATAATACCGCAAAGGGTCAACACTCCATTTCGGTAGCGGCAATAGAGGTGCCGCATCCATGATGGTATGGTCAATCACAATCTCATTGCGCTCCATCATTCGGGAGAGAATCTTGCCGCCTAACGATAAACCATAAGCCACATCCAGGTGTTCGCTTAACTCGTTCTTTACATATTGGATAGCTTGCGCCGCTTGGTCGTCCACTGATGTAAAGCGTGACGGCTTGCCTATGAGAAAACCATCCACGCCTGCAGCAACGATATAGAACTTATCCTGCAACCGTTCTATGAGCGGTAGGAAGATCTCGTGCGACACACCCAAACCGGGCAGGAGTAGCAACGTTGGTTGGCCTTGTGTTCCGTAAATGTGAAAGTCCATAACTATTGTTGTTTCTTCAAACCAATAATAGCCAATACGGCTTCTATCAAACCAAAGGCGAAATAGGTATTACAGATGGCATTGAAGCCCCAAATCCACCATTCGAGACTAATCCAAAGCATGAGAATGATGCCACAGGCAAGGACTGCCGGTTGCGCCCAACGATGGCTCTTAAAAAGCAGATAAGCTGCTATGAATTGCGTTATGCCGTTGACTACCAACAACACAAAACTGGAAGGAATAAAGTTGCGGAAGAAAATATCCGGCCACGGCATCTTTGCACGTAGCAATTCCAGCATCAGATCCATGCCCCACATGACTCCTGTCGGGTCAATCCACATCATCATTGCACCCCAAACGGCACCGAGACCAATGAACAATGTCCAGAATTTTTCTATACCGATAATCGTTTTCATAGGTTTATCACTTAATTATATGCGGGTCATGTGATACCCCATCCGTTTGAGTTGCACGGCTACTCCATAGAGGTACAACTGATGCAGACAAGCAACATAGCCAAGAAATGCTTCCTTGGTGCCCGGTTCGATATCTTGATGCATCAAGGTATTATGCACCCTCGAAGCAC
>Ga0247610_10001394_pt1 | contig 30139 bp, 43 predicted proteins | sample 174DNAGHGhighgp2_FD_193483 | JGI IMG/M metagenome (GOLD analysis project Ga0247610, IMG submission 193483) | Sheep rumen microbial communities from Palmerston North, Manawatu-Wanganui, New Zealand - 1742 DNA GHGhigh gp2 | ecosystem: Host-associated > Mammals > Digestive system > Stomach > Rumen...
TTGACGGCCACATATACGAAAAGCCTTAGGCAGCTCACCGAGATCATCGAGGCTGGCGCTCCTGTTAGGAAGGCTTCATCAATTATGGCCGAGCTCACCACCATCGCGGGGAGGAAACTCGGATGATACAAGGAAAGACCGAGCCGAGGATCTGGACGCCTCCGCTCAAGAAACTGACCAAAGCTAACTCTCTGGGTTTTGCGTTTTGTGAATTTTGTGAAGTGCTGGGCGTGGAACTTTTGCCCTGGCAAAAGTGGCTTGCGATTCACGCGCTTGAAACAGTCCAGGAAGGGGACCAGTGGAGATTCAGATTCCGTTATGTGGTGACGTTGGTCAGCAGGCAGAACGGAAAGACATATTTTGAGGTCCTATTAAATATTTTCTTTTTGTTCGGATTGAAGTCGCATCTTGTTCTTGGCACTGCTCAGAACTTGGACACGGCAGTCGAAACATTTGAAGATACTGTGGACCAGATCGAGGAAGTCCCGGAACTTAAAGAACTACTTCAGAAGGTCAACCGTGGAACAGGAAAGCGCGAGCTTCTCCTTGAAACGGGCGACAGATACAAGGTCATAGCGGCGACGAGGAAGGCGAGAGGTCTTTCCTCCGACCTGATCATGATGGACGAGCTGCGAGAGCAGACGAACTGGGATGCGTGGGGAGCCATCTCCAAGACGATGATGGCAAGGCCCACGGCTATCTTATTTGGGTTCAGTAACGCGGGAGACGTCACGAGCGTCGTTCTCAGGCACCTCAGACTTCAAGCACACGCCCAACTGGGCGATCCAGACGGTGTGGCATCTTCCCGCGCTTCTTTAGGTGGAGAGGACACGGACGACGCGATCGGCCTGTTCGAATGGTCGGCATCCCCCGACTGTGAGATAGACGACAAGGAACAGTGGGCGCAGGCGAATCCGTCACTCAATTACGGATTTCTGACGGAGCGCGCATTGAAGACGGCGATGTCCACCGATCCGGAGAGCATCTTCCGAACGGAGTGCCTCTGCCAGTGGGTGGAGAGCAGACTTCCCGAACCGTTCCCGGATGGATCCTGGATAGGTGGTCAGGATGAAGAGAGTTTCATCCGTGAAGACAGTGAGTTGTATTGGGGCATTGATATGTCTCAGGACAGGAAGTACACGGTCATCTCGGTCTGCGGAATGAGAGAAGACGGGAACTATCACGTTGAGATCGTTGACAGACGGATCGGATCCGAGTGGGCTGTTGACTGGTTCAAGGCAAGATCTCCGAAGTACGGTGAGATGAAACTCTGTTTTCAGGGCCGTGGCGCACCGGTGTCAGGACTTGCAGAGCAGATCTGCACTATTGACGGAATAACAAGGATGGCGCAGGAAGGTCCAGACCTTTCTGCAGGATGGAACCGCTTTTATGATGCGGTGGCGGCCTGCTCACCAACGGATAACCGTGGCGGTGTGAAGGTTTACCACATTCCACAGCCCGTTCTTGATACTCCGGGCAGAACATGCCAACTCCGTAACTTGGGCGGAGGCATCATGCTCCCGGACAGGGTGAAGAGCCCTGACGATATAAGTCCGCTCATGGCAGCGGCTATGGCCTATGCGGGAGCGACACAGATAACCAAGAAAGAGAAGAAGGTTTACGAATCGAGCTATGCTTCAGGCAGCAGCTTGACGTTTATCTAAAAAGAAAAAGGGGAACACTTAAATGGCGAGTATTTTCGAGCGCTGGCGGATGATCAGCAGACCATCGATCGTTAACGTCACACTTTCGGGCGATGCCTCAACGCAAGTGCTGAACATGACGGCAACGGAACTATACCGCACACAGGATAATCTCCGAGCCGTTGTCGACTTCCTGTCGAACAGCATTGCACAGCTCCCGCTCAAGGTTTATGTCCGAAACGGAGAGACCGAGCGCAAGAGAGACCGCACATCCGAGGCGGCTCTTTTACTTTGGAGACCGAACGATTATATGACTCAGTTCGAGTTCATTCGCGGACTCGTTGAGGAGTATTTCGTTTATGGCGCGGTTTATGTATGGGTGGTTCCGAGCGTGGCAAGCGCGAGCGGATGGAATCTTCATATCGTTCCTACCAACTGGGTGATTGGATCTGAGATGGCCACGGCTTACAAGCCGGGAACGATCAGAGTTCATTCTAAGACGGGGCAGACGGTGGATATTCCTGAGAAGGAGTTCATTCAGTTCAAGACATACAGTCCTGGACACCCGGGCGGGTATCTTTCACCGATCAGCGCCTTGAGACAGACACTTCTTGAACAGGTCGAGTCAGGAAAGTTCCGCAGACAGCTCTGGCGGTCATCGGGTAGGCTCAATGCTCAGATTGTCAGGCCGAAGGACGTTGCACCGTGGACAGACGAACAGAGAAGCAAATTCGCGACCGCATTCCGTGAGGCATGGGGCGCGGGCGGCTCGAAGGCAGGATCCATCCCGCTTATGGAAGACGGAATGGAAATCAAGCCGTTCCAGACTTCTTTCAAGGAGTCGGAGTGGGCGCAGTCCGTAGTTCTTTCACGTGAAGCGGTCGCTGCAGCTTATGGCATTAACCCGTCTCTGATCTGGCACTCCAATACTCAGACCTACGCATCAAGCAAGGATAACGCGAGAGCGCTTTATGCTGAATGCCTCGGCCCTGTGATCCAGATGCTTCAGCAGAGGTTCAACGCGTTCTTGCTGCCTATGGTCGGAGCGGATCCGAACACGTATGTCGAGTTCGACATTGAAGAGAAGCTCAAGTGGAGTTTCGAGGAACGTGCGAGCATCCTGCAGAGCGCGGTTGGAGGACCGTGGCTCACGAGAGACGAGGCGCGTGCCGAACTCAACCTTGCACCGTTGCCTGACGGACAGGGCGCACAGATCATCACACCACTCAATGTGGTCACTGGCGGGCTATCAGCTCCGAATGATACTCCGGGCGGATCATATAACTATCCTGCTGTTGGTGGTGATCAGACCGACAAGAGCGCGGGGCCGTGCGAGTGCAAGTCTTGCAAGGAAACTGAAGAACTCAGGCTGAAGGGCAAGAGCACAGTGGAAGATGACAAGAGCATCGCAGACATTCTTGTGGCCTTTTTCGCAAGGCAGAAGCGCTCAGTCCTTCCCAAGATCAACGCAGGGGATCCTGACTTTTGGAACGAGGACCGTTGGAACAAGGAACTCGCAGAGGACCTTGAGCCTGCACTGCAAAAGATAGCAGATGAGCACGGCAAGGAAACAGCCGAGGTGCTTGGTTCCGTTTATGTCGTTGAGGTCACGAAGAACTACATCAAGAAGACCTCCGAGATGCGGGCCAAGAATATAAACAAGCGCACACTTCATCACATTCAGAAGGACCTCGAGAGCGAGGAACCGGACACGGCTCACGTTTTCGAGACGAGATCCAATGAGAGCGGAAGAATAGCAAAGGCTGCAGCAGGAGCGACCGCGTCCTGGGCGTTGATCGAGGCATCTCATCAGGCCATTAGTGATGGAACTCCGAGTGTAGTTGGAAAGATCGTTGAGAAGGAATGGGTAACTGGACCGAACTCGAGACCGAGTCACGCGGCCATGAACGGTGAGCGCGTTCCGATCGATGCAGATTTTTCCAATGGTCAGCACTGGCCTGGCGAGGACATCGGAGATCCTGACGAGAGCTGTGGATGTAACTGCACGACCGAGGTCGTTATCTCGAGGGGGTGATTTGATGATTCACGTTATCTCAGGAGCACCGTGCTCGGGGAAGTCAACCTACATCAGAGAGCATGCGCGATCTGGTGACTTGATCATCGATCTTGATGAGATTGCAAAGGCTATCGGCACTCCCGATCACGATTACTGCTCGAAAGTTAAGAAGGAAACCCTGTCGGAGATCCGCAGGCTACTGGTCGAGGACGCGATCGCTGGAAAGGATTCGTTTGATTCTTGGATAGTTGATACGTTGCTTTCAGGATCCTACCCGGAAGACGCGGAGATTATCCAGCTTGAGGTTGACAAGGAGACCGCGATCGAACGTGCTAAGGCGGAAGGCAGACCGCAGAAGACCTTTGATGCAATAGACAAATATTTTGCCGAAGAGAAAGGAAGAGATATGGATCACAAGTACAAGAGTTTTGAACTCAAATCCAAAGAAGATGAGACCGGCATGATAGCCGGTTTTTTTAGCACCTATGACGAAGAGCCTGACAGCTATGGCGACATTATCAGACCTGGTGCTTTCACCGAGACGATAAAAAAGAGGCAGGAGAGTGGTCATCCATTCCCGCTCTGCTTTAACCATGACTTCAGTCAGGTGATCGGCGCAGTCGACAAGATCGAGGACACGGAGAAAGGTCCTTATATCGAGGCTCACTTTCTTGATACGGCACTCGCACAGGACGTTCGCAAGATGCTGAAGTCCGGTGCGATCTATCAGTTTTCTTTCGCTTATGACGTTCTTGGCTGGGAAGATCCCAGCAAGGAACAGAAGGAAAAGGGCATCTTTAATGTCCTTACAAAACTTGAGGTTTTCGAGATCTCGGTTGTTACTGTACCCGCAAATCAGAACGCGGTCATGACGGAAGTCAAGAACGCGGAGCCCGAGACCAAGCAGGGCAGGCGCAACAGAAAGTCTGACGAAGACATCATCCGTTCATGTATCGAATCGTTGCAGTCATTACTTGACGAAGACGATGGAGATAATTCGACAGAAGACGAGGCGAAGGCTGCGGAGGCAGAACCTAAGGTCAACGAGGCATCGGAGGAACCGAAGGATGACAGCAACGCAAAACGAGCTGAGGCGATCCTGTCACACATCAAATCAATGAAGGAGGTTCCTGACCATGACGATTAAGGAACAGCTCGCAGAAAAGAAGCAGGCGCTCGTTGATCTTGAACCGATGCTCAAAGCCGAGGATGTGACTGAGGAAACAGTCAGCCAGGGCGAGGCGCTGGTCAAAGAGATCGCAGAGCTTGAAGAGAAGTGCGCTAAGGCTGAAAAGGCAGAGGCCCTTCTCAAGAACATCGGCACAGCCGAAAACGAAAACACAGACATGGAGGAAAAAGAAATGTCACAGCTTGATGAATTTACAAAGAAGTGCGCAGAGATTACCGATAAGAAGGCAGGCGCAAGGATGCACTTTGAGAAGTCCGCAACGGATGTTGTTATGGCTCCCCAGATCGCAGACGTAGACCGTTCCGTAGCTCCCGTAGGCAAGAGAACACCTGCAGCTTCACTCTTTACTGAAGCTCAGATCAGCGGCAACGCTATCACATACTTCCTTGAGGGCGCTTTCGAGGGAACACCTGCTGCAACAGCACAGGGCGCTAAAAAGCCTCAGGTTTCTACTTCTTTCGAGTCCAAGACTCTTGCACTCAGCAAGATCGCTGCTTATGTCAAGGAAACAGACGAGATCCTCGCAGACGCCCCCTTCCTTGCATCTGAAGTTCAGAACACACTCATGCATCAGGTTGGCAAGGCTGAAGATGCTTATGTTATCGGTCAGATCCAGGGCACTACTGGCATCGGCGCAGAGACATATGGCGGCAGCACAACCGTCACATTTGCCGATGGTATTCTCAACGCTATCATGAAGGTTAGAAACGACTCAGCTTATGATGCCGGCGTTGTAATTCTTAACCCCGCTGATATTGCTGCGCTCATGACAGCAAAGGACGGCAATGACCAGTATTATGGCGGCGGCTACTTCGTAGGCGCTTATGGTAATGGCGCTTATGGCGCTCCTGTCTCCATCTGGGGCGTTCAGATCTTCGCATCTTCTAAGATTACACAGGGCACTGCTCTCGTTGTAGCTAAGGAAGCTGTAAAGACTTGGAGAAAGGGCGGCATGGATGTAGCTATTGCTGCTGAGAACGAGGACGATTTCCTCTATAACAGAGTTACACTCCGTGCTGAGGTTAGACTTGCAACAGCAGTTGTCGACCTCAAGGGTGTCGTTCTTCTCGCTGAAGGACAGTAATGTACAAAAGAGGGGATCCTCAGGGCTCCCCTCTTCATTCTTTAGAAAGGAGTCATGCACCTATGAAGATCTATGTGGTTAATGGCCGCAAGGTGTGGCTTGACAAGGCCCCTGAGGGGTACGTTGAACCGAAGCCTGCGAAGACCGCTGAGCCTGTCAAGGAAGAGACCGAGACAAAGGCTAAAAAAGCACCGGCTAACAAGTCGAGGAAGGCAGGATCTAATAAATGAGCGAATTTGATCACGCGACATTGAGTCCGTGGGGATACATCATGGACACGGAGTCGTTGCCGAGCTTCATTAGTGAGAGCGATTTCACGATCTTCACCAATCGCAAGTTCGCAGATGACACGAGGATCCCTGTGGCCATCCCGAGCGCATCGGAAGCTATCCGCAACTATTGCGGGTGGCACATTTCGCCATCGCTGACATGCGGCATGATCTACAACGTGAGAGACCTTCGCGATGCTTTTGTTGGTCCTGATCTTCTGGTCCAGCTCCCTGCGACATATGTCACGGGCATCCAGAAGGTGATTCTCAATGCAGTGCTTAATCCGTCAACCGGATTGTATGAAGGCGATGAGATCGATGACTACGAGATCGGAATGGGAACGGGACTCCTGAGGATCTATGACGTGGGATGCCTTGACCGCAAGTCAAGGATCTTCATCAAGTACACGGCTGGATATACCTCGGCACCGAGCGCCATCCAGGAACTCACGGCAGACCGTGTGGCACACGCAGTCACCAATCCGTTTGGAGTCAGCTCTGAAGCGGCAGGTGGTGTCTCTGTTTCATACAGTGGAGCCTGGGCAGGAAGTTCTAATTCTTCCACACTCCCCAGCGACAGCCGAGAGACTTTGGAGGCTTACAGAGTTAAGGGGGTGTTCTAAATGCTCCCTTCTTTTTGTAATCAGACGGTGACGAGGATCAGACCGGGCGAGAAGGAGCTGAGAGGTTCCGTAGTGCCGGACTGGGATCCTGCGAAGGTCGACAGACTGGTGATCAAGGGCTGTTCAGTTCAGCCTGCGACCACTACGTTGTCAGAAGACGGACGTGTTCTTGGTATCACGGAACAGTGGACAGCATACCTTCCTGAAGGTTCTGACGTTAAAGCAGGAGACCACATCGAGTTTGACGGAGACGTTTACACGATCAACGGTGAACCTAAAAAGTGGACTGCTGCAGCGAGGCTGTCAAACATTCAGCTTAACCTCATAAGGTGGAAAGGCTAACCATGAAACAGACTCGCATCGTTTTCAATTCGGAAGGATTCCGTCAGATCTTATTGTCTGACGGTTGTCACGAGCTCGTACAGAAGACCACGGAAGAGATCAGAGACAAGGCCGTGCAGAATTACGCGGCTGTCAGTCCGAACGGTGTCGATGCAGAAGCAGGCATCACGGCGCGCACACAGGTGGGTGGTTATGGCGGAGGTCGATGGATCGGTTTCGTTTCTACCGCTGACCAGTATGCGGCTGCTGCCGAATCGGAAGACACGGTTCTTACGAGGGCATTATCATGAACATTTTGAAACCTGTCGACATAGAGAATGAGGTCCGGCTCGCTTTGAAGGACTACTTTGAAGCCTACTGCAGACCACTTCCTGAGACCTATGGCCTGCCCAATGTGCTCGTAGAGCAGACGGGCGGAGATACGGAGAATCAGATCGACACGTTCCAGGTCAGGCTCTCGGTGAGAGCTGAGACCGATGCGGAATCGAACGATGTGATGCGAGAAGTTCTGGGAGTTCTCCAGACGCGCTGCGAAGAACAGTTCGGAGCCTTGAGACATATGTCGCTTAACAGTCAGGCGAGCTGGTCGACCGATCCGGTACGACCTGACTTAAAACTTTGCACGGCACTGGTTCTTATAACCACACACCGTGAGACGGTCACAATATAAACGCAAAGGAGAAACAGATATGTCAGTACTTATTGGCGCAGGACGCGCAACAGGCATGTTTTTCACAGCCCCTAAGGGCACAGCACTTCCTGCTACTCCCGGTGAAGCTCTTGGAGCTGGCTGGACAGAGGTTGGTGCTATTACGGAAGACGGTATCACTTTTGCTCTCCCTTCGGGTGACGTTCTTAGGAACTGGGCACTCGTAGCAGAGAGAAAGGTCAACACCGAGAACGGAAACGTCACGGCTCCTATCATGTACACTTCTAAGGAAGTTCTTGAAACATTGTTTGGTGCTGATAACGTTTCATACGTTGCTGCTGATTCTACACACGGCAACGTATCAACAGTTGAGATCTCACCTGACGTCAGTGCTGAGCCTGCAGCGTATCTTTTCCTCATGAAGGATGGAAACAAGCTCGCAATGCTCGGAACCTCCAACGGTTTGATCACCGAGATCGGAGACGTCACATTCTCACCTACGGAAGGAACGACCTGGGAAGCCACGATCGATGCTTCATGGACATTCTCCATTGATGATGGCGAGATCGTATAACAGATAAGGAGATTTACCCATGCCTAAATACTCGCTTACACAGAAGAACAAGTCATATTTAACTCTCGAAATTGAGGGAAAGACCTACAACATTCCGCTCGCAAACGCAATGAAGGTCAAGGAAGTCAGAAAGCTCATGAAGATCTCCAAGCTGGACGATAACGATCAGCTTGATCTTATGTTCGACTTCCTGTCAGAGCACATGGGCACAGAAGTCGTTGACGAGATGCTCACAGAAGATGTCAAAGAGATCTTTGAGCTCTGGGGCAAGGCCAACGCGCAGGCTGAAGGTCTTACACCGGGGGAATCTATGGCCTCGCAGAGTTCCTGACGGGACATGACGAGGCTATAAATTACGACCTCCTAACTCGTACGGGTTATACTCTGGATGACGTAGGGGGCAGACTTTCGTGGTCTGCCCTTTTTTCATTTGTGCATAACCTGCCAACGGACAGTGCACTCTCGCGGTCACTCGGAAGAGCGACAGGCTGGGAAGACACGCTGAAAACGAACGCGCTCTTAGCGGACATATTCGACATGCTTCAGGTGATCCATGCTGATATTTGTGCGCTCGGAGGCAAGAAAGTGCATATAAAGCCCTACCCGAGACCGGGCAGGGATAAAGATAAAAAGCGGATAGGCAAGGGCGCTATGCCTTATGACCAACTCCGTGAATGGATAAAGGAGAGACAGACACATGGCTGATGGTAAGCATATAGAGGTTGCGAAAGCCTATATAACTGTGGTTCCGAGCCTTGAGGGAAGCCAGAAACAGATCGCCACTGAGATGGGTGCTGTCATGGAGCCTGCTGCGAAGCAGACAGGTGAGAAGTCGGGCAAGTCTTTCGGTGAGTCTCTCGCCAAAGGGATCAAGACCACTGCAGCGATCATCACGGGCGCTCTCGCAACGGCTACAGCCGGAGCACTTGCTACGGGCAAGGCTTTTATAAATGCTGCGAGCGCAACGGCATCTTATGGCGATAACATCGACAAGATGAGCCAGAAGATGGGAATCTCAGCTCAGGCATACCAGGAGTGGGACTATATCCTCAAAAGGAACGGTGCAAGCATTGATGGTATGAAAACGTCAATGCTGAAGCTCACGAAGGCGGCTGAAGGTGGCGATGATGCGTTCAAGGCTCTCGGTATCAGCCAGAACGATCTTGCAAGCATGAGCAAGGACGATCTCTTTGCGGCTACGATCAAGGGCCTGCAGGGAGTCAAAGACGAAGGCCAGCGCACCGTGCTTGCTAACAAGTTACTTGGAAAGGGCGCTACCGAACTGGGCGCCCTTTTGAACAGTTCTGCATCCGACACTGAAGCGCTCAGGCAGAAGGTTCACGATCTGGGTGGTGTCATGTCCAACGAAGCGGTCAAGGATGCTGCCAACTATCAGGATCAGATGACCGATGTTCAGACAGCTCTCACGGGGCTCAAGAACAACATGATGAGCTCATTCCTTCCGGGTATCAGCTCAGTCATGACGGGCCTGTCAAAAGTCTTCAGCGGCAAGGGTGGTGTGGCCGAGATCAAGAGCGGACTTCAGTCCGTGGTCACGAGCATCACCTCACTCGCGCCACAGTTTGCACAGGTCGCAAGTGTACTAATAAATGGACTATTGCAGGGTTTTGCACCGATGATCCCGTCTCTGGTGAGCTCGATCTTCGGTTTCTTGCAGACCGCGCTGTTAACACTGGTTTCTCTCATCCCTCAGCTCACTCCGGTCATCACAGAGGGACTCAAGGGTGTCGGATCTGCGCTCATGACCGCATTGCCTGTTTTGATCCAGGCTTTGATCAGCATGGCACAGGAGCTCGTGTTGTGGTTAGCCAGTGGAGAGAACACGGCCACGTTTGTGTCGGGCATTTTACAGCTCGTCAGCGTAATTGCAGAAAGTCTCGCATCGAGTCTTGAGGTGCTCCTGCCGGCCATCGTAAACATCATCGGTCAGATCGCAGATGCGCTCACAAAACCTGCCAACGTAGCCATGATCCTCAAATCGGTTCTTTACATAGTCGGGGCCGTGATCGTAGCGCTTGTAAAGGCCCTGCCTGAGATCGGTGGAGTCATCGTCAAGACTACGGTCAATGCGTTCAACCTGTTGAAGCAGGCTGCATCTGCCCTTATTGCCAAGATAGGACCGTGGCTCGCATCTGTATGGAGCGGAATAAAGACATGGTTCGCATCGCTGCCTGGGAAGCTCACAAGCGCGTTCCAGACCGCGAAGGACACGATCCTCGGATGGGGCAAGTCAGCAGTCACTTGGGGCGCTGACATGATTAAGGGATTCATTAACGGCATCAAGCAAAAGGCGGCCGCTCTGGGCAATGCCATCAAGGACCTTGCAAAGAACTGCATTAAAAAGTTCTTGCACTTCTCGGTCCCGGACGCGGGGCCTCTCGCAGATGCAGATACGTGGATGCCCGACATGGTCGACTTGATGGCGAAGGGCCTCAAGGACGCAGCTCCCGAGATGCAGGCTGCAGTGAATGACTTTGCGGGCAACATGTCTGCGACCATCACTGCAACGGGGATCCCGAGCGGACTTGATGCAGGCAACACATATAACGGTGGCAACGTCACGATCAACGTGTACGGTGCAGAAGGCCAGAGCGTGAACGAGCTGGCAGACGTTATCGCCATAAGGCTCCAGGAAATGACCACAAGGAGGGGCGCGGTATATGCCTAAGTTATTTAATCGAGGTACAAACAAGCAGGGCTTGATTGTATATGGCGGTGAGTCTTCTGCTGACTATGGCATGGTGGTCAGCGAAGCTCCTGCTTTTGAAAGAGCTGTCCGCAAGCAGACGGTCATCAACGTTCCGGGAAGAAGCGGATCCATCATCTACCAGGACGATGCCTGGGAAGACGTGATGCGCTCTTATAACGTGTGGGCGGCTGCTGACGTTGACGATCTTGAAGAGAAGGTCAACGCGTTTGAGGCGGCTCTCAATTCACAGAATGGTTACGTCAGGCTTGAAGACAGTTTTGAGCCTGACTTTTACCGTCTCGCCTATTACGCAGGCGGAGACGGTTTCAGCAACAACATGACACAGTACGGAGAAGCGACCATCAACTTCACTTGCAGGGCTGAAAGGTTCTACAAGGCGGGCGAGTTCCCTGTTGCGGTCACGGATGGCATGTATCTGGCGAACCCGACCAAGTTCACATCCAAGCCTCTGATCTACATCGAGGGAAGCGGCACGGTCACGGTGGACATCGGCGGAAACACGATCAGCGCAGAGCTGGATGACTACATCACCATCGACTGCGAAACGATGAACGCATACCGTGACAACTGGGGAACGATAGAGAACAAGAACGACAAGATTTCCGGTTCCTTCCCGCAGATTGCTCCCGGCATGAACATGGTCGGCATCACGGGAACCGTCACGAAGGTTGAGGTCACTCCTCGGTATTTTACGGTTTAAGGAGATATATTCATGTTTCCGATTCTTTATACGTCAATAACGGAAGGCACGGTTCCATCACACTACGGTGAAGGTGTCCTGTCTGACTGTATATCCTGCACCATCAAGGAAGCAAGGAATGGCGAGTATGAGCTGACGATGGAATATGCTGCATACGGCATCCACGCAGACGAAATCGCACCGAACACAGTGATCAAGGCAAAGCCTAACTTCACAGACGATCCTCAGCTCTTTCGTGTGTATAAGGTTGGCAAGACGATCAACGGGAAGTTCACCGTCAACGCTCAGCACATTTCCTATGATCTGAGCGGAAAGGTCATCACTTCCGGCTCTGCGGGCTCTGCTGCGGCTGCCTGTCTTCTTTTGACGGGCGCTGCAGGGAACTTCTCTATCACCACAGACAAGGGTTTGAGCGGGACGTTCAACATTGATGTTCCGTCTTCGGTCCGTTCGTGGTTCGGAGGAAAGACAGGATCCATCCTTGACGTGTATGGTCCAGGCGAATGGAAATATGATAATTTCTCGGCAGAGTTTATGGCGAACAGAGGCACGGACAGAGGTGTGACCATCCGCTACGGGAAGAACCTCACAGAGCTCTCCCAGACGCTCGACATGAGCAATCTGGTGAGCTCGGTCATTCCTTACTACAAGGATGGAGATGGAAACGTCACGACCGGCACAGAAGTTCCTACGGGGCTTGTGGGCATCACTCGTCAGCTCGCGGTTGACTTCTCGTCATCCGTAGATCCTGAGAGCGGTGTTCCGATTTCTACGCAGCTTGCGACTCTGGCGACAAATTATATCGCAAACAATAATCTGACTGTTTTTAAGAACAGCATCACGCTCGACTTCGTACAACTCAAGGATCTGGCTGAGAGGGTTGACCTCTGCGACACGGTCCACATCTACTTCGAGCCTCTTGGCATTACTGCAACGGCTAAGTGCATCGAGACCGTCTGGGATGTTCTCGCAGACAGGTACATTGAGACGAAGTTCGGAGATCCTCGGACGAATATCGCGGACACCATTGTCCAGCAGAAGAAAGAGATCGAGGAAAAGCCGAGCACGTCACAGATGCAGGCCGCAGTCGAGCACGCCACGGAGAAGATCACCGGAAACCTCGGAGGGTACGTCATCCTTCACGATTCCAACGGAGACGGTGAGCCGGACGAGATCCTGATCATGGACACTCCCGACATAAGCACGGCCGTGAAGGTGTGGAGATTTAACCAGGGCGGCCTCGGCTACTCTGGGAACGGCTACGCAGGGCCGTTTGATAAGCTCGCGCTGACAAATGACGGGCAGATCGTGGCTACGGCCATCACCACAGGCACGCTCAACGCGAACCTCATCAAGGCTGGTGTCATATCTGACGTGCAGGGGAACTCAAAGATCGACATGACCAACGGCAAAGCCGAAATGAAAGACTTTGACGCGATCAATTCCTTTAATCTGACGGATGGTAATGGAAACACGCGCGCGTCCATCAAATACACGAGCTTTGATGGCGGTGGATTTGAGCTTTACAACGACAATGGCGACAGGATTGCATCTATCCTTGAAAACGCGCTTGATGGTGCGAACATGGGCTTGATGGATGCCTCGAGTGTCCAGACCGTGAGGATGGGCGCTTCGGGAACAGGTGGCGGATGGTATGAAGCCAAAAACGCCAACGGCCAAAGAACATTTCTTATGGATGGCACTGCAAACGGGAACGGCTTTGTCGAGATCTGGGACGCAGGAGGCCAGAATGAAGCCGCGCTGAAACTGCTGGACAAAGACGGGAACCAAGAGGTTATAGCTCAAGTCACGAGCGGTGGCGGACGTGTTGATGTAAATAGTGAGGGTTTTCTCTTTGGTTCTCTCCGTGTTTACAACAATGGCGGTGTTCTTGACCTCTACGACTCAAACTATCTCACCATTCAGGGCACGGGCTTAAACGGAAACATCACGTGCGTGTCTGTTACACAGACATCTTCACGAAAAGTCAAAGAAAATATACAACCAATGACAGACTTCAAGAAGATCCTTGAACTGGATGCGGTGAGCTTTGACTTCAAGAATAAGAACAGGGGAACGGACAAGCGCGGCTTCATAGCCGAGGACGTGGCGAAGGTTCTCCCGAACCTTGTCACTCCCGAGACGGAGAAGATGCCTGCATCACTCGACTATGTGGGAATGATCCCGTACTTGCAGGCGGTCATTAAAGACCAGGAAAAGCGCATACAGGCGCTCGAAAATAAACTAAAGGACAAATAAGGAGGCTCTTGTATGGAAAGCAACATGATCAACAAGATCCCATCGCGACAGACACCGGTGTTCCATGTATCGCAGGGTGATGTCGGCAGAAGGCTCGACCTTGAGCTGTATGACGGGATGGAACGCGAGATCATTCCCGCGAACTCAAGCATCCGTATCAGATACAGAAGGCAGGATGGATCTATTTCATCGTTCGGTGTGAATGTCGGTTATCCCGCCAGCACGATCTACGTGATACTGCCTGAAGACGTGGCGACCGTTCCCGGATACATTTACTGCAAGATGACGATCAACGGCATCGGATATAAAGCATTTTTCATTGAAGTAGAGGGGAGATAAGACATGCAGATAGTAAATATAAACTTGGTTCCTTCCGGAGTGAACCCGATCGTTTATGCTTCCCAGCATGACAACGGCAGGGTGGTGAGATTCCATCTGATGAATAACTCGTCTGAATGGATACTTGATCCAAGCGATACCGTCCGCGCAGACATCACGAGACCTGACGGCACTGAGATCAGCATACCGATGACGAATAACGCAACACCTTATTCCGACCTCACGATCAGTTATGACGATTTAGACCAGGAAGGTGTGTATGTCGGAGAAGTGGTCATCACGGACCAGTACGACAATGTCACGGGTTCTCTTAACTTCATTCTCAAGGCGGAAGCCGATCCCTACGGCGATGATGTTACGACCGAGACCGCAGTCGGAAACCCATGCACTTTCGATACGGATATATCGGACACACTTGTTTCCCTCAAAGCCGCCATCCTCGCTTCGGGTGGGGGTGGCACACCTTCGACACCTATCCCGATAGTCGGGCATAGTGAACTTTGGTTACAAAATACGCATAATCAGAACTTGTTTGGTGGCAATTTCGATGAATTGACACGATGCTATATACCCGCAGGAACGGTAGTTTGTGCAAGCACCGAAGCGGTAGAGCCGTATGCAAATGTCAGATATTATGACAAAGATGGAAACGTAATAGACTATTGGGCGATTTCTATGTTATATGACGGAGGAAGAAGAAAATATAGGCAGTTCACGATTTTAAGTGATGCTTATTTTTTCAAATTCGACACCGCAACGGCTACTCAAATGCAAATTGAAATAGGCTCAACACCTACTCCGTATGTTGCCTACAACGGCACACCCTATCTCGTTTCATTCGGTCAGACAGTTTACGGCGGTGTGTATGATGCGAATAGGGGAAAGGTTAGGATTACACATTCGATTGTCGATTTAGGCAGTTTGCCGTGGTATAACGGTTCAACAGACACGGCAAATGTTTATAGGAAGGTTGCTAATTTTAGCGACACTATTATCCTGTCTTCGGTTTCAACAGTACCCGACATTCTGTGTACTAACTATTCACCCGTTACGCCGCTTAACATCTATAACAAGGTTGAGGGAATATCACTTAACGCAAACTCACCACAAGTTATTATCTATGACGCAAATTACAATACAGACAGCGATATGACTGCTTTCCTTGAATATATAAATGGTGTAAAACTCGTCTATCCACTCGCCACGCCCATAGAAATAGATGTGTCTGCACTTTCGGTTGATACCATTGTTGGCGTGAATAATATCGTGAGTGATTGTAACGGGGATGTGGAAGTGACCTACATCAAGAAAGTGTGACGGACATGAGCGAAGATTTAATATTGAAACTCGTTCTCGCTATTATCGGCTCTAATGCGTTCTTTTCGTTCCTTCAATTCGTCATTACAAGGCAAGACAATAAGAAGGGCATCGAAAAACAAATCAAGCGCATCTCGCAAAAGATAGACGAGAACAGCGCAGTCCTCGCCAGAACTCACATTTTGAGATTTTCAGACGAGCTGAAGAACGGCATCGAGCACAGTGCGGAGTACTTCCGTCAGCAGCTCGATGATTGTGACACATACGAGAAATATTGTGAACGGAACCCTGACTTCAAGAACAGCTACACGATGGTAGCAAACAAATACATCAAAGAGACCTTTGAGAGATTGACGAGGGAAAGCAAGATCTGAGCTTCACTGACCTCGGAATGTTTGCAATCACTCTCGTATTTGTGACCGCTCTGGCGGTCCTTATTTATATTTCCACTATGAACAAGGAGGAATGACAATGAAACTGAACGATTCTATCTACAACGTATGCAAGTGGCTCGGACTCATCTTCTGTCCTGCACTCGCTGTCCTTCTGGCCACCGTTCTCCCTGTCTGGGGAGTTGATGCAGGGCTCGTCAAGGCTCTGGTCATCACCGTCAATGCAGTCGGAGTCTTCATCGGTGCGCTCATCGGCGTCTCACAGGCTACTATCGCAAAAGAGAACAGCCTAGAAGAGTTCTATGAGAAGGACACTGAAGATGAGGTCGAAGTGAATCCATCGGAGGTGGAGTAATGGCTGCCGGTCCTGCAGCTCCCGCGGTCAAGCTCATTAAGTCCTGGCTAAATTACTCGGAATCCAATGGGAAGGCCCAGGCGTATATAATGAAGCCTTACAACAAGTTGACCGGAAGGAGTCTGAACGTCAAGACAACACCGTGGTGCCAGATCACCATCGTGTCATGCCTCTATCAGTCCAAATGCGTGAAGACCTACTCCAAGACCGCAGGATGTACACAGCAGCTCAACTGGTATAGATCCCACAAGCGCTTCAAGAAACGCGGTGTGAAGCCTGCCGTAGGTTGGCAGGTAATGTATAACTTCAAAGATAACTCCACATCGAAGAGCACTCACACAGGGCTCATTGTGGCGAAGAGCGGAAGCTATATCACCGTCATTGAAGGAAACAAAGCAAACAAGGTCGGAGCCAGAAAGATCAAGTACAACTCCAAATACATCGTAGGCTTTGGCCTGCCTTATTACAAGTAAACACACTGCCGTGTTGGATAACCTCTTAAAGGAAAATGCCCTCAGCTTATGCTGGGGGCTTTTTCTTTTGGCTACAAATGGCACCAAAATGGCACCATAAGACAAAATAAAAATCCGCAAAGGTGCGGATTTATTGTGTTTTCTCTGGTGGAGCATACGGGATTTGAACTCGTATAGGTTCGTTTCCTCACGCACAAAATGTCCGTGAAATGGGCCTTTTTCAACTTTTATTTAACCTTTTGTCCACCACCTGTGGACGAAGTGGCACCAAAAGTGGCACCAAAAGTCAGGTCGATGACCTGGGCTGTTTCGCGGTCTTCACCATCCAGGATGTGACCATACGTTCCGAACGTGTCCATTGATACCGAGTGTCCGACAATGTCTTTGATGGCCTGTTCAGGCAGCACGTTTTTCATGATGGTGATGAATGTATGTCGGAGGGAGTACACGGTGCCGGGGAGATCACGTTCCTCTTTGAGCTTTTCCCAGTGTTTTCTCATCCGTGTCTGTTTTCCCTGGGATCCATCAGGGCTGCAGAAGATCCACTCGGTGCGGAGGTTGTAATCATCGTTCCTCTTGATCGTGTTCCGGAGGATGGAGCTGGCGAGCTCACCGATCGGAATCATCCTTCGCGCATTTTTGTTTTTGCCATCGGTTATGTGACCGCGTGCGTTCACGGCCCTTCTTATGATCACTCTGTTATGTTCAATGTCGGAGATCTGCAGACCGAGAGCTTCTCCCGGGCGGAGACCTGTCAGGACCATGAAGCAGAAGAGCGGATGATACCAGAGTTTCGATGGTTCAAGGAGACGTCTAACGTCATCCTTTTCAAGGAACTCTTTTTCCTTTTTGCTGCGGCCTTTTGGAATGTAGAGATCTCCACGAGGGAGCTCGCACTGGTAATCTTGATACCCGAACTTGATGATGCCCATTATGATCGCACGAAGGTTTCGGAGGGTTTTCTCAGACAGTGCTTTTTTCTCGCCTGTGGCCTCGTTGATGACGTTCTGCCAGTCTCGGAGTGTCATTTTACATATCTTTTTAGAACCGCATCTGGGCGCGATGTAGAGCCTTATATAGCACTCGTATTGTTCGTAGGCTGGAGAGTCAGTTCCACACCGTGCTTTGACGTCTTCAAGGTATTCCCTGGCGACACGTGCAACGGTCTTCTCGCCTGAAGCCTCGCCATAGTACCATTCATCGAACTTTTTCTGGCACTCACGTCTTCCTTTGGCACCGGGAACGGAAGACGAGAAGGAGAGACGTCTTCCTTCATGTCTGACTTGTATTCTCCATCTCTGACCATCCCAGCGTGGTGTGTTCATATTATTTCTCCTGTGTAGCTCTTAAATATTCAGCATAACTTTTTAACTTGACCAAGCTCTCTGCGGTGAGACCTTGTGTAATGACACTCATGTCCGTGGCGGGCTCCGTGTCAACAAGCATGTCCATGAGAGTTCCGGGAGTCGTATTCAACGCAAAGGCGAGTGACGGAAGTTTATCCACCGAAATATTGTTTTTGCCTTTTTCAATAGCACTGATCGCGGCTCTTCCTGCGAACCCTGACTTCTTGGCGAGCTCTTCCTGGGAAAGTCCGGCAGTCTCGCGCAACATTCTAATGTACTGACCTAATGTTTTTAATCTTTCTTCTTCCATATAGAACCTCCACCGTTATTGTATGCAAATTATTACAAATGTGCAACATCACTCGACAAATGTCAATTTGTCCTTGACACATCAACGATTCATTGATAAGGTTTAACTGTCAAGCAAGACTTGACACGATAAATCGAAAGGAGGTTGAAGCATGATAGATTATGCCAGGCTAAAAGGGCTCATGGCGGAACGAGGTCTTGAAGTCACCAAGCTCGCTGAAATACTTGGAATTTCAAGGCAGGCGGCATCCCAGAAGATAAACGGGAAGAGCGCCATCAGCATCATGGATGCACGAACGATCGCACAGGCTTTACACATGACCAAAGAAGAGCGAGACAGCATTTTTTTTTAGCGAGTGTGTCAAGTCAGACACGACAAAGGAGGCAAAGGTATGAGAGGCTACAACCTTTACCCGCAACTCGGCAGATGGTTCAAGACCTGCGAAGAGATGAGCAACGAGACGAACATCAGCCGATCCAGACTCTACCGGTGCCTCTACGGGCATCAGGAGTTCACAGAAAAAGAGAAGCGTGCCATTTGGAACGCGGTCCTCATCAAACAACACGGAATCGAAGTTAGTGGTGACTTCGATGCACAGTTCAAAAGAAAGGCAGGATAATTCAATGAAATTACTCACATTTTTATTCATTCTCGGATCTCTCAGCCTGGGCTTTGCCGGCGGGATGGCTTTCATGGCCATTTTCTACAAGAGTCTGCTCAAAGAACTCAGAGCTGAAAATAGGAAGCTCCGTTCATCCAACAGGATGCTCAAGAGGTCCAAGAAGGACACGATCGAGATCATCTATCCCAAGCATGAAGACGAGATCGACTTCTCGCAGAAGTGGTGATTCATGAAGTACGACATCTATCAGGCCGAGGATGGCCACAAGAAGAAGTATCTCGTATTTGAGAAGGGCTCCAACACTTTAGGCGAAGGCACCAAGATCGCAAAGCGTTTTTTCAGGTGCAGCAATTTCAACCTCATGGTTTATCCGTGCTGGGTAAACGGAAAGGATCTTTATCTGTCTGATCCTCACATGAAGGGTTATCGCAAGTGCTTTGCGTTCACTTATTACTCGGACAGGAGGAAGAAATAATGGCAAGTGTTTATGAATTGAAACAGGGCTTCATTCTTCTTGCAAACATGATCGAAGACGAGACCGTCTCAGATGACGTCATCCTCGATGCCTGGAACAACCAGACGGATGATCTCAAGGACAAGTTCGAGAACTGCTGCAAGTATCTCAAGAATGTCGATTCCGACATCAAGGGGCTTGATGAAGAGATCAAAAGACTCCAGGCGAAGAAGAAGTCACTCCAGAACGGCAAGGACAGGCTCAAGAAGCTCATGTTGGATGCGCAGAAGGCTTGTGGAGATCCGAAGCTCCAGTGTGGTTCGTTCACCACATACATTCAGAAGAACCCGCCTAAGTTCGTTCTTGACGTTGAGTCCGTTTATGACGTTCCGGAAGAGTTTCTGAAGTTTTCAGAGCCCGAGGTTAAGTCGAAGGAAGCGCTGGATGCGATGAAGGCAGGCCAGAAGTTCACTTGGTGTCATTCCATCCAGGAAGACTCGCTGAGGATCCGCTAATGGAAATGAAGTGTAAGAACTGCAAGCACTGGGATAAATCGGACGCTTCGATCTTTGGTGGATGGTGCCTCTGTGGATGCCATCTCCACGAACAGAAGAACGTCAGTTCCGGTGTAGATGCAGAAGACTCTTGTTTTGACTGGGAGGCGAAAGATGGAACACAGAAGGATGTTTAAGGTTTACCTCGTAGGCCACGGCACAGGCTGTTATGCGAAGGAATATCGCAGGGAGTTCATGGGCCAGACATGCGCTGCATCTGCAGGCAGAGCGATCTCCAACATCATGTATCGCCTGCGGCAGAACGGTGAGTACCTTCCCGATGACATCGAGGACTCAATGGGCATGGGATATGTCCACTACGAGCTTGAGGCTGTTGCGTTATGAAGCGCAAGCCTGGCGTAGATCAGTATCTAAAACTTTTAGAAATATTAGGAAAGGCAGGTAACGAAAGTATGGGAATCCCCATTACAAAAGGCAAGGTCGAGACCGCCAAGAAGGTCGTTATCTACGGACCGGAAGGCATAGGCAAGTCAACTCTGGCTTCATGCTTCCCTGATCCCGTATTCATCGACACGGAAGGCTCGACAAAGGAACTGGATGTTGCCAGATACCCGACACCGGGTTCTTGGGCGGACATCATCAACTGTGTTAAGGACTGCGCACAGAACGCACCGTGCAGGACGATCGTCATCGACACGGCTGACTGGGCAGAGATGCTCTGCATCAAGTACACGTGCGCGAAGTGCAACGTCAACGGCATTGAGGACGTGGGATATGGCAAAGGCTATGTCTATCTCTCGGAATACTTTAACGAGCTGTTGAAGGCTTGTGACAAGTGCATCGCTGCAGGGATCAACGTGGTCTTCACGGCTCACGCGTTCATGAGGAAGTTTGAGCAGCCTGACGAGATGGGCGCTTATGATCGCTGGGAGATGAAGCTCACCAAGAAGAACGCGCCCATGCTCAAGGAGTGGGCGGACATGGTTCTGTTCTGCAATTACAAGACCAACGTCATCACGGATCAGGCAACGAAGTCCAAGAAGGCAACGGGAGGATCCCGCGTGATGTATGCGGCACACCATCCGTGCTGGGACGCAAAGAACAGGTACGGGCTGCCCGACTCAATGCCGATGAGCTTTGACGAGATCGCACATCTGTTTACCAATACTAAACAGCCCGAGCCTGATTACCGCGTTCAGCTCAGGACTTTCATCAAGGACAACGATCTCAACATGCAGGAGATCGTCAGCGCCTGCGGACTCAACAGCGAGTCCACCAACGCGGACTTTAAGGCAGCACTCGAATACGCAGAGACATTAACAGGAGGAAATTGACATGTCAGACGCTAAATTTTTGGACTGGGATTCAGAGATCACAAAGGACACACAGGAGTTCATCCTTCTCCCGGAAGGCGACTATCCGTTCATGGTTCAGGGCTTGGAGAAGGGCCTTTATGACGGAGACTCCGAGAAGATTGGACACGGCTGCCCGATGGCCACTCTCAAGATCGTGGTCAATGGTGGAGAGCTCGGTCACACTTCCGTGACAGACAGGCTCTATCTCACAACGAGCATGGAGTGGAAGCTCGGATCGTTCTTCAGGTGCATCGGCCAGAAGGCTCACGGCAAGGCATACAAGATGGACTGGAACAACGTCATCGGCAAGCAGGGCCTTTGCCACGTCAAGGTCAGGAACTACACCGGAAGCGATGGTCAGCCCAAGCAGACCAACCAGATCGACAAGTACCTTGAGTGCGATGCTGTGAAGGCACCGACCGCTCCCAAGAAGACTATCAAGAAGTCCGAGCCTGCAGCAGACGATCTCCCGTTCGAGGTATAAGATGGAAAAGTTTGACCATTTACAGTTATTACCGTTCATTGATCCTGACGATTATGAAGTCTGGTATCAGGTGGGAATGGCTCTCAAGCATGAAGGTTATTCCTGCGATGACTGGGACAGATGGTCACAGGGCTCTCCCAAATATCATCCGGGCGACTGCGAGAAGAAGTGGAACACGTTCAATGAGGACACGAGTACTCCCGTTTCAGGTGCTTATATTACCATAAAGGCCAAGGAAGGCGGCTGGGAACCTAACAAAACAGCCGCCTCCGAGCCGCCTCGGTTTTTAGCCTGGGACGCAGTCATAGGCAAGGACACGGCACCGATCGTCAAGGACGGTTTCGTTGAAAGCGAGGCCGTGCCTGATCCACCTAAAAACTGGGATCCCAGAGAGCAGCTCAGGCTTTATATTAACACCTTATTCCAGCCGAGTGACATCGTGGCGTACTGCTGCCAGTCCATCAAGAAGGAAGATGGTGAGAAATCGAAGTGGGTGCCTGCAAACGCGGGTGTTTATTCCCAGACCGCAGCGCTCATCCTAAAGAACCTTGACCACTACGATGACATTTCGTATGCGGTCGGAGATTACAAGAGGGAAGCAGGCGCGTGGATCCGATTTAACCCGTTTGATGGTGAGGGTGTCACCAATGCCCACGTCACCGAGTTCAGATATGCGCTTGTAGAGTGCGATGACATCGGAATCGAGAAACAGTATTCCCTGATCAAGCAGATGCAGCTCCCCGTTGCGGTGCTCGTACACTCAGGCGGGAAGTCGCTCCATGCCATCGTCAAGGTTGACGCTCTCGACAAGGATGATTATGCCAAGAAGGTCCAGTTCCTATATCAGGCTTGTGAGAAGTCAGGGCTCAAGATCGACACGAAGAACAAGAACCCGTCCAGACTGTCCAGGATGCCCGGTGTCGAGAGGAACGGAAAGAAGCAGTACATCGTGGCCACTAATATCGGCTGCGAGAACTGGGACAAGTGGATCGACTACATCGGATCCCTTGACGATGACCTTCCCGAAATCCTTGACTTCTGGGACCAGCTTCAGGAGCCGCCTAAGCTCTCACCGGAACTCATCGGAGGGATCCTGCGCGAAGGCAACAAGATGATCATCACGGGCGAGTCCAAAGCAGGAAAGACGTGTCTGTCTCAGGAGATCGCTGTCTGCATCGCAGAAGGCAAGCCGTGGCTCGGAAAGTTCCCGTGTGCACAGGGCAAGGTGCTCTACATCAACCTTGAGGTCGAAGAGGCTTCATTATTTTATAGATTTAAATCTATATATGATGCGAACGGCTGGGAGCTGACCGAGAACTGTCGGAACATCAGGCCGTGGAACCTCCGAGGGTTTGCGGTGCCGCTCGAGAAGCTCGCTGCAAAGGTAATCAGACGTTGCAAGAACACGGGACCATATAAGGCGATCATTCTGGATCCTCTTTACAAGGTCCAGCAAGGTGACGAGAACTCAGCCGAGGCCATCGCAACATTCTGCAACGCTCTGGACAGGATCGCGCACGAGACAGGTGCCGCCATCATCTACGATCACCATCATCCGAAAGGCGCTATGGGCGGCAGGAAGGTCATTGACCGTGGTTCCGGTTCAGGTGTGTTTGCACGTGACGCGGATGCCATCTGCGACCTGTCGTTCTTGGAACCCGACAAGGCCATTCTTGAGACCATAGGTCAGCAGATAGCCGATGGCGAGAAGCCGATGCAGCTCGCGTTCGTCCTGCGTGACTTCCGTGACGTGGATCCCATCAACGTGTTCTTTAAGTTCCCGATCCATTATGCGGACACTACCGGACTTTTGAACAGCGCTGCGGTCGAGGGCTCTCCCGAGGCGAACCTCAACAAGAACCCGAACATCAAAACGGCTGCAGAGAAAAGGGAGATCATCGAGGCCGCGTTCAATGCGGTCAAGAGTCTCACGCAGGACATGGAGGAAGTCGCACGGTTTTCCGAGATGGCAGAGGTCGCAGACGTGTCCTCGAAAACTCTCCGGAAGTACATCATGGAAAACCCTGTTTTTGTCATCGAAAAGTCGTTCGTTCGGAGGGTTAATTTTGATGATTAATTACTATCAAATTTCTTTGAGAAAGAATGGAACATCGGCTTATAAAGGAATTACCTTCCTTTCCCTGGGAAAGAAAGGGCGCTTAAAAGCGCGCCCTTCCTTCCCTACTCAGGAGAAAGACGCGCGAGGCTACCGAGAATGATTTCAACGAAGCAATACACAGACAATTATGACCGGTGGACGGAACAGCTCAGGAAGAGTGCCGAGATGCTTATGGCATCTTCCGAGTGCAGGAAGGTTCTCATCAAGAATGTGGACAGTGCTGATCCTCTCGACCTGCTTCAAGAAGCGGTCAACTGTATCTACGATCTGACGGGAGACAAGTGCTTTTTGAAGGAAGTCACTGAGGGGATAGAAAGGAGAAGACATGAAACAGATGTACTGGGTGAAGATCAACGGTGAACGCTACTGCGCTTTCGACAACAGCGAGGATGCGCGGTACATGATCGAATACCTCAAGGCCCGTGGCAATACTGACGAACTCACCATCGAGGCCGAGCCCGGAAAGGATAACAAATGAAAGACAGATTCTTTTTGCACTTTGTGACCATGCCGAAAGGAACTGCGCAGCAGAAGCGCTACAACGGCAGGACTCACACCTACTTTAAGGATAAGAAGCTCATGGCGACCGAGCAGGAGTTCTTTGTGGCGCTCAAGCCTCACGCACCGAGGATCCCGTCAGAGCTCCCGATCGAACTCCACATCTGGTTCTACTTTGATGTTAAGGACAAGTCCAAGTGGGGAAAACCCAAGACCTCAAAGCCCGATGTCGATAATTTTTCCAAAGCATTTATCGACCAGATGACAAAGACGGGCTTCTGGAACGATGACTCGCAGATCACGGATCTCCATCTGGAAAAGTTCTACGCGGAGAAGGCCGCCATCGTGGTCGAATGGAAGGAGGTCCAGAATGAGTGAAGTTTGGAAAACAATTAAGAATTTTCCTCGATATTCAGTTTCAAATCAGGGAAGGGTTTGCAACAACTCAACAGGAAAAATTCTTAAATATCGCTCAAAGGAATATTTCCAAGTCATCCTTAGTCAGGGAAAGTATTCTACACGAAAAGACTGCCAGGTGCACAGGCTTGTAGCTGAAGCATTTATTCCAAACCCAAAGGGCCTGCCAATGGTAAATCACATTGACGGGAATCGATTCAATAACCATGTCAACAACCTTGAATGGGTGACGAACAGAGAAAATATCGTGCACGCATATAGGACATTAAACCGACAAATGGGATTTAAGCGACATAAGCCCTCAAAGAAGGTAATTCGAGTTGAAGATGGAAAGGTATTCGACAGCATTACGGATGCAGCTCATTTTTGTGGATTCAAAAACCCTAACAGTATATCAAAACATTTGAAAGGCAAATATCAGTCCGCTTGTGGCTATCACTGGCAGGAGGTGGTGTGAAGTGAGCAATTTGACTGAAAGAGAGTACGAAGCTCACATCTGGCTCGCGAGAATGTGGGACAAGGACAACGAGATCGAGTCCTACGAGAAGAGGAAGGCTGACATCATTTCCCAGCTCTCAGGGATCGGGAAGTATGACTCGGAATCGATTCCTGGGAATAACGGCGAGAACCCGACCGAAACCAAGAACATCGAATACTCGATGCTCTGCGAGAAGATCGAGAAGCTCGTTGGCGAGATCTCACGCGAGAATGTCAGGACACACTTTGTCCTGGAAAAGGTCAATGACACCATGATGCGAAACATGCTCTACGACCGTTACGTCAACCGGATGAGCTGGAACCTGATCGGACAGAAGTACAACTATGCACAACGCCAGCCATACAACTATCTGCACAAGTGTCTCAATGCGGTCCGTGAGTACATTCCGGACGAATGGATCGGGGAGGTGATGTGATGGGAACGTTCACTGCATTTTTCGTAGGCATGCTCGCAGGCGCCACGATCGGAATGTTCTTCCTCGCTGCCGTGGTGGTAGCCAGAGATGCCGAGGAACGCGCAAACAAGATTCACGAAAGGAGTCACGAAGATGAGTAATCACTTTGACGAAAAAGGGAACTATATCAATTCCGAGAACCTGACACTCAGGCAGATCTACGAAAGAGGGTTTGACGAAGGTTTCAAAAAAGGATATGTCGATGGTGCCTTGCATAAGGACATGGACATTTCGCAGTTGACCGACGATCTCTACAACAAGCTGATCGGATGTGGAACATGAACAACGATTTAATCAGCCGTGAGGCTTTGAGAGAAACGATTGACAAAATTACTTGGTATCACATCAATCCACACGGAGAATTGACCGAAGGTGCTCATGGCGATAGTGACGCTTTATTCAAAGCGGAAGACATTTTCAATGCTATCGACAATGCCTCGACAGTTGAGCCAAAGCAAGGCAAGTGGATAGAGTTTGCTCGTTGGGTAGCAAAAGAAGTATTGGATAATTATTTTGAGGAAAGTTCGGGTGCTTTTGCGGAAATCGCTTGTCGAAAGTTGGTCAAATTGGGTTTAGTTGAAGTCAAAGACAATGTTTATAAGATGAAAGGTGGCGCGGAATGAAATTTATAGTAATCGACAAAAAGACAGGAAAAGAGGCAGACGAATACGAAATTGCTCTAAAGGAAGATTGGGCAAAAGACCTTATGTATTGCGATATGGAGGGCTTTGCGCTTCTTCAAGACGGAACACTTATTTTAGTTGACGAGTGCGGAGAATTTGCATACTGTCCTGCTGATAGATTTGAAATCGTTTTTGAGGACAACGAGGCAGATATGAAAGGCGGTGCGGAGAATGACTAACGAAGAAGTAAAAGCAATAACAGACTATATCGAAGTAAAAATATGCAAAAACTGCCCCAAGGAAAAATGCATAGACTGTAATATTATTGGACTTTTCAAAAAAGTGGAGGATATGAAGAAAGGCGGTGTGGAATGATACATTCCGAAGACTGTAAAAACTGTAAGTACGGCTACACGGTCAAGTGTGAAAGCGGTGATGAATATATTTGTTGCGATATGCAAAAGTGCCAAGAAGAGAAGAAAGGCGGTGAGAAAAATGAATAATCGTACAGAAGCAAAACTTAAAGATTTATCAGGAATGCAAAAGGCAGTTTCTGAATTGCTGTATCAGGCTTGGAAACGAGGATATAAGTACTGTGAAGTTGATCATGAAGAAAGACCGCAAGGCGAGTGGATAGAAGTAACTCGAAGAATTAGTGATAGTGAAACAGCAACATATTGGGAATGTTCTATCTGTAAAGAACATGACAGAAAAGACGGTAAATCAAAGTTTTGTTGCGAGTGCGGAGCAAAGATGAAAGGCGGTGATAGAAGTGAAACAGATAATATGTGATAGATGCGGTGAAATAATAGATTATACACAGGGAATTCCTGTATTTGTAATTACAAGAACGAATACAGGTATGTATATGGATATGTGCAGGAAATGCAGAGAGCAATTGATTAAATTTATGCACAATGTTCCTTTGGATTTTAATGGTGAAGAGATCACAGACGAGAAAGGTGGTACGGAAGATGACAAGTAGTTATTTATGTATGTGCTTTTGCTTTTTCTGTGGTTGGATAATGCACATCGTTTGGGAATGGGTAAATGATAAGAAAGGCGGTACGGAATGAAAGGTTGGTATATCAGAGACAGAGACGATGAAAAGGTCTATATCTGCAAATGTTGTGGTTCCCGTCAGGATGTTCCGTACAATGTCTGTCCTGACTGTGGGAACGCTTCGGATAAAGAGTGCACTAAATTGCAGTAATTTTCGTGATAATCTGTATGTAGGAATTTAGGCGGAAACCTGATTATTACATTTAAGGATCACCACAACCACTTTGTCTCCTGCCTAACATTCGTCCTACCTTTCAAACCCAGCGCGTCCTTGTGCTGGGTTTTTAATTGCTTGAATAAGGGGATGGGGTACATGGCACAGGAATACAGATCCGGAAGCAAGTGGCGCAGGATCAGAAGGCTCGCCTGGGACCGTGATCGAAAGGCGCGGGCTGTCTGTCATATCTGTGGCGAACGGATCAATTATTCGCTTGAACCATCGAGCGCACCGTTGTCCTGGGAACCTGATCACATCATTCCTTTTGCGAAGGCTCCCGAGCTTGAGCTCGATCTGAATAACATTGCTGCATCCCATATGCGGTGCAACCGACAGCGCGGAAGCGGCTCGGGAGACATGGCTCTGGGTATGCGGACGCGTATTTGGTAGGGAGGGCCCCATAGGGCTATCTGAATCTTAAAAGAAAAACGAAAACGACAGACCAGCGGGCCTGCAGTGTCTAAAAAGAGAACGAGAAAATTTGAGGGTGGTTCGCATACGCGCGACTAAACAGGTAAACACGAACGGATAGCTCGACGGAGCGACAAGCGGGACAGTCCTACCCGCTTCCGTTCGCCTTTACATTAGGACAACACACGAAGGACGGTGTTTTATGTATCAAAAGCGAGGCTATCACACGCCAGAAGCCGAGGCAGCAAGAAAAAAGACAAACGAAGCACGAAGACAGAAGGCCGACGAAAAATATCGTCGGCTTTTCTATGAGCGGGGGCTCGATGCTCACTTCGATTACATCCGCTTTGAGGGTAAAAATCAAATTCTTGTCAGGTGTAACCGATGCGGGACAGAGACGATTAAAACACATGATGCGTTTATCGGAAGACAAGCTCGTCTTTTTTGTAAAGAGTGTGGCAACGGGACGCTCACCTTTTCTGACGAGGTCAATGACATCCTCGCATATTACGCGGAAGGTCACAGCGTCGCCGAGACCTGTGAGAAGTACAACATCGACGCGATTAGGCTTAACGGTTGGGTAAAACGCCGCGGAGTAACAAACGGAAGAACAGTCAGCGAAATCAACACCGAGAAGGCAAGGAAGGCCGCAGAGAAAACTCTCGCGGAACGAGAGAAGAAGGCGATCGAAACAGTCAACAGTCTTGGCTTTGATTATCTCGGAGGTTATCAGAAAAGAGACGGTTTTATATCTGTTAGGTGTAAAACATGTGGCGAAGAGACCAGCCGAAACTTCACGGCCTTCCGTGACGGCACGGCAGCCTGTAAAACGTGTCAACGCAACAAGGCGAACGCAAGACAAGAGGAAGAAAAGAAAAAGCGGGAACTGGAACAGGCTCAAAAAAAGGCGTTAAAAAAACTATTAAACCCGCTGGGCCTGTCATATTACCAACTCGCGAGAGAAAAGAAACTCGACGAGGCTGGCGTCTGTATAGTTTGCGGGCGCGAGTATAAAGTACGCGATTACGTCAGAAGCACGGGGGCCAAAACCTACACAAACCCCGGCTACTGTTCAATAGAGTGCAAGAACAAAAACAAAAATAAGAGGGAGCACGAACGCCGCAAAGAGCTCGGCGCCAATCATTACGCAAGAGCGAGGAAGCTCGGGCTCCCTCGAGAAAAAGGCATAACGCTCCCGAAAGTTTTTGAGCGCGACGGAGGCATCTGTCAACTATGTTTTATGCCGTGCCTTTATTACGGTGATTATCTCGCGGACTTATACCCGAGCATCGACCACATCATCCCGCTCGGAAACGACGCCGAGAAAAAAGGCGGGCACACATGGAAGAACGTCCAGCTCGCACATCGTATATGTAACTCACACAAAAGAGACTACTACGGGAAGGAGTGGAACAATGCCGACTAAAAAACGGACAGCAAAACCGGCCGCTCCGAAACGGAGCAAGGCCGAGGAGCTCGTCGCTGGAGTTCACACTCTGCATGACGAGGCTTTGGAACTTGCCGAGAGTGTCCTGTTTATGGCAGGAAAGCTCAAAGAGGCGCGCGAAGCCATGAAGGATGAAGAGCTTATCATTCCGTATGATAACGGTGGCGGACAGATGGGGATCAGAGAGAATCCGCACTTCACGGCATTTGAAAAGTTGATGGCCACATATACGAAAAGCCTTAGGCAGCTCACCGAGATCATCGAGGCTGGCGCTCCTGTTAGGAAGGCTTCATCAATTATGGCCGAGCTCACCACCATCGCGGGGAGGAAACTCGGATGATACACGGAAA
>Ga0247610_10001395_pt1 | contig 30131 bp, 27 predicted proteins | sample 174DNAGHGhighgp2_FD_193483 | JGI IMG/M metagenome (GOLD analysis project Ga0247610, IMG submission 193483) | Sheep rumen microbial communities from Palmerston North, Manawatu-Wanganui, New Zealand - 1742 DNA GHGhigh gp2 | ecosystem: Host-associated > Mammals > Digestive system > Stomach > Rumen...
AATGCAAAGCTATAGCTCATATAGCTCTTATTCTGCTGAACCTCGTCAAAAAAGTTATGACAGACCTCAAGGAGAGTACGGTAACAGAAATAATTATCGTCAAGAGGGAGGATATCAAAGACGAGATGATGGGTATCAAAGAAGAGAATACAATAACGGATATAATAGAGACGGTAATCGCGGTGATAATCGAGGCGGATACCAAAGAAGAGATAATAACAACAACAGAGGCGGATATCAGCAACAACAAAGACGCCCCGGTGGTTTTAGAAATAATTATTCAAGCGGCGGAGGCCGTCCTCAACCTCAGAGACGTCCTATGCAGAAACGTCCTAAAAAACAGCCGAAGCCATTATTAGTAAGCAAGGAGCAATTAGAACAAATTGAAGCATTATATAAAACAATGCTCCCGTTGCCTAATCCTGATGCACATGAAGTAATTGGTGCAAAAATTGGTTTAGAACCGCAAAAGGTATTTTTTGGAATAAATTTAGTTCGTCAAAAGATGATGCTTCCTAAATTACCATTTCCGAAACGTAAACTTGCAATATCACCGGAACAGATGATGGCAATAAAAGCATTGTATGAGCCGTTATTACCATTACCTCCAATTGGTTGCCACAAAATTATTGCAGCTCAGTTAAAAATGGATGAATGGAGAGTCCATGTCGGTATCAAGTTGATTCGTGCTCAAATGGGCTTAGACAGATGGAATGAAGAAAGAGCTGATAAACCGTCTGATTATATGGTTTCAAAACATCCTAAATCAGAAACTGCAGCAGAAAATGATTTAAAAGAAAACGTTGAACCGGCTGCTGAATCTGTTCAAACAGAAGCAGAAGAAAAACCAAAAAGAGGAAGAAAACCTAAGAAGAAAGAAGATGAAGAAGAATAATCGAACTTTTGTTTCTGTAGGAAAAATCTTAAACTTTCATGGTGTTCAGGGGGAAGCAAAGTTAGGGTATTCAAAAAATAGAGAAAGTTTTTTGAATAATTTGGATATTGTTTATGTTCAGCAGAATTTGGATTATGAACCTCTTGAAATTACCAGAATTCGTTTTACGCCAAAATGCGGAATTATTAAGTTTAAAGGTATTGATACTTTAAATGATATAATGCCGTATAAGGGTAAGTTGATTTTTGTAGAAGAAGATACGGCAAGAGAATTTTTGGAAGAAGATGAGTTTTTGATAGATGAACTTGTCGGATTGGATGTTTATGACGGTGATAAAAAGGTAGGTGCGGTTGTCGGGGTTTCAAATAATGGTGCCAGTGACTTGTTATCTGTAAAAACATTAAGTAAAAAAATATCATTAGTTCCTTTCGTAAAAGCCATTGTCTTGTCTGTAAATATAAAAGAACGCAAAATCCAGATAAATAATATGGAAGGACTTCTGGAATGAGATTTGATGTTCTTACGTTATTTCCTGAACTTATAAGCTCTCATATGGACTTTAGTATTATGAAAAGAGCTTCTGAAGAAGGAATAATTGAAGTAGTTACGCATAATCCAAGGGATTATACATTAGATAAACATAAAAAAGTCGATGATACTCCTTATGGAGGCGGTGCAGGTATGGTTTTAATGCCGCAGCCTTATGTTGATTGTTATGAAAATGTTTTAATACTGGAAAATTCGATAACAATTATGATGACTCCGCAAGGAGAACCTTTTACGGATAAGATGTCGAATGATTTGTCTAAAATGTCGCAAATAATAATTTTATGCGGGCATTATGAAGGATTTGATGAAAGAATAAGAGATATAATACAACCAAAAGAAGTGTCAATAGGTGATTTTGTCTTAACAGGAGGCGAATTGCCGGCTTTATGTATAATTGATAGTGTATCAAGAAAGATAGAGGGCACTTTGGGAAAAATCGAATCTGCGCATGATGATAGTTTCTCTGATGGCTTGTTGGAATACCCTCAATATACCAAGCCGAGAAATTATAGAGGATATGAAGTTCCGGAAGTTTTACTTAATGGTAATCATAAACATATAGATGAATTCAGGTTCGAACAAAAAATCAAAAGGACAATGGAAAAGCGTCCGGATTTGTATAAAAATTGGCAAAAAAAATAAAAATCGTTATTGTTGTTTTTTATATAAAAATCAAGTATAATTAGTATTATGGAACTTTTTAGAATAGGGCAGAAATTAAGTATATTTTTTGAAAAAGACGGAAAGATAGTAGAAATATCTTGTATTTTGCAGAAGTTTTTTGATGATAGGCTGGTAATTGAGTTGCCGCCGTATTTTATGCGATATATAAATTTTTTGGAAGTTGGCAATCGTTTGACAGTAAAAGTTTTTTCTAAAATCGGGACTTTAGATTTTAACACTGTTATCATATCATCACCTCTAGAAGACGAATTTGCTGTAGAGCTTGATTATAATGCGATAAAATTGACAGAAGGCGGGGATATACCGGTTATAAGTGCAGTTGAAACAATGATTTTGAAAAATGGTGAAGAGCAATATACTGTTAAAACTTTTGAAATATCTACGGAATTTATTAAATTTTACAGTAATAAAAAATTCAGCGTAGGTGATAATATTGATTGTGAGCTGGTATTGCCAAATACCTATGGTATAATAAAATTTAAAGGTGATATTACAGAGGTAGATACTGTATATGATAATGAATATACTCTAACATTTTATAATATGAACGAGGATGACAGACAGACACTTTTGTATTATATGTATGTATATGAAAATACCTCTGGACAGGAATAAGCATGAAGAATTTAATGGAAAACGAAAATAAATTATCTGGTAAAAAAAAGAATAAAATGTTTGATAAAATAGAGAGATGCAGGTTAGATTTGCAAAAAGATCCTACAAATCCTAGCTTACATGTTCGTATGGGTGACTTGTATTTGCAGTGGCATCTTGATATTTTTAACGCAGGTCAATATATTGATGAAGCTATAACTGAATATCAGCTGGCTATGGAATCTTTAATTGATTCTCATGAAATATTTTATAAATTGGGTGTTGCTTTCTATCACAAAGGTGATATTGATAAATCAATAAACTATTTTACTATGGCATTGGAAAAGAAGAATAATTATTATGAAGCGTTCTATATGCTCTCAGAAGCTTTTGTAAGAAAAGCACATTTTTCTGATGCCATTGACGCTGCAGAAGCAGCAATTGAATGTACAAGATTTGGTTCTTCTTCTGCACATTTTATGCTGTATAAATTGTATGAAGCATCTTCTTTTAAAAGTTTTAAAACGAAATTAAAAGCCTTAAAACAACGTATAATTTCTATTTTATTGTTCCCGTTCGATAGAATTGCAAGAAAAAGTTTTATTAAAAGTGTATTGTATTTAAAATTCTTGCCGTTATTTATAAAAGGTTTTTATGCAATACAATTGAAAGATTATGCGGGGGCTATTGAATTATATAAAAATGCATCCGATGATGTTCCTGGATTCGCTCCTTTTTATTGTGTGCTTGGTGATATTTATTTATCAACAGGATATTTTGAGGATGCAATAACTGAATATAAAATGGCAATTTGGCTGGATTCGTTTAATATTGCTGCATATAGACATTTATGCCGGGCTTATGAAGAGCAAGGAGATTATAACAAAGCTATCGAAACGTACAATAAATTAATAGCAATGGCTCCGAATTTGCCGGATTTATATTCAAATCTTGCTAATATTTATTATATAAAGGGCGAGTTTGATTTAGCAATATCTAATTATCAAACAGCAATAACATTAAATCCTAACAGAGCTTGGACAAGTGTTATCGCTCAAACATTAGGTTTTGTATACCAAGAAAATAAAGATGATCCGGATTCAGCTATATCAGCATACCAAACAGCATACGTGTTGACTCCGGATGACATTGATATTTATGTTAATTTAGGCAGTGCTTTTTATGATAAAGAAGATTATGAAAATGCTTTGGCAATATATAGACAAGCGTTGGAATTTGAACCTCATAATCCAAAAATTCATTGTAATTTGGGCTTCTTATATTGGGGTAAAGGTGATACTGAAGAAGCAATGAAATCGTATGAGTTAGCTATTAAATATAATGAAAATTATGATATAGCATATAATAATTTAGGTGTTATATATCTTGATGATTTAGGCAGAGTAAAACAGGCTATGGAGTTGTTCAAAAAGGCTGTAGACTCAAATCCTAATTATGCGTTGGCATATTTTAACTTGGCAAGAGCAACAACGATTGTAGGTAATAAAATTGAAGCTGCAAAATTGTATCAGGCAGCTCAAGATATAAATAAAATTACACAAGAAATCGACCCTAAAGATATAGCTGACAAAATTAGCGAACTTTTTGAATCATAATTTTTGTTCGTGCTATAATCAAAGAACACTATGATGGAAGATGATAAAAACGGGATTTCCCATTTAATAGAAAAAGAGTTAAGCTCTTCTGATAAGATTTTAAAACCTGATTTCAATCAAAAAACAGGAAGAGAGTTACTTGCGTTTTATTTGCAATCAAAATTTAAACAAATACTTGCGTACGATAATAAAGCGGCACAGCCAATATTTACTGAAGTTAGGTATGACTTTATACAAAAATTTTCAAGAAGACTTATACAGAATCCTAATAAGAGGATAATGGTGGGTATTACCGGTGAGTCTGCATCCGGAAAGTCTACAATATGTAAGCAAATTAAAAATGTTATAGACCGGTTTAATATGCCTGTAACAATTCTTACTACTGATAACTATTTTAATGACATATCTGCTCTTATAAAAGAATACGGAACATTTGATAATTTAAGAGACCATGGGTATGATGTAGATTCTCCAAACAGTTTTCAGTTAGATATTTTAAAAGAAGATTTAGAAAAAATATCTCAGGGGGAAGATGTTTATTCTCCTGAATATCTACTAAACGGTACCGGAGTGTCTGTACCGAAAGCAAAACGGGTGCCTTCTAATAAAATTATAGTAGTGGAAGGTATGGCTTCTATGTTTGGGGATAACAAAGATATATTTGATATAAAAGTGTATGTCGAAACAGATCTTGAATTAAGAAAAGAGCGTTTTTTAAAAAGGGCATACACAGAAAGAAACCAAGATTTAGAAAATGCAAAAAAACATTGGGAGTATATTTTGGTGGCTGGAGAAAAATACGTAAAACCATATAAAGCAGAAGCAGATATAATTATAAACGGCGATACGGATTTAGAGTACTTTTCACAGATATTAGAGTATATCCATATAATAACAAATAATTTTGATGATTAACTTGAAAAAAAGTTTTGTTGTTGGTATATTCAAGGAGCAGAGTAAAAATTGCAAAAGTAGAAAAAATAAGTAAATGAAAAGTCTTTTTGCTTACTTTTTCTACAGAATAAGTAAGCGCTTGTAGCCCAGTTGGATAGAGCGTTTGGCTACGAACCAAAAGGTCGGGGGTTCGAATCCCTCCAAGCGCGCCATTTAAAAAGAACCTGTTGGTTCTTTTTTTGTGGGATTCGAACCCGCATTTGCTTCGCAAACGGGGGCTCTACCTCTCAGAAAACGTGACATTTAGTCACCTTTTCTTCGGCAGAGTCTCCAAGCGCGCCATTTAAAAAGAACCTGTTGGTTCTTTTTTTGTGGGATTCGAACCCGCCTTTGCTCCGCAAACGGGGGTTCTCCCCTCTCGGGAAAAGAGTATATCTAAAATCTAATAAGCATAATGGTTTAGTAATGATTTTAGGGGTATAGAAATCTACAAAAATATTGCCCGGACGGTAAACGGATATTAGTAGGTCACATTAATCAACAACATTATACAACATATTCATACGATAAAGACGCTAATTTGGTAAATAAGGTGGAAATATATAATACAGATGATCTCAGACATCATATAGCAAGGTTTTAATTAAGCTGAATTAAATGACAATTTTTAAATTATTTTGCAATAGGTATAATAATTAGAGCTATTAGGTTCTTTTATAAAGCCGTTTTTCTTATAGAACCTTATTACATATTCTTCAGCGGTTGGATAGCAGGAAAGTTTGTCATATATTTGTTTCAAAGATTCTAAAATTTCTGTTCCGATACCTTTATAATCAGGTTTAATACTGCGTACGTATTCCGGATTCCCCTGAAGTTGTTCAATTAGTGTGAAACCGTCCTCATATGGGCTCGTATGAACTAAACCCAGAATATTATCGCTGTTTAATTTATCATAATTTGATTTTTGTGTTGTAAGAGCAAATATTTCGTGATTTTTATAAGCATTACTTTTATTTCTTAATGCACACGCAGCATAATATATGTTAGTTGTCAGACTGCCATTTATCCAATAGTCTGCTGTCTCTTTCAAAGCATTAATGTCACAGGGATTAGTAGGATCTATTTGTATAAAAGAAGCTCTATATAGGCTATAATCAGGACATCCGCCTTCTATAATTTTACCTATACTAGCTTCATTATTAAGTAAACGAGCTCTAAAAGTAGTATAACTATTATTTATCTTCATAACAACAAGTATAAAACCCATAAAAATAAATTTTGCTGATAAAAAATATCTACTTTAATTATTTATGTTTATAATAAATAAAATATTTTTATAATAAAAAGCAAAAAATATTTTTTTGTGTTTTATATTATTATAAAAAATATTAAAGAAAGGTTTTTATGCAAAATTTATCTGTACTTGTTCCGACGAATGAAGCAAAATTAGCAGTAAATAATATAAAAAAATCCGTAAAAAAAGTATTTTTTGATTTATCAAGATTGGAAAGAGTGCCTTCAAAAGATCTATTAGAAAAGCGTAATTATATGCAAAGTGAAGATTTTTGGAATGACAAAGATAATGCATTGATGTGGAATTTGTCACAAGAAGTAATAAAATGCCGTGATTGTGTATCAATACATTTACAAAAAGAATCAGGGCTTTTGAAATTTATGAGTTACAGGCAATCCCACGATGGTTATATTCTTGAACCTACAAGAAAATGTAATGATGATTTAGATTTTGATAGATTAGGAAATCGTATTGTACCTCCGGATTTATCAAGACACAATATTAATTTATTCAAAGCAAAGGCAAATTTACACTATAATTCGTTAAAAATTAAAAATGAAGCTGTTCCTCAATGGTGTTCTCCAGAGAAAATTGCTGAATTTTAGTATAAAAATTCAGGCTTATATGATATATTGTTAAGTTTTGTAAACTCAATGTTTTATTGCTATTATTGAGTTGTAGCCGTTTTTAATTGCGAATTTTGGAATAAACTGATAAAAAAGAGCAATTTCTGAAATCCAAAATACTTTATATATATGTAAGGTAAAAAAAGGTTAATTAAAAGTTATTGTAGGAGGTCGAAAATGACTTACGAGTTATCAGGAATAAGTCCATATACAAACGGACTGGGAACATTAGGTCTCAGCGGTTTTAGTGGAATGTATAGCATGGATCCTACAATGATGTATGGAATGGGTGGAGCATACGGCCCGATGTCAATGATGGGAATGTATAATCCAACTTTTATGGCTCAAATGGCTCAAGCTCAAATGCAAATCGGTCAAATGCAGCAACAAATGGAAAAACAACAACTTTTACATGCAGGAAATATGCATGATACATTGATGGATGTTAAACTTCAAAATATGTCAGGTGAAGAAAGAGCATTATTTGAAAGCCTTGCTCAAGATGGTGGTGTTAAATCAGCAATTAATAACTTGGCTGAAGTAATTAGAACCGGAAATCAGGATGAGATCTGCAGACAATATGATATTGTTAAGCAAACAATTATAACCAAGAACAGCAATTACTTCAAAAATAATATGAGTTCAATGACTCCTGAAGAAACTGTCAGAGGTGTAATTGAAGGTTTGTACAGCAAGTTTATTTCTGCTCAGGTTCAAGAACCTGTAACTCTTCAATCTGATATCAGAAAATATGGTGAAAGTGCATTCAAACACGGTTTCAATAAAGCTCTTTGGGGTGGAGATGATTATCACGAAAAATATACAGAACAAACTCTGAGTTACATCACAGGTACAAAAATTGATAACTTAGCAGGAAAAGACCAAATGCATAAACGTGGTGAAAAAGTTGGTAAGTTTGTAAAATACGCATCACTTCCTGCAATTGGTGCAGCAATAGGTGCATTTGGCGGATGGAAAGGTGCCGGAATAGGAGCTGCAATCGGTTTGGCTGGTGACTTCTTATGGCAATGGATGGGAACATAATTTGTTAATGAAATTTTATTTAAACACCGATTTATAAAAATAAATCGGTGTTTTTGTGTTATTCTGTTTCTGTTCAATAAATATCAAAAAGAATCTAAATATGACAAATCAATTTTCAAGAACAGAGTTATTATTAGGTAAAGAAGGGGTTCAAAAACTTGCTTCTTCAAGAATTATAGTTTTTGGAATCGGAGGTGTCGGAGGGTATGTTGTAGAAGCTCTCGTTCGAAGCGGTGTCAAAAATATAGATATTGTTGATAATGACAAAGTTTCTTTGACAAATTTAAACCGTCAAATAATAGCAACCCAATCGACTCTTGGGAAATATAAAGTTGATGTTATGGAGGCTAGAATCAAAGACATTAACCCTGAAACAAATGTTATAAAACATAATTTGTTTTATACTCCTGTGGTCTCAAGCGAAATTGATTTTACACAGTATGATTATGTTGTTGATGCAATAGATACTGTTTCCGGTAAATTGTCAATCATTGAACAATGCAAAAAAAATAATGTTCCGGTAATTTCTTCTATGGGAGCTGGTAATAAAACTCATCCTGAAATGTTTGAAATAGCTGATATATCAAAAACTTCTGTTTGTCCGCTTGCAAAGGTTATAAGACAAGAACTTAAAAAACGCAAAATTTCTAAAGTTAAAGTTGTATATTCAAAGGAAATTCCGCAAAAATCAAACTTTATTTCGGATGAAAAACTTCCATCAGGGAAAAAACAAATTCCCGGAAGTTGTGCATATGTACCGTCTGTTGTGGGCTTTATAATTGCATCAGTGGTCATAAGGGATATTATAGAAAAATAGATATATTTGTGCATATAAAATTTATATGAACTTTTGTAACAATTTACTAAAAATCTACCGAAAATCATGCAAATAAATTTTTTTCATTTTTTGTTAATAGTATGATTATAAATGACAATTAGTCGAAAGAAGGTATTGTGTATGAAAAAACTATCAGCAATCATTTTAAGTACATTATTCGCAACGATGCAAATTTCAATGGCTGATCCGATTGACCTGGGTCTTGGTGCAAGCGGAGGCGGAGCTGTTATTAACCACGCAACCGGTGGTTTTGAAAGTGCAACTTCCAGTGGTGGTGTTGCAGATATCAACTTTACAGGAAGTTCTCATGTTTATTGGGATAAGTTAAACCTTGATCAAGGTGAAACAATGAACTTCAATGCTATTAATGGTGCAAATGGTATTAATGTATTAAATACAGTTAGTGGCGGTATGTCATCAATATACGGTCAAATTAATGCTAATTCAGGAATTGGTAAGTTAATTATTTCAAACCCGAATGGTATTATATTTGATGGTGCAAGATTTACAGCTGCCGGCGGCGATATAAATTTGACAACACAACCTATGACATCAACAATTGTTAATGGTGTCATGAACATATCAAGAGTAGATACAGCAAATGCTGTTGGAACAATTAATATAAAGGATTCTGATTTTACTACAACGGGTGAATTTAATATATTAGCACCTCAAATTGAAATATCTAATACGGCTAGTCATAAAATTACTGCTAACAAAGGTATGAAGTTGATTACAGCAAATGGCCAAGATTATCTTGCAGTAGGAAATACAGCTCCAATGAACGCTGTTGTTTTAGATGCTGTAAATGTTGATGGAGATGTTTATGTCGTATCTGATAAAGGTTATGTAAAATTAACAAATGGCGGTCAATATAACGGTAATTTGAATATAAAATCAGATGACAGCATTGTTATGAATTATAATTCTAATGGTAAAAAATTAAATGTTACAGGAGATGTTAATGCTACCGGTAACGGCTGGGCAATGTATTTAAGAAATGCTAAAGTTGATGGTAATGTTAATATGCAGAATGGAGGCGGCTTCTTAGAAGTAGGTAACGCTACGGTAGGCAAAGATCTTAATATGAAGACTATTGCACAATCTGAAAATTCATATGGATATAAGCACTTCACACACTTAGTCGGTAAAAATGATATTGGCGGCAACGTAAATATTGATTCAAAAGATAATATTCACATTGGTAATTATGTTTATGAAGATCAAGAATTGTTGAACGGTTATGTGAATGTTGGCGGTGATTTAAATGCTCACGCTCATGATGGTCATGTTACGGTTACTATTAATACAACAGCAGATAAAATAAATTTAAAATCTGACAATTTGAACGTTTTAAGTTCTGATAATGCTCTATTAACGGCAAATGAATATAAATTCTCTGCAAATGGATATATAGGTGCAATATCAGATTATACAAAAGACGATAATACTGTTATTACAGCTGATCAACAAATAGTATCTTTAATGGAAAATTATACAAGAATTCCTTCTGATATTAAGAGCCATTCATATATGAATATAGCGGGCGGTAAAATAACTCAACTGGATACGCCTAATAATTCAGAAGTTTATATAGCTTCAAAAGGTAATGTAGAATTAACAGGTGCTAATGCAGGAAATATTAATTTAACAGCTGTTCACAAAAGAGTTGATATAACAGGTGATGATGTTCACGCTAAAAATATCAATATAGGTAATGATACAGATGTACTTAAAGTAGAATTTCCAAGCAGGGATTATACATTGAATTATACAAACATTCGTGACGGGCAAAAAGTAACGGTTAATCCGGATGATGAAATCACTTATACATTAACAAATGCACCGGGTGGATATAATGGCGGTCAAAGTATAACAGATCATAGAACAGATGTTACATATTTAGTTGGACCGGATGCACCGACTCCACCAACTCCACCGACTCCTGATCCGGATCCTAGACCGACTCCGAGTCCAGATCCGGAACCAGAAAAAAACTTGATGACTCAATGGGTTCCAGAAGATTCGTTGGCAGCTCCAATCAATACACCGGTTGCATACGCAGCTGACTTAGATGATGATGAATTAGATAAAGCGGTCAGAAAGAATGTAGATGGTTCTGTTACCGTTGTAAGAGCATTCCCGATGATGAATTAATTAAATCAAAGAATATAAAAAGCGGATTTTTAATCCGCTTTTTTAATGCAATTATTTACAAATCGTAACATCATAATCTAAAAAAATTTACATTTATGTAGGTATTTGTTATACTTGTGTTGTGAATAGTTTCTTTAAGAAAAGAACGGTCATCCCCGTTCTTTTTTTATTTAGGGGTAAATATATTTGTTTATATTTACAAACTGAAGCACAGGAGGCTTATGAAACAAGAAATTAACAGGCATGAAATCTTAGAAAAAATAACACCTTTAATTGAAAATACATCAATGAGGTTTGGTTATATTCCTATTGAGATAGAATTTGTTAAAGAAAATCACAGATGGTTTTTAAGAATTTACCTGTATTCAAAAGATAAAGATGTTACACTTGATGATTGCGAAAATGTCACAAGAAGTTTAAACGATTTCTTAGATGAGTTAATTCCTGTAAAATACTATTTAGAAGTTTCTTCACCGGGGTTGGAAAGAAAATTTAAATCAGATAAAGAATTTTTAATTTTTAAAGGACGAAGGATAAGTTTAAAATTAAGAGAGCCTTTAGATGGTGAAACAGAAAAAATATTCAAAGGTGAGATTATTGAGTGGGATGAAAATGAAGGTCTGACATTCTTAAGATTTGATGATGGCGAAGAACTTCAAATTCCAAAAAATAATATACAATCTGCAAAATTATATATAGACTAATAAAGAAAGGACAAAAACATGATTAAAATCGGAACAGCGCTTTTTGAAGCTTGCGAAGAACTTGAAAGAGAAAGAGGAATATCCAAAGATGTTATAATTTCTTCACTTTGTGATGCTCTCGTTGCCGCTTATAAAAAGCATATGCATGTAAAAGAAGCTGCTAATATAGAGGCAATTTTTGATGAACAATCAGGTGAAATCGGAGTATTTTCAACAAAAACTGTTGTTAAAAAGGTTGAAGATCCAGATATGGAAATATCTTTAGAAGATGCTCAAGAAATTGACGATGAAGTTGAAATTGATGATGAAGTTAAAATAGAAGTAACTCCTGAACAATTTGGACGTATCGCAGCTCAATCTGCTAAACAAGTAATTACTCAAAGAATTAGAGATGCAGAAAGAAATAACATTTTAAATGAATTCTTGGAAAAGAAAGGCACTTTAACAACCGGTATTATTCAAAGAGTCGAAAACAGAAATGTTATCGTTAATATTGGTAAAACCGACGCTATAATGCCTCAAAGAGAACAAATTCCGAGAGAATATTATAAGCCTGGAAACAGAATAAGAGTATTTGTTCTTAATGTAAAAGAAACAAACAGACTTCCGCAAGTTATTGTTTCTCACGCTCATCCTGAAATTGTTAGAGAATTGTTTGAACTTGAAGTTCCTGAAATTGAAGATGGAATTGTAGAAATTAAATCGATTTCAAGAGAAGCTGGATTCAGAACAAAAATTGCTGTTTGGTCAAATGATCCTGAAGTTGATTCAGTTGGTGCTTGTATAGGGCCAAGAGGAAGCAGAATTCAAACTATTGTTGGTGAATTAAAAAATGAAAAAATTGATATTGTTCGCTGGTCAGAAGACCCTGTAGAATATATAGTAAATGCTATTTCTCCGGCAAGAGTTGTATCAGTTGATATTATAACAGATGGTGAAGAACAAAAAGACGCTCTTGTTGTAGTTCCTGATGACCAACTTTCACTTGCAATCGGTAGAGAAGGTCAGAATGTTAGACTGGCTCACAGACTTACAGGTTGGAAAATTGATATAAAATCAATTTCTCAAATGGAAGCAGATGAAGCAGCAGGGGTAAATCAAGGAGCATCTCAAAATTATAACTATGATGAAGCAGAAGAGGAAGAACGTGCAGTTGATTCAGATGAAATCCAAGAAGAAATTGAGGAAGAAATGAATCAACAAGCTCTTGATGAAGAAGACCTTGCTCAAGAAGAAGCTGAAGAAGAAACTTCTGAAGAAGAATAGGGGTAAATTGTTTAAACAAAAATAAGCGGTAATTATTTATTACCGCTTATTCTTTTTTATATTAGCTATCTTTTCTTTTTGCGCTTTCTACAAGTTCTTGTTTTTGTTTATTAAGTTCAGCATCACGCATAGTGTTTCCCAGAATTTGATAACCGCTTGCTGTTAATGTTTCTGAACATCCTTGAAGTGTAGTGAACGTATTTTGGATTACAGGATTAGAGTGTGTAAATACTCCTGCAGCACCGCCAATTGTACCTATTGTCCAGTCACCTGTGATTCCTGTAGTTATTCCTTTCCATTTACCTTTGTATGCTTCATATTCCATCATATTTTCATTTGTTGCTGTAAATGTGTTATCTTTTTTATCAATTATGTTTTTCTTTTCAAGTTCATCGCCATTTCTGCCCATTATCCATCTGGTTAATCCCATTGATGTCCAGCTTGAACCTGATGAAGTTGATGCAAGAACAAGTCCCAAAGGAATTCCTAATAAAGCTAGTTTTCCTTTACGTAAGAATTTATTTGAAACATTAAGTTTAGGCAAAATGCCCATTTTTCTTAAAGTTTTATCAGCTCTTGTATGATCGACAATACCTTGGAATGTCGGAACTACTGCGGCGCTGGTTGCAATCCCGCCTGCAATGCCTGCAACTGCAAACCCAAGTCCAGTGCCAAAACCAAAGTTATTTTGGTCTTGGAAGAAATCTTTTCCTGCTCCCAAACAATCATCCATACTAAGAGCGGCTGTTCCTGCTACAAGTGTCCAAAAAGCAAGACCTTTAGCATTTCTAAATTTAGTTATAGGATTAATCCATTTTTTAAGACCTTGATTGTGAATAGCTTTTTGGAATACAAGATACTCACCGCCTTCAAAGCCAATTTTTTTCATATACCGTTCTATTAATTTTGTTCCCGCAAGTACACTTTCATGCTTATTAAGCAAAGCAGGTTTCCCTTTGATTTTAGCATAAATTTTAGCCCACAATTTTTTTATACCTTTTTTAGCCTCGCCTGTGTCTTCTGCAACGTATACAGTTCCGTTTTTGTTCAATTTGTTAAATTTATTTACACATTTATCCAAAATTGCTTGTCCTTCTCTTGGATTTTTTCTAATAAATTCAGCAAATTTTTCTGAAGCCTTAATACCCTCTTTCATTTCTTTTCCTTCAAAATATCCTTTGCCAAGGCCTATACCTAATGCAAGCATTAAAGGCCAAGCAATGTATTTTGAACTTTGTCCTGCATCTGACAGTTCATCTGATTGCATTTCCTTTTGTGCAAAATAAGCAGATTGTTTCCTAAGTTCAGGTGACATTTTTTCTGCAAATTTTAAAAATTCGGGTGCTTTTTCTCTTAGTTCATCTTTATCCTCTTGTGATAAATTTAATAAATTGTAAGTTTTGCCGTTATATTCAGCTTCAACTTTATAATATTTATCTAAAAAGTCTTTTACTTTTATAATTTCTTCTTTCTGTTCATTTGAAATTTTCATTTCTGAAACTCTTTTTTGAACATAATCCTTGCTATTAGACAGAAGAGTAAACATATCTTTGATTCTGGCTTTAAAAATATTTACTCTGACATCGTGGAAACGATAAAGTTCCATAACTTTTTCAGTTTTTTCAGCATTTAAGCCTTTTTCTTTACAATAATCTTCTATACTCTTATTTTTACCAATAAAATCTTCCCAGTACTTTTCTGACATAATACCGACGGTTCCTGTCATAACACTTCCGGAAAGAATGTTTCTATATTCTTCTCCGTTATAGTTAGAAATCTTAATCTTCATTCCTTTTGGAATTTTAACACCTTCAGAAAAAGCTTTTCCTTCTATATATTCTTTTAAAAATTTATTATTATCAGTATTTACATCATATTCTGAAGTGGAATTGGTTTTGTTGTTGGAATGTGTATTCGCAACAATTTCTGCCAATGTATCTCTTACTTCTGTTGTATCTTGTCTTTGAATAATGTCATAAAATTCTCTTCTAGCTTGTTGCAAAGAATCACTCTGCGTTACTCCTAATTTGCCCATAATGTCATTCCTCTGCTTATCCCTTTTTTGTGTTTACTTAACTTATATATATAAAGTATTTTTCAAAAGAAAAATTGCGCGAACATTATTACTCCAGTACTGCTGATATACTTATAAAGAAGATGTTATAATGTTAAAAGCTTACTTTACAAAACTTAAAATAAACAAAAATTAAAATTTTAATTAATTTTTATCAAAATGATATCTTACGATATTCTTATTAAAAGGGGATACTTTATCTTTTGCTAAAAATTCTTCATATTTGAACGGGCCATCTTTATCAAACTTTAAAGCTCCATTTTCAAATATAGCGATAGGGGTTAATTCATTTTTTATAACTCTTGTTGTTTGTGTGGAGTGCATTGTATTATTTATAAAGTCCAAAACAGTTCTGAATATGTATGTTTTGACGGGCATAGCACTTACACCTTGTTTTGCTTTTGGGTTAGTGATATATGCAAATTCCTGACCCAAAACGGTTGTTTGAAAAAACATTTTTTTTAAGCCGCTAAATATTTCAATAGAATATGCTACTGCCCCATTTTGTACTGATTTTATTTGGTAACCAAGATATAATCCTTCAGGACTTATAAATCTTTTAATATTTCCTTCTTTTATTGTTATGGCTTTGTTTGCACATAAATATGCTGCGATTGGAGATACTTTTGTCATTTTTTTGTACTTACCTATAAGTTTTTGATGATTTCGTTTGCAAATTCGGAGCACTTAACGTATTTTTCGCCACTTTTTACTAAATCTGCTGTTTTTATACCTGATTCTAATGTTTTGAATAATGCTGATTTTATCTTTTGTGCAGTACTATTTTCACCAATATAATTCAACATTTCTATAGCTGACATTAAAAGGGCTGTAGGATTAGCAATATTATTACCTGCTATATCAGGAGCAGAACCGTGAACAGGCTCAAACACTGCGTAGTCTTTACCGATATTTGCACCTTGTGCGACGCCTAAGCCGCCGATAAGACCGGCGCATAGATCAGAAACTATATCGCCATATAAATTGGGAAGAAGCAGTATATCAAATTTTTCAGGATTTTGGACAAGCTGCATACAACAATTATCAACAAGAATTTCACTAAATTTAATTTGCGTATAGTTCTCAGCAATTTTTCTTGCACTATCCAAAAATAAACCGTCAGATAACTTGCAAATATTAGCTTTAGTTACAACAGTTACTTCTTTTCTGTTATTTTTAACTGCATAATCAAACGCAAATTTTGCGATTCTTTCAGATGCAAAACGAGTGATTCGTTTTATACTTTCTGCAGTATTATTGTCTATCTGCTGTTCAATCCCTGCATACAAATCTTCGGTATTTTCTCTGACAACTACAATATCAACATTATCAAATCTTGTTTTTATGGATGGAATATTATAGCACGGTCTTAAATTAGAGTATAAATCCAACTCTTTCCTAAGTTGTACATTAACTGATCTGAAGCCCTTACCTATTGGAGTCGTAACAGGAGTTTTTAGTGCAACCTTATTCTTTTTTACTGAATCTAAAACTCTTTCAGGTAGCGGTACACCGTCTTTTTCTATAACATCAGCTCCTGCCGTTTGAATATCCCAATTAATTTTAATACCTGAAGCATCAATAATTTTTAAAACAGCTTCGGCTATTTCCGGTCCGATACCATCACCTTTGATTAATGTTAAATTATGCATTATTTATTCCCTAAAATTAAGCTACAACTCCGGATTTTGCATCTTTATATAGCTTTAAACAAACTGATAATTGATCCGGGCAACTTGTTGGACGACTACCACAAGGAATACCCTGAACTCTTGAAATGATATCGTCAATGTTCATACCTATAACAAGTGAGCCAATACCTTTTAAATTACCGCTGCATCCGCCAACAGTTTCCATTTCGAGTATTTTACCATCTTTTATCTTAAGATTCATTAATTTTGAACAAACACCTTTAGGCTGAAATCTTACTATATCAATACCATCAATTTCTTTAATTTCAATATCACTCATACAATACTCCTTACATTTATATTGGTAAATCCCCATCACCCTTAACAAAAATTATATCACATGAGTTTTTTAAATTTCAAATATTTTGCTGAATTTTGTAAATATATAGTTACTACTTTTATATTTCTCTAAATTGCGTATAGTTGCTTGAATATTTAACACCATATTTTTTGATTTTGAGTCCGGATTTTTTGAAAATATTCGTCAATATTTTTTTGAAATTTAAAAAATTGTTTTACTGTTACGAATTATTACAATGTGCAAATAAGAAATGAGCATAATTATAGTTTAATCAATACATTTTTGATATTATATTTTGTATGAAAAAAGTACAAAAAATCGGGTTTTGGGGATATCCAAATCCTAAAATAGTAGAAGACATAAAGAAAATATATCCTAATGCAGAATGGATTGATTTGGACATAGATTTTTCTTATCCTAAAAATAATATATTACCAGATGCGTATTGCAAAATAATAAGGAATATTATTGATAATTCAATTTATATAAAACCGGATTTGATTATTGCACCTATTGGCAAAGATAAATGTGATAGCGGTTGGTTTGCATCTAAAATTCTATTGGATGTCGGATTTAACGTGATACAAACTATATTTGAAGATACTGAACCAAAAAATGAAATTAAAATTTGTAGAAGTAATTTACCATTATTTGAAAAAGTAAATTTGATAACCAGTAGTATAATTGATAAATCAGTTTTAGATAATAAAGAAGTTTTTCCTTCTGATAAAAATAAATTTACTCCGGGATTTTGGGGTGTACCTCCTAATGATATGGAAATCTTAAAATTATTTCCCGATACTACGCATGTTTATGGTTGGATAAGGTGTGTAGAAGCCGGAACTCCTGCGGATTTGGATTTAGAAATGTATGTTAATCCGAATATTCCGACCGTTTTTTATGCTCAGGCTTTTTGTGCAAAATCGCAGTTAGCTAAATATTTAGCAGACAAATATAATGGCTTGTATATAGATATAGATGATTATGCAACTACATCAGTAAAAGCTAAAATAGAAGCATTTTTGAAACTAAGATAATTATTCATCTACATCATCTTGAACTTCATCCGGAATATCAGGTTCGGCAACTTGTTTTGTTAATTTTTCATTTAATTCTTGCAATGTTATAGATTTATCCATTTTCTTTAAAGCATTTAATACTGCAAGCTTATAATCAGCATCTGCTCTATTTTTAGGGTTATCAACAATTTCTCCCATTCTTTGTCCTAAATATCCCATTACTATTACTGCCGGAATGAGTAATGCCCCTGTAGCCAATATTGCGTGAAGATCAATAGTACCGACTTTTATGATACTAATTGTTCCAATAGTTAAAATAGTAATTACAACAAAAAATAGTCTAAAATTTTCTGTATGCCCCATTAATTACTCGCCCTTTTTATTTAAGTTTTCCATATCTTTTTTCATGCAGTATTGAATTAATGTCATCTTATCAATATTACCAAGAGCAGTAAATCTTCCTGATAGAGTATAAACCCCGTTGTCTCCTCGTTCCATACGTATAATTTGATATTTACATTTTATTTCTTGTTCATCGCTTAATTTTATAGTTACATTGTAATCTTTTTCAATATCGATATTTTCAGATGTAGTGACTTTCATACCGCCAGCAGAAAGATCTAATGTTCTGATTTTATGAGTAGTTTCGTTTGAAGTCAACTCTAAATCTTCTATAAATTTTATACGTGTAAATTTACGTCTTTGCAGGAATCTGTGTTTAATTGGGTTAGCAATTGTTATTACATTATTTTCTAATGCTTGAATATATGATTCAAAGTACAAATATCCGTTATCAGTAAATGAATAGAAATCGCATATATGATTAACCATTAAGCCTTCGGGCTTATATTTGAGTTCCATCCTAAAACCATCCACAGAAACATCAAGCACTTTTCCCTTATTAGTATTTTTAAAATCTTGTGGTATGATTGTGACCATCTGATCATTTTGAATTAATTCTCTCATATATTGCTCCTATAATTATTTTATCTTAACCTGCTTTTATCATTCCAACCGATTTAACTTTTACGTTAGGACTGATTTCATTATACGACATAATTGCAATTTGCGGATATGTTCTTTCAACAAGTTTTCTGAATAAAAGTCTTATTGGTGAAGAACATAAGATAACAGGCTGGTTACCAGTTGCAGTAATTGCTTTTTCCAGTTCTAAATTCATTTTATCAAACATATTCTTAGTGAATGCCGGATCCAGTGTTACGCTTTGTCCATCAGGGCTGGCACCTTTAGCAATAGTGTTCTCAATATCCGGTGATAACGTGATTACAAACAGTTCCCCTGTATCTGCAAGATTTTGTTTGCATATATTTCTTGATAAAGCTTGACGTACGTGCTCAGTCAGGTAATTTGGATTTTTATTAATTTTTGCTTGAACACTTAACGTTTCAAGTATAGTTTTCAAATCTCTTACAGCGACTCCTTCTTTTAATAAATTTTGCATAACAAGCTGTACATCACCGACAGAAATATCCTTCATAATGTCATTAACATAATCCTCTGAAACTTCTTTCTTAAGATTGTCAATAAGCTGTTGAACATCAAATCTTGAAAGTATTTCAGATGCACATTTTTTAATTACTTCCGTTATGTGAGTAGATATAACGGCAGATGCCGAAACAACGGTATATCCTGACATTTCCGCTAAATCTTTATCTTTTGATTCAATCCATAATGCAGGTAAACCGAAAGCGGGTTCAATTGCGTGAATACCATTAATAGCCAGGTTCCCGACAGGATCACCGGCAGACATTGCCAAATATCGCTCAGGATAAACTTCTCCGGATTCCAGTGCTACACCTTTCAGTTTGATTTGATATGAATTAGGTGAGAGTTGAAGATTATCTCTTACTCTTATTGAAGGTAAGATTATCCCCAAATCCAGAGCGGTCTGTCTTCTTATTTGTGCAATACGTTCAAGCAAGTCACCACCCATTTCAACGTTAAGGAGCTGTACAAGCCTGTAACCTACTTCTATTTCAATAGTATCTACGTTTAGAAGCTCCATAACGCTTTCTCTTGTAGCTTTTGCACGTTTTTCTTTCTTGCCGATTTTTTCTTGTTGTTCTTGTTCAACCTTTTGAGCTTCTTCAACCTGTACTTGAGTTTCTTTTTCTTTATTTTTATAAAATGCCATAGCACCGGCTATTAATGATATGGTCAGAAACGGTACTGTCGGCATGCCCGGAACTATACCCAAACAGGCCAATAGCCCTGATACAACACCTAAAACTCTTGGGTCAGAGAACATTTCATTTTTTATGTCTTGAGATAGTGATTCATCTTTGCCTGATGCTCTTGATACAATTAAACCTGTAGCGGTAGAGATAAGAAGTGCAGGAATCTGAGAAACCAGACCATCACCAACTGTTAATATTGTATATGTTGAAAGTGCGGTTTGAATATTCATGTGTAATTGAATAACACCAATAATCAAACCTCCGACAATATTGATGATTGTAATGACGATACCTGCAGTAGCATCACCTTTAACGAATTTTGAAGCACCATCCATAGTACCGTAGAAATCCGTTTCTCTTTCAAGTTTTCTGCGTCGTTCTTTTGCTTGGTCTTCGTCGATTAAGCCTGAATTTAAATCAGCGTCAATACTTAATTGTTTACCCGGCATTTTATCTAATGTAAATCTGGCAGATACTTCAGCAACACGAGTTGCACCACCCGTAATAACCATAAAGTTAATTAAAACCAGGATACAAAATATTACGGCTCCGACTACGTAATTGCCACCGACTACAAACTCGCCAAATGAGTTAATAACGTTTCCAGCTTGTCCATGGAGGAGAATTAATCGTGTGGAACTAACGTTTAAACCAAGTCTAAAAAGTGTTGCAATAAGCAAAACGGTTGGAAAAGATGAATAGTCGAGTGGTTCTTGTGTATATAAACATACTAATAGGATTACTACGGCGAGAGATATATTAATAGTGAGCAGTAAATCCAAAAACGGAGCAGGTATTGGAATAACCATCATTACAACGATAATGACCAAGCCTATTGCAAGGACAATATCGTTATTACTTAAAATTTTTGATAATTTACCTAATTCCATCTCTCTCCGCCTAATTTATTTTAGCATTATAATTAGCTGTAGACAAGTTGTTACAGATATTTAATATTATTTTAATATTTAAAATATTTAAAATTTTTGTACAAAAAAAGACTGCTTTTTATAAAGCAGTCTTTTTTTATTATAGTTAATATTAATGTATTATGCCAAATCCAAGTATAAATACGCATATGACGAACACTAATGCAACGATACCCGTTAATTTATTCAGTCCTTTTTCGGCACTTTTTTGTGATGAAAACATTTGTGCAGCACTTCCTATACCGGCGATGCCATCACCTTTTGGAGAGTGCATCAGAACTAAAACTATTAATAAAAGTGCTGATAAAACCATTATAGTCCATAAAAATATTAACATTTTTTCTCCTTTTTAATAAAATGTGCACGTTTTGAATTTAATTTTATATTCTCGAATGTGTACAGTCTTGCGGGTCTTTTTGATGAAGATTTAGAGAATTCATTTAATTCTCTAAGACCATCAGTTGTGATAACTTTTTTACGAAAATTTCTTTTGTCCAATTTCTTTTGCATTATCATTTCATATGCTTTTTGCATTTCAGTTAATGTGAATTTTTCATTCAATAACTGATATGCAACAGGACACATTTCTAATCTTTCTCTTGTACGTTTAAGAGAGTATTCAATAATTTCTTTGTGGTCAAATGCCAGAGGCGGAAGCTCAAATACTTTGTGCCAAGCAAGTTCATCTGTTGTAATAACTTCAACGTCCTCTGCTCTTATAAGAGCGAAATAAGCACATGTGATAACTCTTGAAACAGGGTGACGAAGCGGATCACCAAATGTGTATAGTTGTTCAAGATAGATGTTATCTACATTAGTCTTTTCTTTTAAGACACGCATTGCTGCTTCGTCCAAATTTTCCGACATTCTTACGTATCCGCCAGGGATTGCCCATTTATTTTTAAACGGTTCGTTGTCACGTTTAACAAGCAATACTTGAAGGGCATCTTCCTTAATTGTCAATATAACAATGTCTACTGTAATTTCGTGTGTCTTTATTTCATTAAACATTTATCACCTCGTACAAGAATATTTTATAATAAATATAAAAAATGTAACAATAAATCGTGCATATTGTTACATTTATTATTTATAAGCTAAATATGTATTTTAATTTTATTAATAACGAAATCCAATGCGCCTTGCTGTGATTTGAACACATTTTCACAGGCGTTTGATGTCTCTTTATAAAATTCTTTATCTGATAACAATTTATCTGCATATTTTATAAATTCATATTTATCTTTCACAACAAAACCTGCATTTGCATTTTTGATAATTGCATATATATCCTTAAAGTTATTTATTGAAGGACCTGAAATTACAGGCTTGCCAAAAATTATGGATTCAAGCGGATTGTGTCCGCCGGTTTTATTAAAGCTTCCTCCAATAAATGAAATGTCAGAAAACGCAAACATTTTACTTAATTCACCCATAGTGTCAATAATCATAATGTCATCAATTGTTAAATTTGCATCTTTAGAACGGAATGAGTATGAAAATCCGCTTTGCCCTACAATATTTTCAACTTCATCAAGTCTTGTAAGGTGTCTGGGTGCTATAACAAGTTTTAAATCTTTATATTTTTGTTTTAGCTTTGTATAAATATCTACAATAATTTCATCTTCTCCTGAATGCGTAGATGCTGCCAGTAATATTTTTCCGCCCTTTTCCAATTCAAAATCCACATTCGGAACTGAAATATCGAATTTTAGATTATTCATTCTTTCCGTAATCCCCGGTTTTGCACCTATTCGAATGAATTTTTCCAAATCTTCGTCGCTTTGAGTAAATATTCCGGTGTAATTTTTTAGTAAAGGTTTAAAGAAAAACTTTAATTTTTTATAAGATTTAAAAGTTCTGTCTGAGATTCTGCCATTTATAATGAAAAGTTTTATTCCTTTTTTCTTGCATGATTTACAGAAATTAGGCCAAATTTCAGTTTCCATCATAAACACTGTGTTAGGGTGTATTTTATCAAGAAATTTATTTACACATTGTGGTACATCAAAAGGAAAATAAGTTATAAAATCTGCAATATTACCTAATTTTTTGTATGCTATTTCTTGACCCGTATTAGTGCCTGTTGTTACAACAATTTTTAGATTTGGAAATTCTTCTTTTGTTCTTTTTATAAGTTTTTCCATAGCATTAATTTCACCTACGGAAACTCCATGAAACATTATTACTTTATCCATTTCAAAATTAGGAGTTTGAATATTTCCCAGTTTTCTGTTTAATGCATCATCTGAATAATCATTTATTTTATGGAAATATCTGATAATAGGATAAAATATATTGAATAATAAGTTTATTAACATTTTATTTTCCCTTTACAAGTATATATTTTCTGCCGTCATCAATTGTTTCAAAGTTAAGTGTTTTAATTTCTTCTGTAATTTTTTTATGCGGAATAATTACTACATTTTCTTTATTCTCTAGTGCCGCTTTTAAATCAGAAGTAGTATAATTTATTCCAAATACTACAGGTTCTTTTGCTCCGTAAAACAGTAGTGAGTATTTGTGTGTAAATTGATAACAAATAACGTTTTTATCGTGTTCTTTTGCATATTGTGCGTATTTCATAATGTCATCTTGACCGAATTTGTAATCTATTTTAAAGAACTTTTCTGTTCCGAAAGCACTTAAACATGTCATAAAAATAATGTAAGTTAAAAATACTTTTGGGTATTTCCTTCTCTTTGCAAAAAATATCGAACAAAAACCACATATAAACAGTAGTGGTATACAAAGAGGCTTTGCAATTTGTATATCTTGATTTAATTGTTCAGGTAAAAACAGCCCGGTAAACATTGCAACAAAAGAAGCAAGAACAAAAATGCTTCCCAAAATGTATACTGTTCTGTTTATTATTACGGAATACTCACCCCGTTCTATATATCTTGTCCATAAATATCCGCCTAAAAATGCTAAAGAGCCATAAATAGGGAGTATGTATGTTATAAGTTTAGTTTTTGATGATGAGAAGAATAAAAGTGTAAATAACGCTATAATGCCGTTATAAACCATAAATCTCTGTGTATCTGTAAGATTTTTGAATTTTAAATCTCTTTGAAAACATTTTCTTATAAGAACTGGTAATGTAGAAACTACCCATGGGAAAAATCCCCACAAAATTGTCAAAAGATAAAAGTAAAACGGCTGTTGGCGTCCCAGTTCTTCTGAACCTAAAAATCTGGCAATATGGTGTTTCATTACGTATTCGTTAAAGAATAGCGGATCATGCATTTTTAGCATAACGATGTGCCAAGGAAGGATTATTGCTAAAAACAGTATAAATCCGACTATAAAATATTTTGGTTTAAATATTTCTTTAAAGTTTTTAGAAAAAATTGAAATAAAAAACATTGAGCCAAAAGGTATTACAAATCCTGGGATACCTTTTGCCAATACTGCAAGCCCGGAAAATATATAAAACAGCCACCAGAAATATTTTTTATTTTTATCTTCGCAGAAATTTGTTAACATACCAAAACACAGAGAAAACCAAATACAAGTGGCAACTACAATATCAAGAATAGCAAATTTGGACAAAATCAAAAATTCTAATGATGTGGCAAGAACAAGTGCTGATACCATACCAAAATTTCTTGATACAATTTTTTTACCTACAAAATACGTTAAAAACCCGCAAAGAGTACCATATAAAGCAACCGGAAATCGGGCAGTCCATTCTGTGATTTTACCAAATAGTGCAAATGATAAACATTCACCCCAAAAATATAATGGCGGTTTCTCAAAAAATAATTCTTTATTCAAATATAGCGTTAGAAAATCTTTTGTATTAAACATATCTTTTGACATAGTAACATATCTTGTTTCGTCGACATCCATTAGCGGATATGCCCATATATTGTGAAAAAATATAAAATAAAAGAATACACCTAAACCAAGAATTGTAAATAATCCTTGGTATTTAAAAACAAAATTTTTAATCCCTTCCAAAATACATTCACTCCTCTTATCTACATTAATATTTTATCATAAATATGATAAATATAATTAAAATATGTAATTTCTATTGTATAATGTTATGGGGTATTGAGAAGATGAATAAATTAGTGGTATTTGATTTTGATTCAACATTAATGGATGGTGAAACTATAGAATTCTTTGCAAGAGAGCTTGGAATAGAAGAAAAGATAAAAACTATAACCGATAAAGCAATGAGAGGCGAAAAAGATTTTTTTGAAAGTTTAACCGAGAGGGTTGCTTTATTAAAAGGATTATCCGTAGATAAAGTTAACGAAATTTGTTACAATTTGCCATTGATGAATGGTGCAGAAACTCTGATAAAACATTTAAAAGTAAATGGTTATAAAGTTGTTTGTTTTTCTGGCGGATTTAGAAATGCAACAGAATATTTTGGTAAAAAATTAGGTTTGGATTGTGAATTTGCTAATATTTTGCATTCAAAAGACGGAATTCTGACAGGACAAGTTGGCGGTGAAATGATGTTTAATGACTCAAAGGGCAAGATGCTTGTCAGGTTGCAAAAACTTCTTGGTGTAAGTGAAGAAAATACAATAGCAGTAGGTGATGGGGCAAACGATATAAGCATGTTTAAATATGCGTCGAAAAAAGTGGCATTCTGTGCAAAGCCGATATTAAAAGAAGCAGCAAATATTGTAATAGAAGAGAAAGATTTAACAAGAATTATAGATTTTGTATAAATATGATAAAAAAACTTTTAAAAGAAAAAATATTGATTTTAGACGGAGCTATGGGCTCCAATATTCAGAAGTATGGTTTAAGAGAAGAAGACTACAGAGGGGAATTATTTAAAAGTCATTCTGTAGATTTAAAAGGTAATAATGATATACTTGCTCTCACTCGTCCCGATGTTATAAAAGATATTCACAGACGTTTTTTGGAGGCAGGAGCGGATATAATTGAAGCTAATACTTTTGGTGCTAATAAAATATCTCAAGCTGAGTATAGATTAACTCATATGATAAAAGATATGAATAAAGCATCTGTAAGAGTTGCAAAAGAAATAGCAAAAGAATTCTCAACTCCTGAAAAACCTAGATTTGTAGCAGGTTCAGTAGGTCCGACAAGCAAGACAGCTTCTATTTCCCCTAATGTTGAAAATCCAAGCTACAGAGATGTGACTTTTGATGATTTAGTTGATGCCTACAAAGAGCAAGTTATGGTTTTGGCAGAAGAAGGTGTAGATGTTTTTTTAGTGGAAACGATTTTTGATACATTAAATGCTAAAGCTGCAATATATGCAATTAAAGAAGTTAATAAAAAACTGAGTAAAGATATTCCGGTGATGATATCTGTCACACTGACTGACCGTTCAGGCAGAACTTTATCAGGTCAGCAACTGGAAGCATTTTATTATAGTATTGAGCATGCAAATCCTTTATCGGTCGGTATTAACTGTGCAATGGGAATAAGTGATATGAAACCTCTTATAATAGAATTATCAGAGTACGTTTCTTCTTATGTAAGTTTGTATGCTAATGCAGGGCTTCCTGATGCGTTTGGAAATTATAAAGACACTCCGGAAATTATGGCACAAGGATATCTGGATTTAGCAAAAAAAGGATGTGTTAATATATGCGGCGGATGTTGCGGTACTACTCCTGAGCACATAAAAGCAATCTCAGAGGTACTGAAAAATATTCCGCCAAGAAAGCTGCCTGAATTAAAATATAAATGCTCTCTTTCAGGCTTAGAACCGTTTGTTTTTGAAAGAGCTAACAATAATTTTATCATGGTTGGGGAACGAACCAATGTCACAGGTTCTCTAAAATTTGCAAAACTAATTGAAGAAAATAATATCGAAGAAGCTATAAATGTTGCAAGAACTCAGGTCGAAAACGGAGCCAATATCATTGATATAAATATGGACAAAGGTTTAATTGATTCCAAGAAAATGATGGTTGAGTTTTTAAATTATGCAGCGACAGAACCGGATGTTTCTAAAGTGCCGTTTATGGTAGATTCATCCAACTTTGATGTTATAAAATCAGGGCTTAAGTGTATTCAAGGAAAAGCTATTGTAAATTCAATAAGCTTAAAAGAAGGTGAAGAGAAATTTATAGAGCACGCCCTTGAAATTAACGATTTGGGTGGCGCAATGGTTGTTATGGCATTTGATGAAAATGGGCAAGCTGCAACAACTGAACGCAGAGTGGAAATTGTAGAAAGAGCATATAAAATACTAACGGAAAAAGTAGGAATAAAAGACGAAAATATAATATTTGATTTAAATATATTTCCTGTAGCAACAGGAATGAAAGAGCATAATATTAATGCGATATCGTTTATCGAAGCGACAAAAATAATTAAATCTAAGTTCCCTCGAGTATTGGTATCAGGTGGTGTCAGTAATTTATCTTTTTCATTTAGAGGATTAAATAAAGTTAGAGAAGCGCTTCATAGTGTATTTTTATATCACGCAATTAATGCCGGTATGGATATGGGAATCGTTAATGCCGGCATGATAGAAATATTTGATGAAATTGAAGAACCTCTAAGGACATTGTGTGAAAATGTAATTTTAAATAAATCTGATGATGCAGGAGAAAAACTTTTAGAATACGCTCAAGAACATTCTTCAGAACTTGGGGGAAAAACAAAAGAATCAACTTCTGAATTGTCTGAATGGCGAAACTGCTCTGTGGAAGAGCGTTTACAATATGCACTAATAAAAGGAAATACGGAATATCTTAAAGACGATATACTGGAAGGTTTAAAAAAATATTCTCCGCTGGAGATGATAGAAAAGCCTTTAATGGAAGGAATGAATAAAATCGGTGTTCTGTTCGGTGAGGGAAAAATGTTTCTGCCTCAAGTTGTAAAGAGCGCTAGGGTTATGAAAAATGCAGTTGATTTAATAAAAGAATATATACCTAAAAATCAAGAAAATAAGCATATAGGAAAAATTGTTCTAGCAACCGTAAAAGGTGATGTCCATGACATCGGTAAAAATATATTATCTCTTATTTTGACTTGTAATAACTTTGAGGTTGTTGATTTAGGCGTTATGGTTTCGTGTAAGGATATTTTAGAAGCCGCACGAAAAGAAAACGCTGATTTAATAGGACTTTCAGGATTGATTACTCCGTCATTGGATGAAATGATAAATGTTGCGGAACAAATGGAAAAAGAAGGAATTAACCTTCCCGGATTGTTAATTGGTGGTGCTACAACAAGCAAACTTCATACAGCATTAAAAATTGCTCCAAAATACCACGGAGTAGTTGTACACACTTCTAATGCATCAGAAGTTGCACCGATTGCGCAAAAAATTATAAACAATGATATAGAATTTATTCGTGCAATTAAAGAAGAACAAAACAGGCTAATAGATGAATATAGTTTAAAAAAATAACAGACACATTAAGTGTTGCTTGATTTTAATTGAAATTTAATTAAAATTATTATTATGAAGAAGATATTGTTAGCTTTATTTTTGGCTCTGTTTACTTGTTCTGTATCATTTGTTTTTGCAGAAGAAAATTATCATGTCGGTATTCCCAAAGGGTTTTATGATGACATTGATCCGAATTCTTTAGATGAAGATGATGATAAAAATCAACTTTCGAAATCTCAAGAAGCAAATTATAAAGAAGAAAACAGTGTTGAACACGAACTTGATGACGAAGGAGTAATGATTCCTGAAACAAAGGCAAATCCGACAAAAAATTATACTGAAATTTATAATAGTTTAGAAATGCCAAATTTTTCGTATCTTCATGATATAGACCCTGATCAATATTATGATATGAAAGATACTGCCTGGTCTGTTTATCCGCTTTTAAGATTGAATTCGCCAATATATTTTAAAAGTATAACAGTTGATCCCGGATATTATTTGCTCACTCCGAGAGAAAACAAAGGTAAGTGGTACATGCTATTTAAACAAAATGGAGTGGTAAAATACATTATTCCTGTGTATGACAGAGATTATACTCCAGAAGGCTTTTATGCAAAACATATTCCAAAACCGAAATTAACGCCGTCTCAAAAATTTCATACCGGTTTCTTGAGCGCTATAGGTCATGTAAAAAGTTCAAAAAGAAAAGATCCTATAAAATCATATTTAGAAGTTAATGATTTAGAAAATTACTTTGTGTCTATTGTAATATATTACGGTTCTCATAAATATTCTACGCTATTTAGAACTATAAGATTGTAGATAATTGCTCGTCAATTTTTTTAGCGTGTGCATATTTTTTTATCAATCCGGAAGCAACCAATGCCGTAAATGGGACACAAATGACGATAGCAATACTTCCAATTAGTGCTGAAGCTATTTCGGTCACAACGGCATTTAAATTAATAAACTTTTGCAAATCTATATTCCCCGCAAGCAATAAAAGCGGAAGAGAACCGCCCAGATATACTAAAATTAAAGTATTTGCCATTGTTCCAATTATGTCTCTGCCGACGTTCATTCCTGATTTAAATAATTCGACAACAGATTTTGTTTCATCAGTCAGGTGGATTTCGTTAATTGTACTTGAAATAGACATAGCAACGTCCATAACAGCTCCCAATGTTGCAAGCACCATCATTGAAATTGTAAGCCCTACATAATCCAATTCCGGATGTGTTGTATACAGAAATAATGAATTTTCTCCTGTAAAACCTGTTAAGTGTGCAGATAACATTGTTAAATAAGATAAAATAGCTGCAAATCCTAAGCTGAGAACAGCGCCAATAAGAGCAGATGTGCTTTTTGCGTTAAATCCGCCAACCAGATACATAGTAACGGCCG
>Ga0247610_10001396_pt1 | contig 30127 bp, 22 predicted proteins | sample 174DNAGHGhighgp2_FD_193483 | JGI IMG/M metagenome (GOLD analysis project Ga0247610, IMG submission 193483) | Sheep rumen microbial communities from Palmerston North, Manawatu-Wanganui, New Zealand - 1742 DNA GHGhigh gp2 | ecosystem: Host-associated > Mammals > Digestive system > Stomach > Rumen...
ACTTGCACCCATTCCGTTGTAGCAACTGGCTTCAGATGGGTGGTACGGACTATCTGTCGCAAAGAGTGGCTCGAAACCTTAGTTTTGATGCCATGGCAGTAAGGGAAACCGTTGTGTTTATCAATGGTGAATATTGGGGCATCTATACTTTGGAGGAATGTCCCGACGAGCACTTTGTCAAAGAGCACTACAATGCCGATATTGATAGTGTGACCATCATCAAGTATTGGGGTTTGCCCAATTATGGCGACCCAACAGAATGGCTCTCTTTTTATACATGGATTCGTGATGCCGATTTGTCTCAGCCTGAAGACTCGGCTTATGCCTATTCGCACATGGATGTGCTAGGCTTTATCGACTATGTCCTTTTCGAGACTTTCTCAGCTAACTTGGATTGGCCTGGCAACAATGTTAAAATCAGTCAGAAGGCTCCTGGTGAGCCTTTCCGGATGATGTTTTACGATGGCGATGGGTGCTTCTCCTGGGCCGATTATCAAGCCATTGACAATGCACTTCATGCAGGAGGCAACAGCAGAGTGTTGAGCCATTTCATGGAAAACAAGGATTTCAGATTCCAATTCTGCAAGCGCTATTTCGAACTCAGAAACACTTATTTTAGTTACAGTTACATGAAATCGATTTTAGATGAATACTGGAATCAAGTTCAAGGTGAAGTTGAGGACCAATACCATAGGTTCCATTTCCCGTGGAGTTTGGACAGGTGTTATGCAGATGTTCAGAAGGCCGATGATTTCCTGCGTCTTCGCGACCAGTATTTCATGGAAGAACTTAGCCCGTATCTTAATGTCAACGAGAACATTATAGCCGTGGTTTCGTGCCATCCCAATCCTTTCACGGACGAAGTCCAAATCATGTTTGAATCCGAACAATCTGGGAAGGTTGAACTCGGCATCTACGATGTTTTGGGAAGGAAGGTTTTTGTTGAATCATGCCATCTAGTGAAAGGAGCAAACGTTTTCACCATTCATCCCAAACTTTCATCTGGCATGTATGTACTGAAAGTGGGTGGCTATACTCAGCGACTCGTGCGACTATAGTTGAATCTTCCCGACTTTGATTAGGTGGTTGACAATCCAGCGGGCATCGAGAAGGAGTTGTTGCTCCTCGCTTATTCCGTTCTTTTGTGCTTTTTCTTGGGTCTGTTGCATGGTGATGGGATTGTTGCGCATTTGTTGCAACATGTCCGTAACTAAGCTTTCCACACGGTCGCGTTTGGCTTCTGGGTCATTCATGTCGCGCATCAAAGGCTTGCCTTCGATGATGTTGTAGGCTTCCATAAGCAATACTTGTTCAAATGACGCATTTTGGATGACGGTTTGGCATGCCGACAAGTTCCACATCCATGTAGAGTCTTTCTTTATCTCGTTGATGGCCATGATTTCTTTGATTCTCGGATTGCGTATCTTTGGGAGGGTGTCGGAACACAAAGCTGGGAAATAGCGTTCGGAATGGCTGTACATGATTTGGTCGGCTTTGGGCCAGAGCATTTGCTTGTAGTTGCTATCGGTGAAGGGTGCTTCAAAAGAGGCCATTGTGGCGGAATCATACCTAAGGCTATCGATAAGGTGGATACGGATAGGGGCTATATCTTTCTCATTAAAACATAGGTTTACAAGAGTGCGTTCGGCAAATCCTTCGGTGCCTTTGTTAATCTGGTTGCCAGTTGTGAACCAAACAATGTAATCAAAATCCAACAGTTTTTCCAATAGATTCAGTTTGGTGACGCTGACGGTTTGGTCCAGGTCTTTGCCATAGTAAGCTGTGGAGGCATAAAACCAGAACTCAGTGGTTTCAAACATCTCTTGAAAGGGAACGAAGTTATTCATCGACCAGAAATAGGAATTGCCGATGAAGAGTACCTTGGGCTTCACGCTAGTCGAGTCGTGTTCGATGCCGACCTTGTGTCGTGGATAGTAGCCGTATTGGTGTTTCATGGGAAATGCCAAGTTGAGGAGAAGTTCAAGGTCGTTGTCGTAGTCGTGATCTCGGTCGCGAGTGTGATAGGCGTCTCCTATCTTGATTTTAGGCAGATGAATGCCTTTCAATTCACCCATGAGGCGCGACAACGAATCGACGGCATAGACGGATGGAAAGATCCAATGTGCTCCCGCTTGGGGAATCAACGGATAGTCGACCGTGTCCTTTATCTTTTGGAACCAACGCGTCATCTCAATGTGTGGAAATCCCGTTTCTTCGAAACGTTGTGCAAAATAGTCACTGGCATTGAAGGTGGTCGTGTCTTTTTCGCCATCGGGAAGGAATTCGGGATAGAGGAAACTCTTTTCGGGGGCCATGAAGACAAGAAGCTCAACACCGTTTTCTCTCAAAATGTTGCTGGCCCAATTGAGGTATTTCACTTCTTGGTCGAATTTTTCCTTAGCCTCGTCTGTGGAGTGATGCCAACGCAACAGCTCTTGTCCGTAATAATCCCTCACGCTTTGGGGATAATAAAGCCATCCTTTTTTACCACCAACAACATCCTTTGCATAGGTTTTTTGGTAAAAATCCCAGAGATATTGGTTGTAAAACCTTATGATGGGCTCCCTGAAACCAATGTGCTGACTCGTGTATGCTTCGGCTTGTTTGGCGTAGGTTCCAGAACGGTACTCGTTAAGGTCGAATTTGGGTTTTTCCGTCGCTACTGTAACGCCATTGAGTGGCTTTGTAGGGAATATATGAAGCCAACCTTGCAGCATGGGCATGAATCCCAACACCATGAGCAGGATGAACAATACAAGGTCGTATTTCGGCTTCTTTCCCATTTAATTTTGCTGTTTTTGCTTATCCATTTCGATCGCATAGATGGCATTGAGGCGGAGCATCTCGTCGAGGTCGACACCTCGCTCAATGGCCTGCTGCCTGACGCTTTCGAGCCATTCGGGAACACTCTTGATGCGCTCTATGGTCTCTTCGATCATTTTTAGCCTGCGTTTGCCATCGCGGTCGATGAAAGCTTCATTGGCGGTCTCGCAGAAGCCGAACATGTAGTCGTAGGCATACACGGAAGTGGTGATAATCATGACGAGATCGACCTGGTCGATGACATTGTAGGCTTCAAGGTAATCGCTTACCTTGCCTAAGAACTCGATGTCTTTGGTGATGACTTCGTCGTCGTATTTCCAATATTCGCAGCGGTCGAAGGCATCGGCAAAAGTTGACTCGTGCAGCTGTATGAAATAACTATCAGCGATAACGAGGATGTTAGGTTTGCGGAGTGTGGTGTCGCTCAATGCCATGATGGGCTGAGGCATGGCTGGCTTGCGGATAGGCAGCAGCAGGTTCATCAGGTCTTCAATCTCGCCGTCTTGTTTCGAGTATTGGGTGGTGAGGTTCTCGTCGACGCAAACAACGTGCGGCATCTCTTGCCCAATGAGGCTACCGATTTTTGATAGGATAGAGTCGGCCACAAAAGGTATGGTATGCTCAGCCCAGTGAGTGCCGTAACGAGTGTATAAGGGATATTTCGTCTGCCCTTTCAACGACTTGAAATAACTCAGAAAATCAATGTGCGGGATGTTGTTTTCCTTGAAGAGTTGGGTGTAATAGTCCTGCACGCAGAACGACATGATGGAATCTTGATACTTTTGTGGCATGTATTCGGGATAGACCCAGGTCTTGGAAGGGGCTTCCACGAAGAGGAAGGCGGTGTTGTGGTGCTTCAGGCTGTCGATGAGCACCAAAGTCTTTTCGATGTCTTTTTGTGCCTTCGTTTTGAAGTATTCCTCCGATCCGTAGCAGTCTTTCAGCGTTTTGCCCTTGATTTCGTCAAGATAGATTTGGAGGTACATTTCTTTGTTGTTCCCAAGGACGAGGGTGTTGTTGGTAGGTTTGCTGAAAAGCGAGAACAGGCATTGGTTGTAGATTCTTATGCAAGGCTCGCGGAAGCCGCTGTTGCGTTTGGCGTGGTCGGTCAGGTAGTTTTGGAAGGTGCCGTCGTAGTAGGTCTTGAACGATAATTTCACGGGTTGCTCATTTGGGACATAACCCGCCAATGGTTTCATCTTGATGACATGGGTGAAGCCTTGAAGTAAGATGGCAGTAAATGCCACAAAGATGATAACGAACTGTATGAGGAAGTGTGGTTTCTTGTTCATGGCTCAGAATCTAAAGTAAATGAAGGGGTTGAAATCGGAAACGCACAACGAACCAGCTGAGAGGATGAACAAGACCAAGGTGATGGCGAACATGGTCCACGAGAGCGGTTTGGAGTAGCTGTCGGCGAAGATGCGGTCTTGAAGCTTTTGTCCGAAGGGGACAAGAGTGAGGAAGGAGAACGCGATGGCAAGGACAAAGACGCACCAGAACTGGGCGTCGCCTGCCACCGTCAAGCCGCCTTTGAAAGCGAACAGCGCTTGATAGAACGCGCCTGCATCGGCTGCCGTATCAACGCGGAAGAGTACCCAACCCATGGCTACAAGGAAGAAGGTGATGACGACGGAGGGTAGCATGCCTATCTTTTTTAATGCGTTTTTAAGGAAGAGTTTGTCGGCGCAGATGAACAAGCCGTGGAAAGCGCCCCAAAGGACGAAGTTCCACGAGGCTCCATGCCAGAGTCCTGACAGAAGGAAACAGAGCCACAGGTTAAAATACATGCGTCCCTTGCCTTTGCGATTACCGCCAAGCGGGATGTATAGGTAGTTCATGATGAAATTGCCCAAGGTCATGTGCCAACGTTTCCAAAACTCGGTGACGCTGCGGCTGGTATAAGGGTCGTTGAAGTTTTCCGGGAACCGGAAGCCCATCATCTTGCCCAAGCCGATGGCCATGTCGCTGTAACCCGAGAAGTCGAAGTAGATTTGGAAAGTATAGGCGAGGATGCCGATCCAAGCCGTGCCTGTAGCCAAGTCACCGTACGCCATGCCAAACACTTGGTCGGCGTAGGCTGCCATGGTGTTGGCAATGAGTACTTTCTTTGCCAAACCGATGACGAAACGGTAGAAACCCACCACGCGGTCTTCCATAGTGCTGGTACGCGATACTAGTTGAGCGGCCACGCTGTTATAGTTGACGATAGGACCTGCGATGAGTTGCGGGAACATCATGATATACAGCACATAATCCGTCAGCTTCTGGCTGGGCGGTGTCGTGCCACGATACACATCAATGGTGTAGGTGATGGACTGGAAGGTGAAGAACGAGATGCCGATAGGCAAAGCCACCTTCATCCAACCTATTGGTTCATGGTGTGCCCAACCCAAAATGGTGTTGAGGTTCTCCATGAAGAAGTTGGCATATTTGAAATAGAGTAGCAGTCCCAAGGCCATAATCACAGAAATGGCACATAGGATTTTTTTCTTCGTTGTAGAGATGGTGTGTACACCGTCTGTACGCCCCATCGCCCTGACGATGAAATAGTTGATAACGCATTCGCCGACAAGTAGAAACACAAAGTCGGGGGCACCGTAGGCATAAAACACGATGGAGAAGAGCAGGAGCGTATAATTTCTGAATTTCTGCGGTGTGATGAAATAGGCTATCAAGAAGATAGGCAGAAAAAAGAAAAGGAAAATGTTGCTGCTGAATACCATAAGTTATTCTTATTTAGGGTTGGTTATTGTTATCTTGTTCGTTTTTTTGCATTTGAAAGACATACGCGGCGTTCAACCTGAGGTTTTCTTCTACGCTGATGCCGCGTTCTTGGGCTTGTTGCTGTATGACTCCGAACCATTCTGGGTCTTTTTTGATTGACTCCATGATGGAACGGATGGCTTCTTGTTCCTGGGTGCCGCCATTGGCATAAAGCTCCAAGGCAGATTGGGTAAAGCCGCTCATGTAGTTGAGCAGGTAATTGGAGGTGTAAAGTGCAATCACGATGTCGGCCTGTTTCAAAGTCTCTGCCGTGCCAAAGAGCTGGTTGAGGTATTTCCAATTCAACTCAGGTCTTGAGGATATGGAGGTTTGGTTATAGAGCCAGAAGTCCCATTGTTTGAAGGCATTGACGAAGCAGGAACCTTGCAACGGCGTGAAATAGCCATCGCCTACGACAAGTAGGTTGGGTCGGTCTTTGCCGATAGTGTCTTGCAAAGTAAAAACAGGTCGAGAAACCTTGGGTTTGCACAAGGGCAGAAGCAGGTCGATGTGGGTCTCAAGTTCGCCATCTTGGTCGGAATAATCCCGACTAAGGTTGGGGTCGATGACCTCAATGGAGGGAAGTCGATAGTCTGTCAAAGATTCGAGTTTCCTTAGAATCGAGTCGGCCACAAAAGGAATGGTGGCTTCGGACCAGTGAGATCCCGTTCGCGTATAGAGCCGATAGGGGAAGGTGTCTTTGATTGTTTTGAAATAGTTGTAGAAATCGATGTGTGGAATGTCGTTTTCCTTGAAAAGTTCGATGTAATATTCTGCTAGAGAGAAGTCTAAGATGCTGTCTTTGAAGGCTTCGGGCATGGTTTCGGGATAAACGGCTGTCTTGGTTGGGCAGAAGACAAACAGAAACTGGGTGCCGTGTTGGCGAAGGCTGTCGATTAGGATCAACGTCTCTTCAACATTTTTGCGGGCATCGGCCTTGGCGTTTTCGACGTTACCATATTTGTTTACGAGCAGTTTGCCTGTGATGTCGTCGAGGGCTCCTTTCAAATAAAGTTCGTGCCGACTGCCTTTGTACACATTTTCATTGGCGATTTTCCCGAAACAGTTGTAGGCAAGCTGGTTGTAGCACCGGCTGAAAAACTCTCTGAAGCCCGTGCTTTTTCTGGCTTGTTGGGCAAGATATTCCTGATAGGAACCATCCAGATAAGTCTTGAAGCTTAGGTCCTGTTTTTCCACCACGATATTACTCGTGTAGGGGCTTAAAGGCTTCATTTTCACAATGCCAGTGAAGCCTTGCAGCACGATGGCCGCGAGCAATGCCGTGATGCAGACGAATTGGATGATATGGTGCCGTTGTTTATTCATGCTTAGAACCTGAAATAGATGAACGGGCTGAAGCCGCTAGCGTTCAATGCGCCGAGGCAGAAGATAAAGGCCAGTATGCTGACAATGAAAGCCACGATATGTTGCCAGCGGTTGTATTCAGTGAAGTATACTTTGTCTTGAACTTTGAGGCCGAATTTCGAGAGGGTGAAGAATGAGAAGAAGGCGGCCACGATCATGGTCACATAAAGATGCGGGTTGTCGCCGAAGTGGAAAGGCGCAAACTCGAAGGCAAACAGACGCTTGATGAACATCCACGACAAGTCGATGCGCTCGATGCGGAAGAAGCAGCGCGTCAGCACGATGATGAGGAAGGTGAAAAATACGGAAGGGATGCGCCCCAGTCGCTCGTTGAACTTCTTGAGGAAGAGTTTGTCGGCACAGATGAAGATGCCTTGCAAGGCACCGTAGACCACAAAGTTCCACGCTGCGCCATGCCACAAACCTGAGATGAGGAAGCAAAACCAAAGGTTGAAGTATTTGCGCGCTTCGGTCTTCACGCGGCTGCCGCCCAAGGGGAAGTAGAGGTAGTTCTTGATGAAAACACTGAAGGTCTGGTGCCAACGACGCCAAAACTCTGAAATGGTTGTGGAAACGTACGGGTTGTCAAAGTTCTCGGGGAACTTGAAGCCCATCATGCGACCCAAGCCGATGGCCATGTCTGAATAACCAGCAAAGTCGAAATAGATTTGGAAGGTGAAGGCAAAGATGGCGATCCAGGCGCTGGTTGAGTCGATGGTCGCGATTTTATTGGCGATGTCAGCCAATTGAGCGGAGGTCAGCACGTCGTAGTTGGAAGGCCCCAAAATCTGGTCAACTTGGAATCCGATGACATCAGCGATAAGGATCTTTTTGCATAAACCGAGAACGAAACGATAGAAGCCATGCAATCTGTCCGTATAAAGCGACTCGCGGTTGCGGATTTGGTCGGCGATGTCGCAATAACGCACGATGGGACCGGCAATCAGTTGCGGGAACATGACGATGTAGAGCATGTAGTCGCTCAGCCGTTGCATCGGATCGTTCACCTTGCGGTAGGTGTCCAAAGTGTAGGTGACGCTCTGGAATGAGAAGAACGAGATACCTATTGGCAAAAGAATCTTAGTCCATTGCAGCGGCTCGGCATGGAACCAACCCAACACTGAGTTGATGTTCTGCATGGTGAAGTTGCCATACTTGAAGTAGAACAGCAGCCCGATGCTGATGGCGATTGAGATGCCGCAAAGCAACTTTTTTAGTCCTGGCTTTTCAGTTTTGTTCATCCAGCGCACCAAGTAGAAATTGGCGATGACTGAAACGATGAGATGGATGATGAACTCTGGTGCGCCCCAGGCGTAAAACACCAGCGAAGCGAGCAGCAGGAAATAGTTGCGCACTTTCTTCGGCAGGATGAAATACACAAGGAAGAAGATGGGCATGAAGTAGAGTAGGAATATGTTGCTGCTGAATACCATAGTCTGAGTGTTTTCTTGTTATTGGAATAGGCTGCCTTCTTCGATTTGTTTGTTGATGACCCATTGGGCGTCTTGTTCCAACACCACGTCAATAGGTAATTTTCTTTCCTTGGCTTTCTGTTGGATCATCTGCATGATTTTTGGGTTGGGTCTCCAGCTCTTTATGATTTCTTGCTTTTTCATCTGGATGAATACTGCCGTGTCGAAGACGTATTCATCGCGTATGAGGGATTTTTTTTTGAGCAAACGGTTGGCTTCTTCATGCAAGGCCTCGTCGAAGCTGATGGCTTGCTTGGAGGCATACATCTGGATAGTGGTGAGCCAGTCTTTGTCGGCTTTGATGCGATTGGTGAACTTGGCTTGTTCGATGCGTTCGGTGTTGCGGATGGTAGGCATGTCTTCCCCTTCGAGGCCAGGAATGAGTTCGGGATTGTTTCTCAGCATCCATTCCATTTGGTCACGTAGTTGCTTTTCGGTGAGGTTGTCATAACCCTCAAGGTGACGGAACTTGTCGGCCTGTTCATTTACCGAGGCTTCAAAGAGGCTGTCGCTCACGCAAAGTTGAAGAAGCGCATCTTTGGCAAAACCGTATGTGGCTTCCCACCATTGGTGGCCTGCCGAATAGAACACCACATAATCTGCATTGAGGATGTGGCTCAGACGGTCGATGTCTTTCACGCTTTCTGTCTTGTTGTCGAAGCCTTCGTATGCAGTGTTGTTGTAGAACCAGATTTCCCTATCTTCCATGATTGCGCGGACTGGCATAAAGTCATTCATGCTATAGATGAACGAGTCGCCCACAAACAGCACTTTGGGCTTGCGGTGGGTGCTGTCGGGCTCCACGGTGATGTTTGACTTGTATTGCGTCTTGTCACCATGGATGCGGAAGATCAGATTGAGCGTCTCTTCGTCACCTTCCAACTTGTCTGACTCGTAGACGATAGGTGGTCCGATATGCAAAGTGGGGAACTTGGCTTCGCCGTCCAAAGTGTTGATAAAACGGAACAGTGAGTCAAAACCATAGATGGACGCGTAACGCCAATGGGAGTCGGTTTTAGGAAAGAGCGGGAATGAGGCAGTGTCTCGCATCTGGACAAACCAATCCGTCATATTGATGAAGGGGAAGCCCGTCTCTGTCATACGATGAGAGAAATACTCATCTATGTGGACTGTGGTGGTATCGGCATCGCGGCGTGGGAGGTATTCAGGATACACTTCGGGTTTGTCAGGTGCGATAAAAGCCAGAAACTCAATGCCGTAGTCTTTTAGTACATGCCTCACTTTGTTCATCATTCGCAGCTCGGTGTCGACATCTTTCATGGCTGCCTCATTTGATTTGTAATGATGCAGCAACTCGGTTCCAAAATGCTCTTTGACAGCCAAGGCATAATACAAGTAGCCTTGTTTTCCAGGCACGATGAAATGGCAATAGGTCTTGTTATAAGCCGACCACACATACTGGTTATAGATCCTGATGACGGGTTCTCTCAGCCCAAAATGCTCGCTAGCGTATTTCTCGATTTGCGTTTGATAGATGTTTGACTTGTAGTTGTCGAATGTCAGCTCGGGCTTGGGCGTCTCCATAATGACGCCTTTCAATGGTCTCACTGGTATGAAGTCAGTCCATTCCTGAATGATGGGCACAAAAAGGAACACCATCAACAGGGCGAACAGTATCATGCCGTATGATATCTTGAATTTTCCCACGGTTTAGAATCTGAAATAAATAAATGGACTGAAGCTGGATGCGTTCAACGCGGCCACGCAGAACACAAAGGCGAAGGCGGCCACAATCCACACGGCAATGTGTTGGCCATTAGTGAAATCGTTGAAGTAAACCTTCTCCTCTACTTTTTGTCCGAACTTCGTCAGGGTGAGGAAGGAGAAGAAGGCCGCCACAATCATCGTGACGTAGAGTTGGGCGTTGGCACTGAAGGGTAGTAAAGCAAAATCGAAGGCAAACATTCGCTTGATGAGCAGCCAGGCCAAGCCGAAGTCTTCGACGCGGAAGAACACCCAAATAAGGTTCACCGTGAGGAAGGTAAGGATGACGCTCGGCACCTTCCCGATTTTCTTCATCACGTTGCCGAGGAAGAGCTTGTCGGCACAAATGAAAAAGCCATGCAATGCGCCCCAAACGACGAAGTTCCAGGAGGCACCATGCCACAAGCCCGAGAGCAGGAAACAGACCCACAAGTTAAAGTACATGCGGCCTTTGCCCTTGCGGTTGCCGCCGAGCGGAATGTAGAGGTAGTTCATGATGAAGGCGCCCAAGGTCTTATGCCAACGACGCCAAAACTCGGTGATGGAGCGTGAAGTATAAGGGTTGTCGAAGTTTTCCGGGAACTTGAAGCCCATGATGCGACCGAGACCGATGGCCATGTCGCTGTAACCCGCAAAGTCGAAATAAATCTGGAAGGTGTAGGCCAACGACACAATCCAAGCCGTGGTGCTGTCGAGGTTGGCCACCTTGGTGAAAATGTTGGAGATTTGGTCGGCATCCAAAAGCGAGAAGTTGGCCGGACCCAAGATGGCATCCACTTGGGCGCCAATCACATCGGCGATGAGGATTTTCTTGCACAAGCCGATGACGAAGCGGTAGAAGCCCTGCAAGCGGTCGTCCATGGTCGATTCGCGGCTGCGGATTTGGTCGGCCACATCGCAATAGCGGATGATGGGACCTGCAATCAGCTGTGGAAACATGGTGATATACAACACGAAATCTGTGAGTTTCTCCATGGGCTTGTTGACGCCACGGTAGGTGTCCAAGGTGTAGGTTACGCTTTGGAACGAGAAGAAAGAAATACCTATGGGCAGCATGATGCGTTTCCAAGTGAGCGGAGCGTGCCCCGTGAGCCCAAGGATGGCGTTCAAGTTTTCCATGGTGAAGTTGCCGTATTTATAAAACAGCAACAGGCCTATGGGGATAATGATGGACAGGCCGCAGAGGAATTTCTTCAGGCCGGTTTTTTCGGTCTTGCACATCCATTTGACCAAGAAGAAGTTGGCCACGGTGGAGGCGATAAGTTGTATGATGAATTCAGGCGCTCCCCATGCATAGAAGATGAGCGATGCCAGCAACAGCACATAGTTCCGGATTTTCCTCGGCATAAGGAAATAGACCAGGAAGAAGGCTGGCATGAAATAGAGGAGGAAAACATTACTGCTGAATACCATGGTTTTCTGTTTTTGTGTTTGAATGATTTGTTGTTCCAGGCCATTTCAGGGTGCCCTGCTGGATGTTGTAGTTGACCACCCAATGGGCATCATCGCGAAGGGCTTGTTCGAAGGTCTTGTTGTATTTGGCCGCTTTTTCGCGTATCGATTCCATTGTTTCAGGGTTAGCCGATAGCGCTTTCATGATGCGCTGTATTTCTCGCTCGATGAAGGTGATTGAGTCGAGTGGGACGTTGTCGTTGTTGGGCACTTTCAAGGTGCCTTGCTGGATTTGGTAGGCGACAATCCATTTTGCATCGTCGCGAACGGCTTGCTCGACGGTCTTGTGGTTTAGGCTTGCCTTCTCACGTATTTTCTCCATCGTACTGGGCGTGGCCAATATCTTGCCTATGTTACGTTGTATTTCTCGCTCGACAAAGTCGGTCGAGTCCATGATGGCATAGCTATCTTCAACGCCCAAAGCCTCCAGCGCCTTTTGGGTGAAGCCGTCGTTCATTCTGTATTGTTGTGCTGCACAGTAGAATAGTACGACAAAATCGGAAGAGAGGAGCTCTTCGGCAAGATTCAGCTCGTCAACGGAGTGGTATCGGTCGTCATAGTAAACGGTGCTGTTATAGTACCAATAGGGTGCTTTGGAGAAAAACTCATCCAAAGGAATCTGTGCGGCAATGGTCCACCAGAAGGAGTCGCCGATGACAATCATTTTCGGTTTGATGGCTGTGATGTCGTCATCGGCCATGACATCTGCATAATAATACTTGGGTTTTTGGATGGGCCGCATCAGGTTGAGTAGGCTCTCTAGGTCATCGTCGGGGTTGCGGGCATCGTCAAGTTCTCGAGGACCGATGACCAAGTTTTTCATGTTGATGCCGCTAAGGTGCTCCATATAGCGGATGAGCGTGTCAGCTCCATGGAGTGCGGCATATTTCGTCCAATGGGTGCCTGTTTTCGGAAACAGGGCAAAGTCGACCGTGTCTTTGATTTGCAGAAACCATTGTTCTAGATTCAGATGGTTTACGCCGAGACGTGTGAGTTCTTTTTCGTTGAAGAATCGTGCTGATATTTTTGGTTCGCCTAGGTATGTTGTATCTTGGATTTCAGGAAGATGCTCGGGACAGATAAGGTCTTTGGCAGGCACCAGACAAACTATTAAGTGGACGCCGTGTGAATCAAGGACTTGTTGAAGCCGAAGCAATCGGTGTGCCTCTTTTGAAAGCATTGAGGCCATCTCTATCGAATCGGCAGCGTAAAAACGAAATTGTCTCTGATAATAGTCGGACACCGGCCCTGGCTCATAAAACCAATTGTCTTTTCCAAAAGCGATTTGCTCTTTGCTGACATGCGTCTTTCGGTAGAAATCCCAAAGATACTGATTGTAAAACCGAATAAGTGGCTGTCGGTAGCCGAAGTGTTGTTTCAGGTGTTCTTCTGTTTGTTTTTGGAAGAGGCCGTAACGGTAGCTTTCAAGGGTAAGCTCGGGCATGGGTTGATCCACAATCACCCCCCTCAAGTCTTTGAACTGATGAAAGTCAAATTGCTTTTGTAGCGACGAGGCGAAAAGCAGTATGGCTGTCAGTGCGAACAATATGGTTTTTGTTAGGGCTTTCATTTGTGAGGCGGAATTTGCAAAGTGCCATGCTCGATTTGGTAGTTCACAATCCAGCGGGCATCGTCGTGGATGGTTTGTTCTAAGGTTTTTCCTTGTTGTTGGGCTTTCTCACGCATGGCGTCCATCTGGGCCTCGTTAGACCTGATGTTGGCTATGATTTTCTCCGTTTCTTGCTCGATGATGTACAAAGAATCTTTGGTAAGGCATGATTCCACCCATTTTGAACGTTTCGTCGGAATGCTGTCGTTCAATGCGGGGAAAAAGCGCTCAGGGTGGCTGTCGATAAGCCAATGCGCTTCGTTGTGGATGAGTTCTTCCAAAGGTTTGCCTTGGGTTTCGCTCGCTTTTTGCAGCCTCCCTATCCAAGCTGAATCGGAACGGATGTTTTGTTCCAGCTTTGCATGGGCGGACTCTATCTCCTCGGGGTCGTAGCAGAGGGCAAGCAAGGCTTTTTTCGTGAAGCCGTTGTTCTGCTTATAGAGTTGTGCTGAGCTGTAGAACAAGACGATGAAGTCGGCTGAGAGGAGCTCTTTCGTTAGGTTAATATCGTTCACCGAGTGGTGGATAGGATCGTAGTAGATGGTGCTGTTGTAGTACCAATAAGGAAATTCGGCGAAGAATTCCTGAATGGGCACTTGATAGACGATGTTCCACCAGAACGAATCGCCGATGATAATCATTTTAGGCTTTACAGCCGTAGAGTCCTTATCGGAGGTCACTGTTGCGTAATAATACTGGGGTCTTGGCAGCGGCCTAATTAGGTTGAGCAGATTTTCAAGGTCGGTGTCGGCTTCTTGGGCGTCTTGGAGGGTTCGTGGCCCGATGACCATGTTGGGAATGTTGATGTTGCCCAAGTGTTCCATGTACCGGAAAAGCGTGTCGGCGGCAAAGAGAGAGCTGTATTTCGACCAATGCGTTCCTGTTTTCGGGAATATGGTGAAGTCGGCGGTGTCTTTCATCTGTTGGAAAAACTCGCCCATGTCGAGAACGTTGACATCAAGTCGTTTGTATTCATCCTTGAGGACCGACCTTGCTGACATCTTTGGCTCGTCGTCATATCTGGTGTCTTGTTTTTCAGGAAGATACTCGGGATAAAGCATGTCTTTCGAAGGCACTAGGCAAACGAAAAGATGTGTGCCGTAAGGCTCAAGGATATGCTGCAACTGATACACGCGCTTGGCTTCACTGAGTAATTGCTCTGTCATCTCTTCTGCAGTGGAAGCGTGTTGGTGATATTGGATTTGGTAATAGTCGTCAACCGACCAGGGCTCATACAGCCAGCCGTCTTTGCCTAATGTGAGTATGCCTCGGTTACCGTTCGAGGTTTTGTAAAAGTCCCAAAGATACTGGTTGTAAAAACGGATAAGTGGCTCTCGGAACCCGAAATGCTGCTTCAAGAAAGCTTCTGTGCTGTCTTGGAAGCCGCCGTCGCGACAGTTTTGGAAGGTCAAGGTGGGTTTAGGGCTGGGTATTTCAACGCCATTCAGCTTCTTAAAATCCCACAAATGTGTGATTTTCTGAAACATGGATGCGAAAAGGAGCAGTCCAGTTAGGGTGAATAATATGACCTTGACGAGGTTTTTCACTTTGAAAAATACATTAATTTGCAAAAATACGAAAAATATCCTCATCATCCCGAAAAACCTTTGTTTTAAGGCCTGAAAACGAAGAAGAAACCGTATAAGGCAAGGAGAAAAGGGCTACTTTTAATTCTGGATGATGGTATTAGTTTGCCTGACGAGGCGCTCAGCCTTGCTCGAACGCTTGAGGGGAAGGCTGTCGTTTAGGGCAGGAAAACATGCTTCGGGGTGTTTTTCGATGAAATAAGCCGATTCCATGTTCAGTACGGAGTCTACTGGGATGTTGAGGTTTTCTGCCCTTTGGGTGATGGAGGCCATCCAAGTAGGGTTGAGTTGGATTCGTTCTTTCATCTCGTTTTTCAATTGTTCGATTTCTTCGTCATCATAGCACCATTCCAACAGGAAGCGTTCAGCGAAACCGTTGCCCAACTCATATTGCTGTGGCGTGCTGTAAGCCAGCATGATGAAATCGGACGACAGCACTTCTTCAAACGGGTCAACTTCTGCAATGGGGCACTCATAGGAGCCTGTGTAATAGGCGGTGCTGAAATAATACCAATAGGGATAGGCACCGAATGTTTTCTTGAATGGGCTGTGGTTGAGCAAGTTCCAATAGAAAGAATCGCCAATGGTAATCAATTTGGGCTTTACAGCAGTTGGGTCTTTTTCAAGGCGGATTTTGGCATAATAGTTTGGCGCTCTTTTCAGGGGACGTATTAGGTTGAGCCATTGTTCCAAGTCGTCGTCGGGTTCTTTCGTTCTGACATATTTGTTTCCTATGGTGAAGTTTTGGATATTGACATCACCCAAATGCTCCATATAACGAATTAGGCTATCGGCCACATACATGGAGGCTAGGTTACTCCAATGTGTTCCTGTCTGGGGAAAGAGGAGAAAGTCGGCGGTGTCTTTCATCTGTTGAAACCATTCCCCTGCATCTATATAGTTGATACCCAAAGCTTCAAAACGTTGATGCAGGAAGTCGTGGGCAGAGAAGACTTTCTCTCGGTGGTATTTGGTGTTTTCAGGAATGTGTTCGGGGTAAATCTGCTCTTTTCCGGGCTCCAATAAGACGAACAGATGGATGTTTCTCTCTTCAAGGATTTGTTGAACTTGAGAAATCATAAGTGCTTTTTTGCCAAGAATTTGCGCCATTTGAAGGCTGTCTTCCGCATATTCCCAGGAATTCCCTTCGTAGTATTCCTTCACATAACCGGATTCATAATACCATCCATCGTCGCTAACAAAAACCCAACTCCTGTCTTTGGCGAAGGTTTTTCCGTAGAAGTCCCAAATGTATTGGTTGTAAAGGCGCGTCAAAGGTTCACGAAATCCATAATGCTGCTGTAGGTAAGCCTCAACACCCTCTTGGAACTGATAGTCCTTCCATCGTTCGACAGTCAACTTGGGTTTGGGTTGTTCTTCCATGACGCCAGCCAGTTTCTTGAATTTGAACAGGCCGGTTGTTTGTTGTATCGGAAAGAGAAACAACACTAAGGCGGTTAAGGCAAATAGTATGACCTTTGTTCGGCTGGACATTTCGAGATGGGATTAGTTGCAAAAATAGGAAATTAATCTTCATCGTCCCGAAATTCCTTAATTTTGCAGCATGAAAACGAAGAAGATAGAACTGCTCTCGCCTGCAAAGGATGCCGAGGTAGGCATAGCCGCCATCAATCATGGTGCCGATGCTGTCTATATCGGTGGCCCCGACTTCGGAGCACGCGAAAAAGCCTCTAATAGTATTCAAGACATCGAACGCCTTTGCCGCCACGCGTCCTTGTTTGATGCCAAGGTTTATGTGACGCTGAATACTTTGTTGTATGAACGCGAATTGGAACGCGCCAGCAAGATTGCCTACGACTGCTGGAATGCTGGCGTTGATGCCCTCATTGTGCAGGACATGCAGTTGCTCCAACTCGACCTGCCGCCCATTCCGCTCCATGCCAGCACGCAATGCGACAACCTGACGGTGGAGAAGGTGCAGCAATTGGAACAGCTTGGTTTCGAACAAGTTGTCCTTGGTCGTGAGTTGAGTCTGAAACAAATTAGGGAGATTCGTGAGAAGACCACCGTGCCGCTTGAGTTTTTCGTGCATGGCGCACTCTGTGTCAGCCACAGCGGGCGGTGCTATCTCAGCCAGTATATCGGCAACCGTAGCGCCAATCGTGGTGCCTGCGCCCAGCCGTGCCGCTTGCCATGGGACTTGCTTGACGAGAACGGCAAGGTGCTGATCAAGAACCGGCATCTGCTTTGCTTGAAAGACCTCAACAACAGCGCGCATTTGGAGGAACTCATCGATGCGGGCATCACAAGTTTCAAAATCGAAGGCCGACTGAAAGATGCTGATTATGTGAAGAATGTGACGGCCTTTTACCGCCAAAAACTGGACGAAATCATCAGCCGTCGTCCGGATTTGGAGCAGGCTTCATACGGACATTGCAATTATACATTTGATATCAACCCTGAAAAATCCTTTAACCGTGGTTTCACCGATTATTTCATCAATGGTCGGCAGAAAGGCATAGGATCTCCTTTCACTCCGAAGTCGATGGGCGAATATATTGGCGAGGTGATTTGGTGTAATCCACTCCGCATGGAGATTGAGACCGACAAGATTCTGCATAATGGCGATGGCCTGTGTTTCCTAAACCAGGACAACGAATTGGTGGGTTTGCGTGCGGATGTGGTGAATACAGGTAGAGACGGTGTGCACACCATCTCTACAAACCGCCCCCATGGCGCCTTCCGTGGCGCGAAAATCTACCGCAATTATGACCTCGAATGGCAAAAACAGGTGGAGGTCTCCGCAGGTAACCGCAAGATGGACATCGATTTGGTTTTGTCCGAAATGGGAATGGGGTATGAATTGATTGCCGTTTGTAGAGACGCGGCGCGCCACGTCTCTACAAACATACAATGCGACAAAATCCTCGCCAACAACCCCGAGAAGGCCACCGAAAACATCCGGAAAAAGGCCCTGCAATGGGGTGACACGGTTTTCAACCCCATTAATCTGGAATTGAGATTTAACGAACCTCGTTTGATACCCGCCTCTGTCATTGGCGAGATGAAACGCGATTTGGTGGCGAAATTGACAGATGAATTGATTGAAAATCACAGAAATAATCGTCCTTGTAGAGACGTTTCCCGAAACGTCTCCAATGTTGACATTGAATCAAGAGACGTTTCAGGAAACGTCTCTACAGATCCTGACGCCATCCCCACCGCCCTCATGACCTGCCATCATTGCATCCGATACGCCAATGGGATGTGCAGCAAAGAAACGGGGCAGAAGGCAACGCCGCTGTATATCCGCAATGGCGCGAACACCTTCCGCCTCGAATTTGATTGTAGGAATTGCCTGATGCGTGTTATGGCCGTCGCTGATTGAGTTCATTGTTCGCGGATGAACATCAAATTCGTTTCAGGCCCAAAAGTGACCTCGAATTGGAAATAGTCGCGCTCGTCCTTCTTGATGCTGACGGAGTAGGTTTGTCCCAACTTCAGGTTTTCGATGATGATGTCCAAATGGCGACCGCACAAGCAATCGGCCCACGAATCCTCATAGAGCAGTTCGATGGAGATGTTTTGTTCTTGCGCTTGGATTTCAGGACGGATGGTGTACGCATCGCAAGGGAATAGCGTGTTTGTAGTGCTGATTTTCAACTTCGTGTCGTCAACGGTGGTCATATAGATTGTGTCGTTTGGCTCACCGTCGCGAAGGAGAATGACGTTGTCATTGCATTCCGAAACGAAGAAGCCGGAAACCTTAGGCTGCTTGGCCTCTTTCTTGTTGCATCCCTCCAAGGCGAGGAATCCTATGACAAAAAGCGCCGTCAGGGCGATGATGGTTTTGATTGACTTGTTCATAATGTTTGAGTTTTAGAGTTTGATTGAAACTTGATTTATTTTTTCACAGCCATTTTTGCCGTATGATTCATTCCGTGGCCATCCGTGATGTGTAGCAGATACAACCCTTCCGGCAATCCGCTTACATCAACTTCATTGCTGCCCCTAACGGTCTTCACCAATTGCCCAAGGGCATTGTAAGCTTGCACTTCGGCGGCTTCAACTCCTTCTATATGAGTCACCCCAGAAGCTGGATTGGGATAAAGGGAAATCGTTGACACATCCATTTCGTCCACGGCATCAATCATACAGGTGCCATAATACTCGTTTTGCCAAAGCAACTCTCCGTTTTGGTGGAAACACAAGGCTTGGTAATAGCCTCCTGTGGCATAAAACCATCCGCTGAAGAGCAGGCCCATATCGCTGCCAATGCCTTCCGTCCAAGTCTCAATGGCGTATGGCTCTCCAGTAATATCATACTCCAATCCGAACCAAATCTTCTTCCTATCGACCCCTCCGATTTGTTCAAAACTGATGGAATCAACGACAAAGCTTTCTGCGAAATCTCCGAAACGCACGGTGTCGCCGACTTGCGCAGTGAAATCGTAAAGCAAGAGGTCTGTCGATGATTCTCTTTTCCAGACTTTGCCGTTTTCTTCCCTCAATAACGCGGCTAATCTCGGCGTGCCTTCTCCATTTCTGGTCTCCAACGCTTTTGTGTATCTGACGCCCTCAACGAGCGTGTCGTCCGAAATCCAATGGACCAAAGTGGTGTAATGGTCGTTTGGAGGAAAGCCAGGGTTTACGATGACATCAAGGGTGTGCCATTCGTTGCCTTCCTGGATAATCGGTTCGTAATCTTGTGCCTTCAAGTTTGTGGCTGCCAAGGCTAGCAGTGCTGCGATGAATAATGTCTTTTTCATTTTTGTGAGTTTTTTGGATTTGTTTCCGCAAAACTATAACAAAAATCCACAGAAAAAACAACCCCCAAGCCCAACTATAGGTTTTTCTTGGTTTGAAAAACTATAAAATATTGGAAAATAATGGATTACAAAAACAAAACTATAGGTTTTTGTTTAGCCCAAAAGGTCGGAAACGGGGTTTTTCCCCACCTTTTTGATGAGGTCGGAGCGGTATTTTGTCACCGTGTTTTGGCTTAGTTCCAAAATCTCGGCCTCTTCCTTGATGCGGAAACGGAGAAAGTTGAACACAAGCAAATCGCGCTCTTGCTCGGTCAGGTCGGGATAGGTGGATTTCAGTTTTTCGTAAACGTCGGGGTAGGCCTTGTTGAAGGCTTCCAAGATGCCCTTGTGCGGGTGGCCGCCTTTGTCGTAAAGCGCCTTTGTCTCTTTCACCAAATCCTCGAAAGTCTTTTCCTTCAGGGCGGCTTGAGCTTCGTTCAGCTGTTGGCTGAAGGCTTCGCGTTGCTGGTCGAAAGCCTCGCGCTGCCGTTGGTGTGCTTCGCGGAGGTTGGCTTCGGCTTGTTTGTGGCACTTGCGGGTCACCAAAAGCACGAGCACAAGGGCCAAAATCGCCAACGCAACCAAGGAAACCATCAATATGTTTCGTCGTACAGATTGTTGCCTTTTCAGCAGGGTTTCGGCCTCTTGTTTTTTCTGTATGTAGTTGTTGAACAATTCGGTAAGTTCGGAAGTCACGGGGGCGAAGGCTCCTATCGGATGTGGATATTGCGCCAGAAGACGGGCACATTCGTTCATCTTCGTGGTATCGCCCAAGGCTTCGTAAACTTCGTTCAAGTACTCTAATGCTTGGATTTTTGCAGTGGTGTTCGAAAAATCCGAATGTTGCAATTCCTCAAAGGCTCGGTTCAGATACACCAATGCCGAATCAAGCTGCTTTTCCTCTTTATGGATCCAGCCGATGGTCAGTTCAACGTCGTGACGGTCAGTCTCATCGCAATACGGAAGCAGGTTTTTTTGGTCGCGGATGACAGGCGCTGCGTCGTGATGTAGTTTGTAGTCGATGATGCCATTCCTTGAGACCGCCATCCTGAAAATAATGTCGGAAGAGTCGTTGTCGAAGCATCTGATTGCGGTGTCATAGTAATAGCAAGCGCTGTCGAAACGCTCACTGATGTCGAATCCGTATGCTATCAAAAACAATGTGGTCCCCAATCCCGCAGGTGAGTTGGAATATTTCTTGTCGATGGCCAAGGCTTGACGGTAGAAATAGGAAGACGGATCTGGCAAGAGGGAGATTGAATAATCTGTGCCCAATCCCTTGTAGGTTTTCTTTAGAAGTTTGATTATTTGCTTGTCTTGCTTTGTAAGTTGTTCTACATCAAATGATTGAATGATAGAAATGCGTTCTTCCAAAACTTCCAATGCGCGGTAGTATTCCTTGCAGCAGGCCACGGTGCTGTCCTTGTCCCTATAGTCCAAGGCGTTTTGGAAGAAGGTTTGGGCGAGGTTATAGATGGAATCGGCACGAAGGCTGTCGGCTGTCGAAATCACCTGCGACGGTTCTTCTGAAGCCTCCTTTGGTTGGCCGCAGGCCGCCAACAGGATGGCGCAAACGATTGTCGCTATGAGGTGCTGTGTTTTCATCGAGGCAAAAATAAGGAAATTCTCCGAATGTTTACTTTACAATGTCGTTATACCCGAAAACCACCTCCAAACTTTTCTCTTTGAAATAGGTTTTCACTTGGTTTTCATCCCATTCCGTTGCGGCAAGGATGAAATCGCCACCCCAAGCGCCAAGCGATTTCAGTGTGCCCTCGAAATCGGGGAAGCGTTTTTGCACGGGTGTTTGCCCGATGCAGCGGGCAATGATGCGCTCGTGGCATTGCATGAGCATAGCGAATTCGTCCAAAGTTTCGCATTTCGGTATGGCACGACTGATTTTCGAAATAGCCTCAATATCTTTTTGTAAATCAATGGGATCCGTCTTCTCCAAAAATGCTTTGATTTCCTTTGACGAGCTTTGCTTTTTGCCTTGGTAGATGAAAAATAGATGGTCTGCAAATGATGGGTTGAAGTTAATGGGCTCAACCGTTGGTGCCGGCTCTTCGATGCTTCGACGTCGCTCAGCAACCTCGGGCTCAGGGACCTCGGTTTTTACTTGATAGTAAATGGGTCGCTCAACTGTGGCGCAAGCAATATCATAGCCCGAGCCACCGAAGGTCATTTTCAGCAGTTCGTATGGATTGACATTCGCCCATTGTGCCAGGTTGGCAATCAAGGTGGAGCTGCTGCCGAGACCCCAATTGGGATCGAAGTCGAGATGGGTGGTGAACATCAAGTCGTTGCCTTCAAAAGCCTTGGGATTTAGTTGCTTGACTGCTTGCAGGATTTGTCTTAGTTTTTCGGCTTTGGATTGGTCATCGTTATCGATAATTTCTAGGTTTTTAGGGTTAAAGGCAACCGAAAACCAAGGACCGTCAGGTTTGTGGGCGTTCCATTGTAGAGACGTTTCCCGAAACGTCTCAGATGATGCAATTTTTTCATTGGGAGACGTTTCAGGAAACGTCTCTACAGACATGGATTGTCCTAATTTCAACGGCAGAGCCAGGGCCAATGCCCCTTTCAGGACGAGGTATTCGCCAGTCAACAGGAATTTTCCGTGGGCTTGGTAAAGGCTCATTTTTTCATGGATTCAAGGTATTGTTCAACGCCTGCATACGAAACGGTCTTGTCCTTGAAGTATTCCCGCGCTTTCTTTTTATCCTCGTCCGAAGCATTGAGTTGGTTGAGGATGTTGTTGAGGTGCATCTTCATGTGGCCGGCTTGGATGCCTTTGGTGGTCAGCGAGCGCACGGCGGAGAAGTTGTTGGCCAGGCCCATCGTGGCGGCTATCATCATCAGCTCTTTTGCGGTGGGGTTGCCCAAGAGTTCCAACGTCTTCTTGGCCAAAGGATGCAGACTGGTCAGGCCGCCCACGGTGCCCAAGGCCATTGGCACCTCTAGCTCGAAGTGGAAGATGCCGTTTTCAAGGGTGACGCTCGAAAGACTCTCGTAGCGGCCGTTGCGCGAGGCGAAGGTATGGCCCGCCGCCTCCACGGCGCGGAAGTCGTTGCCTGTGGCGATGACCACCGCGTCGATGCCGTTGTAGATGCCCTTGTTGTGCGTGGTGGCGCGGTCGGTGTCAATGTGGGCGATGTCGACAGCCTTCTTGAATTTCTTGGCATATTCGGCACCCGAAAGGTGCTCGTCGATGCCGTCCAATTGCTCCACGGGACATTCCACCCAGACTTTCACCCGGCAGTCGGGTGTGTTGTTCGACAGGATGGTCATGATGATCTCCACCTTGCGGAGCTCTTCGGGCAGGTCTTGTTGCTCAGCGAAGAAGTCCTGCAAGCTGTGTCCGAACTGTTCCAAGGCAGAGTTGATGAAGTTGGCACCCATGGCGTCGCCTGTGCCAAATTCCACGCGAATCTGGTAATAATCAGGAATTTGTGCAGTGTAGTCGATGAGCCTCATCCCAAGGATGCCGCCGCCACGTTTCCGCATTTTCTCGGTCATGGTAGCGGTGTCGTCCAACAGACGTTCCTCGATTTTCGGGAATAGGGCCACTAGTTTTTCCTTGTCGCCACTCCAGCCGAAGTGCACCTGTCCGACCTTGCGCACGTCGATGACCTCGGCATGGAAGCCGCCGCGTTCGCCCCAAAACTTGGCTGCTGCCGAGGCGGCGGCTACCACGGAGCTCTCCTCGATGACCATGGGCACGACATAGTCCTTGCCGTTGATGGTCACGTTGGGCGAGATGCCGTAGGGTATGAAAAAATTGGTGATGGTGTTCTCGCTGAACTCGTCGAAGAGCTGCTGCTGCTTCGAGTCGGGATGCCAATAGCTTTTCAGCAGGTTGACGACCTCGCCGGGGTTCTCAAAATAGTTGGCAATAAGCTTCAACTTCTCTTCCTTGAGAAGTTTCGAAAATCCCTTTTTTATGCGTTCGCGAGTGGCCATAGCCTAGTTTACCATTCCTCTTCTTCGATCACCTTTTCGGGGACGAGGCTTTCCTCAAACTTCTTGCCCCAATCCTCGGCAAAAGCAGCAATCTGCTCCAGATACTTGTCCCAAACAGGCTGATACAAAGGATCTTCCTTGTTCATCCATTCTTCGCAGGGATGGTTCGATTGGGTCTTTTGCATGAAGTCGGTGAGGGTGTAGCGCACACGACCTTTGCGCACCTCAATGGTGAAATAATAGGTGATCCAGGGCCATTTCGACTTGACGATTTCGCCGTTGTCGAGTTGGAACTGGTGCTTGCCTTTCATGGTGCGACCGTCGTTCTGCTGAAGAATGGTCGCCGGACTCTTGTAATAGGTATTCATAAATTGGCTGTAGATGCGGTTGAATACATCATCTTCCGAACCGACAGTGTTAATAACCTTGCGGAAGCAAATCTTCTCTGTCTTGGCATCAATGGGCAAATTGGATTGGGCAAAGGTAATGGTCGCAAACAGGATGGCGACGAATAGCAATGCTGCTTTTTTCATTTCGATTATTTTAATTGGTTACAAAATTAGTAATAAATCATGTTGCATCGACGCAACGGGGAGAAAATATCAAATTTCAGGCCAAAATTAGAAATGGATGAGTTGTGAATCTTCGGAACAATCGACGTCAATCTGAGGATGGCCTTTATAATACAAGGTAGAGCTCGAAAGAATGAATCCACGTATGGTTTCCGTGACATTGACGGTAGCCTCCGATGCACCCTCCAGATGAACTTTCATGTCATTTACCTCGGCCTGAACCATATTAATGGTCCCTTCCTCCTTAACCTCAATGGATGCTGAAGGCATCGCCCCGCCGAAAACGATTATTTGCGAGGAGATAAGCGCACTCGCGTTGAAAGAATTTTCGACGTTAAAACTGCCTTTGCAGGAAGAACTTTTGGTAACCAATAACACACAATTTTTCCCCTGATAATCCACACCAAGTAATTGCGAAGCGTTTGTTGCAAGGATAGAGCAGGATTCGGCCGAAACTTTAAACCCGCTGCACACTGAGGCATCAATCAGTTCGATATCTATGGAGTTTTCCAGTTCGAAAGGCCCTTCCATGGTGATGACTGAGGAGTTTTCGGCCCTGACAGCAAAGAATTCCTTTTCCGTTGTATGCACTGTGGCTTTGAAAACCGAACCTGGTACGGGATTCACGTTGCTGGTGAAACCGATTTCAAGCCTTGAGTTTTCAATTTCGACTTGGAGCCCAGGCTCCAGATAGGCGGAGTACTCTAATTCCACATAGCTGCGGTCATCGGCGACAATCGTGACTTCCCAAGAGTCGAAGACATAGACCTGACTAATGTTCGCGTTTTCGAAAAGGGTCTTTTGCACCAAGGTCATGTCGACCTCTTTTTTGCAGGAGGTGGCGAAGCACAGCGCCACGCAAAGGATGAGTATGGTTTTGATGGTTTTCATATTGATTAAACGATGTTGTTGCTGTTTTTATTATTGATGATGATAGGGCTCGCCTTTCAAAATCGTGAAAGCACGATAAAGCTGCTCGACAAAGATCAAACGCACCATCTGGTGGCTGAAAGTCATGGGCGAGAGCGACATCTTGGCGTTGGCGCGGTCGTACACTTCTTGTGCAAAACCGTAAGGCCCACCAATGATGAACACCAGCCTCTTTGCTCCCGAAGCCATCTGTTTTTCAAGGTTTTCGGCAAACTCCACAGAGGTGAACTGCTTGCCGTTTTCATCTAACAATATGACCTGGTCGCCAGGCTGCAGTTGCTGCAACAACAGGAAACTCTCGGCCTTCTTCTGTTGCTCTTCGCTGAGGGTCTTGCGGTTGCGCGGGTCAGGAATCTCTTTCATCTCAAACGAAGCATAATGCCCGATGCGGCCCACATATTTCTTGATGCCAGTGATGAGATAGTCTTCATCCGTTTTTCCTATGACCAATAGCAGAATCTTCATTTTTTTTCGTCACAAAACCGACAAAACTGTCAAAACTTTACTTTTTGGTAGGGAAAGCGGCCAACCGGCCCGCTTCCCGGCGGCAACCCGGTTGGGTGCCGCCCACCCTTAAAAAGTGGTTTTGTGGGTTTTGTATGTTTTGTGATTTTTTTATAACTTTATGTTTTCTAATAGTTTGTAGGCTTTATTACGGTCTTGCTCCAACTGGGCTTTCAACTCATCCAGCCCGTCAAATTTCTCTTCATCACGAATTCGGTCGATGAAGCGTACATGGATCTGCTTGCCGTAGAGGTCACCGTCGAAGTCGAACAGGTTGACCTCGATGATGGGGTTGTCCTCGCTGCGGTCGCCGATGGTGGGCCGGTGCCCGATGTTGGCCATGGCCTTGTAGGTCTTGCCTTCGTAGTCGACGAGACAGGCATACACGCCTCGGTTGCTGATGAGCATGTACTCTCTCGGCAACTCAAGGTTGGCGGTAGGGAAGCCCAAGGTGCGCCCAATCTTGTTGCCCACCACGACCTCGGCAGTGACGGAATAGGTATAGCCCAACAGTTGGTTGGCACGCTTCACATTGCCCGTGGCAAGAGCATTACGAATCTTCGTGGAGCTAATGGCAATGTTCTCAACATCTTGTGCGGCAACGCGTTCCACCTTGAAGCCATATTTCAGCTTCATGTCGTTGAGCAGACCGAAGTCGCCCATGCGGTTCTTGCCAAAGTGATGGTCGTAGCCGACTACTATATAGGCGGGCTTGATGTTGTCGATGATGTAGTCCTTGATGAACACCTCAGAAGGCGTGCGTGAGAACTCTTTGGTGAAGTTGATGATGACCACATTGTCGATGCCGAACTCCTCAAATTTCTTGAGTTTTTCCTCGGGCGTGCAGAGGAACCGCAGATTGGAGCAGTCGATGTTGAGCACCTGACGGGGATGCGGACTAAAAGTGACCACAACCGTCTCACCACCAATGCTTTGTGCCAATGTCTTCATCTTGTTGAAGATGGCCTGATGGCCGAGATGGACACCGTCGAAAGTGCCAATGGTGACCACGGCGTGGGGGATGTTGCGGGCTTCTATGATGTTTCTATAAACCTTCATCTTTGAATGATGAATGCGGAATGATGAATGCGGAATGATAGGTCTGGTAGGCCATTCAGCATTCAGCATTCCGAATTCCTAATTATATAAGTTTTGTTTCTATTAAATATTTGGCGATTTGCACGGCATTGGTTGCAGCGCCTTTGCGGAGATTGTCGGCCACGCACCAAAAATTGAGGCCGTTCTCCACCGAGAAGTCACGGCGGATGCGACCCACGAAGACCTCATCCTTGCCTTCGGCATAGAGGGGCATCGGATAAATGTTGTTGGCTGGGTCGTCTTGCACCACCACGCCAGGCATGGCAGCCATCAATCTGCGGACATCGTCGATTTCAAATGGCTTTTCGGTTTCCACATTGACGGCTTCACTGTGGCCGCCCCACACGGGCACACGCACCGTGGTGGATGAGACGGCGATGTGCTCATCGCGGAGGATCTTACGCGTTTCGTTGACCATCTTCATCTCCTCTTTGGTATAGCCGTTGTCGAGGAAGGTATCGATGTGGGGTAGGATGTTGAGGTCAATTGGATGGGGGTAGCAAGTCGTGCCGCTCGCGCCAGCGCGCTCGGCCTTCAGTTGGTTGACACCTTTTTGGCCGCTGCCCGAGACGCTTTGGTAGGTGCTGACGACGATGCGTTTGATGCCGTAGGTTTTGTGGATGGGGGCCAAGGCCATCACCATCTGTATGGTGGAGCAGTTGGGGTTGGCGATGATGTGCGTGTCGGTGGTGATGGTGTCGGCATTGATTTCGGGGACGACCAAAGGCACATTATTCTCCATGCGCCAGGCCGAGCTGTTGTCGACGACGAAGGTGCCCTGAGCAGCAAAAAGCGGTGCATATTGTTTCGATGCCGATGCTCCTGCCGAGAAGATGGCGATGTCGGGGCGGGCAGCAATGGCCTCATGCACGCTGACCACCTTATGGGTCTTGCCTTGGAAGACGATTTCCTTGCCCACGGAGCGTTCCGAGGCTGCCACAATCAATTCATCAATCTGAACTTTCTGTTCATCAAGCACTTGAAGCATCTTCGAGCCGACCAGTCCGGTAGCCCCAACCACTGCGATTTTCATTTTTTTCTCCTTTTGCTATTTGGGCGCAAAAATAGGAAAAAAGAAGTATTTATTCTTCAGAGCCATGATTATTTGACAGCATCTTCTTCAAATGGTTAATAACATGTCGGTTTAGACTAACAGCAATATCCTGCCCCCCTCGCACAACAATAAAACCTATTCCCCCAACAACCTCCTCTTAACCTCCTCATACAAATCATTATAATCAAAAAGGTGATAATTGCCAACGGCAACCTGTCCATACAGCCATTCAAAGAAGGCTTCATAGTCGTCTGCTGTCAAGGTCTTTGCCTTTTCGGAAATCATATCTTTGATGTGCCCGTTCCATGCATCGATGGTGTAGCGCGGATAAAAGCCGTTGTCAAGCACCTTCACCAAAGTGTCAAACGAAGTGATGGCATTAAGCATCTGGTCGTCGTCTTTAGTTATCATCCTTTCGTAATCAGCCCGTAATTCATCATAGCAGGCAACCACAGAATCCATCAATGCTTGTGGCAGATGCCACTTTTCATCGAGTCGCTTTCCGAAAAGCACCATACTTTTCGCTTTATTAACAGCCAATGCCGTATCAAAATCGTTCAGATAACAGGCCAGTACTTCCAAATCGTGTGGGAAATAATACATTTTGACATCATCAAACGAAACTCCAATCCCGTTTCTTAATTCTTGTTTTTGACAACAAGTGTCGATTCCAGTATACATGTTTGTGACGTATGGGTAATAATTGTCTAAATAATTCAGGTCATCCGGACTGATTATTGTCGAATCCGTTCCCAAATATGTTCGCGATATAAATTCAATTGGGCACAAACCTTTAGGAAGCCTGCGCTCATTGACATGCTTGACATCGGCGATAGGATAAAAACCCTTAATGGTATCACCCGCAACAATTCTCCATGAGATTTGGGAACCATAAATTTGAGGCCGCCCTTGATGCATCAAAAAACGGTCTTCCATATAAGCAAGATCATAACTATCCGCATCGTTTTCCTGCACAGCTTGTCTGAGCTGTTTCAGATACCAAGAAAGAAGTGTAGGGGAATGTTGGGCAATCAGCCAGGCATTGTGCGAGCCTTCGCGTCCTACTAATTTCCATGTGGGGAAACCGTATTGTGTAATTAATACTTCAAGCTTGGCGGTATTTATTGAATCGATGGCAATCATCTTTTGTCTATTCTCTTCAGACCAGGGCTCTTTTCTAATGTCTTGGTCAATCTCTGCCATTGCCGCCAGCGAATCAATGAAAGGCTGACATCTTTTATGCTCTGCAATACTAATTAGTGAATCCAATTCATGCCAATAAGCGCGTTCAAACAAGCCAATATCATGAAGGAACAATTGCTCTGATCCACCTCTATCCAAACCTTTTGCCACCAAGCGAAACAACAACTCCCTGCTTTTTAATGGGTGTTCCTCAATTTCAGCAGTGACATAATAATACCACAAATCATAAAAACCACCAATAGGCTCAATCGAATCCAGTTTCGAATAAAGAGAATACGCTGTTTGGAAATTGTCAGACCAATAGGCTTCGGTAGCTTTATATTGCAAATCTTCGCATGAATACTGTGGAGCACGCTCTTCCACCTGATGGCTTTCGTTTTGGTCATTTAACGGCAAATGCACATAAATCACACGGAATCTGTAGTCATCCCCGAAGCGCTTCACATACTGCCGCACCTGGCGCAGGTGCCGTTTCGTGTAGTAGCGTGAACTGCTGGGCCAAATCACCATGAGGGTATAATCATATTCCGAAGTTTCTTCCAGTAGCAACTGTTTTTCCTGGTCACTGGCAACGAGGAATTGAACATCGTTTTGCAAACATACTTTTCGATTAATACGCTCGTTCACTTGCTCATATTTACTTGCTATGGGTACATTCTCAAAGATTTCAAGGAATTTTGCGTTGCCCATGCAAATCTCATAGCCTCCGACAATACTACCTGTTGAGTCATACATTCGTGTCTGTATAAGCGAATAGAATCCTTTTTGTGCACTCTGCGAGTTGAGGAAATATCGCTCATTCTGCTTCAAACTGTCATCGTATTGCGCGTCAAACTCAAACTGGCCGTGTGGGCAGTCCGGCATGAATTTGTCGATGTTGTGTACTTGTTCCTTGTCCATTCCCGAAAACGGCATCACCACCATGTCCCAAACCATCTCGCGCGGCATTCGACAGGAACTCATCAACACAATGCTGATAGATAGAATAATAAGAACAACTTTTCTCATACAAATATGCTTTTAAGCCCGCTATTCCTCATAACGCCTCCAACTAAAACCACACCTTATACGAAAACGACGGAATAATCGGGAAGAAAGTCCGCTGCCATAGCGTTTGTGGCTCGTCGGGGAACTGGTTCCAATACAACGGGTCGCCTTTCTTGTCACCGTAGTAGTAATAGTACGGATTCTGTCGGCAATACACATTGTAAATCGAGAAGGTCCATTCGGCTTTGC